>Ga0081539_10002196_pt1 | contig 28570 bp, 20 predicted proteins | sample TabmetS4T2R2_FD_71023 | JGI IMG/M metagenome (GOLD analysis project Ga0081539, IMG submission 71023) | Tabebuia heterophylla rhizosphere microbial communities from the University of Puerto Rico - S4T2R2 | ecosystem: Host-associated > Plants > Roots > Rhizosphere ... | reverse complement strand
AAAGCTTCGGCTCGATACATCGGCTCGATCACGTAAGAGAGGCTCATCATAACTGTCGCGATCAAAACGAGACCGGGCACGGTCTTTAACACTGTCTTTAATGATCGCCTGCTTTCGTTCGCCAGATCAACTGCCGCTTGCCAGGCCGCACCGGCGAGCAAGGCCGCCACCAAACTTGCGATCGAAAGCATTCGCCACGAAAAAACTCCGATCTCAATCTTAGGAATGAATCGGCCGGCCAGTTCGGAGGGTTTGGTCATCAGGAACGCCGAGAGCAGCCCCGCCCCAAACCAGAGCCAGACGCGAGTCCGCAGTTCAAGCGATTTCAGGCTCCCCCTCACTGTCAGCAACGTCACGCCGAGCAAGACGATGACGCCTGTACTGAAGGCCCAAATGCGATCCAAACGAATGGTGAAATCATTCTTGAGATGATCATAAACTCTCTGGTTGAAATCGAAGACGTAACTGGAATGATAGGGCCAGACCTTTTCAACATCATCGGCGTTGATGAACCGCTGTTCCGCAATCGCCGGATAGAAATAGACTGCGGCCAGCAAAGAACCGAACAGAAGTGCAAGGGCAATCGCGACCATTCCCCGCCCTGCGCTCCGCCTCAAGCCCCAAATCGAAAAACCTGGCCCAAAAACCAGCAGAAATTGATAAGCCGTCGGCGGATGCGAAAAGACAAATGCCCCGAAGATTGCGGCCAGACCGGCGAAGCTGAGCCAGGTGCGTCGTCCATCTCCATTGACGCCAGCCGTCCGCCAAAGAAGAACTTTCTCCCTCGTTCCCTTCAATAATCTCTCGGCAAAAAGCAGTGCCAGCGGCATCCAGATAAAGCTCAACTGTTCCGAGATCGCTCCGCGTTGATATTGGTTGAGCAGATGATAAGGCGCTGCGATAAAAATGGCCATCGAAATCAAGCTCGCCCCGCGAGACATGACCTCCCGCGCGTAAAGATAAAGAGCCCCACCGGACGCTCCCATGAGCATCAGGGACAAGGCGATCTGCACAGAGTGCCAATCGCGCAGCGGCCAATACAACAACGAAGTTAAATAGTATATTCCCGGCGGATAGAAGGCCATGGTCGGGCCGCCATAACCGCGATGTGTCTGATCATCCCAACGCGGAAAGAGCCGTCCTGAAGTGAGGCCGCGCCAGAACGATCGCATCTGGTTGTCATGCATCGCGCCGTCATGCGTGACCGGCATGGTCCCGCCACAACAACCGCGCTGCGGAACTTCACCGATGACAAAGAAAGGCAGTGTCACCAAAGCAGTCAACAAAAGACAGACCAGCGCAACACCCATCCTCGATCTCCATCCACTTTCAGATTTTAGATCTTCAATCGAGATAGATCTCATATTTATATTCAGCAACTGATGTACCCAAGAGGTCTTTTGAGTTGGCTCCCTCTTTTTCGCGCCTTTCGCGTGATTTTGGTCCGGTCAATCCTGGCCAATAGTCGCCAGATTCCATCGATCGACGGATTATCACGACACGCTGCGGCATGCGGAATTGCGAGAATAGTTGTGATAAATTATCCTACTACAAACTGCTGCTCTTCTGGAACACTTCAAAAAGGAAGAATTAAAGATGGAAGTCTTTCGAGACAGTATCCTCCAATTGATTAAACAAACTTCGACCAATTTGCCGCCGGATGTGCGCCGAGTGATGAATCGGGCGCTGGAGTTGGAGCAGGGCGCGCGGTCGGCCCAGGCCCTGCAGGTCATCTCGATGAATATCGACATGGCCAGCGACCAGGAAGGTCCGATTTGCCAGGACACGGGCTGGCCCACATTTGAGATCAAAACCCCGATTGGCGCCAATCAGATCGTCATGAAAAAAGAGATTCGTGAGGCGATCGCCGAGGCGACGCGCCTGGGCAAGCTCCGCACGAATTCCGTCGATTCAATCACCGGCAAAAACAGCAGCGATAACCTTGGTCCCGGCACTCCGACGATGCACTTCGAACAGTGGGAGAACGCCGACGAGATCGAGGTCAAACTATTGCTCAAAGGGGGCGGCTGCGAAAACAAGAACATTCAATATTCACTGCCCACCGAACTGCCGCACCTGGGCAAAGCCGGACGCGATCTTGACGGCGTACGCAAATGCATTCTTCATGCCGTCTGGCAAGCGCAAGGACAGGGTTGCAGCGCGGGCGCGGTCGGCGTCTGCATCGGCGGCGACCGGACCACCGGATATCAACACGCGAAAGAACAACTCTTTCGCACGCTCGATGACGTCAACCCGCATCCGGAGTTGGCGAAGATCGAAAATTACGTCATGCAAGCGGCCAATACGCTGGGCATCGGCACCATGGGATTCGGCGGCGGCACCACCCTGATCGGATGCAAGATCGGCGTCTTGAACCGCTTGCCGGCGAGCTTCTTTGTTTCAGTCGCATATGATTGCTGGGCATTTCGCCGCCTCGGCGTGGTGCTCGACGCCCAGACCGGCGCAATTAAACGCTGGCTCTATCGCGACGAGAAGGAGCCGAATATCGCGACCTCAAGCGGAGGCGGATTCACGCTGACCGGGAAGGAGAAGATCCTGCGCGCTCCGCTGACCGAAGAACAGGTCAGAGAGTTGCAAGTCGGCGACGTCGTACTCGTCTCCGGTGAAATGTATACGGGCCGCGACGCGGTCCATGCTTATCTGATGAAGAATGAACCGCCCGTCAATCTGCAAGGCTCAGTGCTCTACCATTGCGGCCCGGTCGTCTTAAAGAACGGCAACTTCAAAATCACGGCGGCCGGCCCGACCACGAGCATTCGCGAAGAGCCGTATCAGGGCGAGATCATCAAACGGTATGGAGTGCGTGCGGTCATCGGCAAAGGCGGAATGGGCGCCAAGACGCTGGCGGCGATGAAAGATTTCGGCGCGGTCTACTTGAACGCCATCGGCGGCGCGGCGCAATATTACGCGAAATGCATCGATGAGGTGCTCGACGTCAATCTGCTTGAATTCGGCATCCCCGAAGCGATGTGGCATCTGCGCGTGACCGATTTTCCGGCGATCGTCACGATGGATGCCCACGGCAATTCGCTCCACGCGGATGTCGAGACGGCTTCAGCCTCGATCCTGGCAAAATTGGCTGAACCGGTGTTTTAATAAGCTTCCCGCAACTTTTGTCAGACAACGATCCGATCGCAGACGAACCAAACGAAGATTCAAATTTTTCGTTTGGTTCGCTCTTTTCATCTATTTCGGCTTCTCTGCAGGCTCCGGAATGAGGGACTAACTATGCTCAAACGATCTTCCATCTCGATCCTTGCCGTTTTCCTGCTGACGCTCTGCGTCAGCCTGACGTTCGGCGTCAATGCCCAACGCCGCGTTCCGACCATTGATGATCTGCTCAACGTCAAATCGCTCTCGGGTCTCCAGGTTTCGCCCGACGGTAAATGGGTCGCTTATATCGTGAGCGAAACGGACTGGAAACAAGATGCCTATGTGACACACATCTGGCTGGCGAACACGACGACCGGCAAAAACTTCCAGCTTACCCGTGGCGAAAAGTCCTGCGGCAATCCCCAGTGGTCGGCCAACAGCGAATGGCTCGCATTTACCACCAACCGCATCGGTGACAAAAACCAGATCTTCGCCATTCGTCCGGACGGCGGCGAAGCGATTCAATTGACGAAAGTAGAAAATGGGGTGAATAACTATGCCTGGTCGCGCGATAGTAAAACCATCGCGTTTACAGCATCCGATGCCAATCAACAAGAGTCGAAGGCGCGCAAAGAGTATTTGGGAGATTTCGAGGTCGTGAGGAAAGAGTATGCGCACTCGCACATCTGGACCTTCGATGTGGCGGAGGCCTTCAATGCCCCGGTCGGCGGCACGCAACGGACCAAGGGCAAAGACTATAGCGTCGGCTCATTTTCGTGGTCTCCCGACGGCAAGCAGCTTGCTTTCAGTGCGACGATTAACCCCGACCTGATCAACGGCGGCACTTCGGATATCTACCTCGTCAACCTCGCGGACAATTCGATCAAGAAACTGGTTGCGCAGCCCGGCCCCGACAATAATCCGCAATGGTCGCCCGACGGCAAACAGATCGTCTTCTCATCCGCCATGGGCAATGGGAAGTTCTTTCACTCCAACTCGCGGCTCGCCATCGTGCCGGTTGACGGCGGTACGCCGCGTTCGATCACCGATGCGTTTGACGAACAACCCGGAATCGTCGAATGGAATGCCGGCGGCGTCTACTTCTCCGCTCTTCAGAAGACGGCTTCGCATCTCTTCCGCGTCGATCCGGCGACGGGCAAGCTCACACGCGTCACGGCGCCCGATAATTTGTTGGCCGGAGGTTTTTCATTCACCAAGGACGGACAGCAGATCGCTTTCACCACGGCTTCGCCGACTTCGCTCGGCGAAGTCTTCATCTCATCGGTCACCAATTTCACGCCACGCAAGCTGACCTCATTTACCGATCAAGTCAAGGAGTTCACGCTGGGCACTCGCGAAATCGTCTCATGGCCGAGCAAAGACGGGACAATGATCGAGGGAGTGTTGATCAAGCCCTCCGATTTCAATCCATCAAAGAAATACCCGTTGCTCTGTATTATTCACGGAGGTCCGACCGGCATCGATCGTCCGACCTTGCTTGATGCCCGTTATTATCCTTCGGATATTTGGGCCGGCCGTGGCGCGTTGATCTTGAAGGTGAATTATCGCGGCAGCGCCGGCTATGGCGAAAAGTTCCGTCAGCTCAATGTTCGCAATCTGGGAGTCGGCGATGCGTGGGATGTGCTGTCGGGCGTTGATTACCTGATCGAAAAAGGCTGGGTCGATCCCAAACGAGTCGGCTGCATGGGTTGGAGTCAGGGCGGATACATTTCGGCTTTCCTGACAACTTCGTCCGATCGTTTCGCGGCAATTTCAGTCGGAGCGGGAATATCCAACTGGGCGACCTATTACTACAACACCGATATCACCCCCTTTACGATCCAGTATCTAGGCAACGATCCAGCGAATGATCCCGAAATCTATACGAAGACCTCGCCGATGAGTTATATCAAGCAAGCCAAAACGCCGACGCTCATTCAACACGGCGAGTTAGACAAGCGCGTGCCGATCCCCAACGCCTACGAACTGCGGCAGGGATTGGAAGACCGCGGCGCAAAAGTCGAGATGATCGTTTATAAGGGCTATGGCCACGGCATCACCAAGCCCAAATCCATGCGTGCGGTCATGCAACATAATCTCGCATGGTTCAATCATTACTTGTGGGATGATCCGTTGGCCGATTTCAGCAAACCTGATCTCCCTAAAAAAGAAGAAGAGAAGAAATTGGCCGGTAACTGATCCGGCCATTCCGGTCCGACGCGATTCTACGGACTCGGCGTATTGAAAGGCCATGAGGACCAACAAGACAAGGGGAGATCCTTGACGGGATCTCCGTTTGTTTCATGACCCCCTTCTTCCGTCTTCTCGTGGCGTTGGTCCGCTACTCAAACCAGCTAAGGAGAATCTTCTAATGAACACAATGATGAATACTCCGTTGACGATGCCGACCCTGATGGATCGCGGTCCGGAGCTTGCCCCTGACGTCGAGATCGTCTCGAAGCTGCGAGACCGGGTACACCGTTACACCTATGCCGACTTGGGAAAACGCGTCCGACAGCTGGCCCATGCGTTGACCAAACTTGGGGTGAAACGGGGCGACCGAGTAGCGACGCTGGCCTGGAACAGCTATCGCCATCTTGAAGCCTATTACGCGGTTCCTTGCATGGGCGCGGTCCTCCACACGCTCAATCTTCGTCTCTCTTCGGAGCAACTGGCATACATCATCAATCACGCCGGAGATACAGTCATCTGCGTCGATCATGATCTATTGCCATTGCTGGAAAAGCTGTCCGGTCAATTGCCGACGGTGAAACATTTCATCGTGATGGGCAAGACGGAAGCGTGCGAGACCTCGCTCTCGCAGGTTTGGGACTATGAACAGCTGATCTCCGCCGAAAGTTCCGAATTCACCTGGCCCGAGATCGACGAGAACGATCCGCTGGGCCTGTGCTATACCAGCGGCACGACCGGTAATCCCAAAGGCGTCATGTACACGCATCGGTCGAACTACCTTCATACCGTCACCAGCGTGTTGCCTGACATGCTCAACCTGAGACGCGACGACGTCTTGATGGCTGTTGTCCCGATGTTTCATGCCAATGCCTGGGGATTGCCTTATACCGGTTGCATGATCGGCGTCAAACAGGTCTTCACCGGACCAACCATGGACGGGGCATCGATCTGTCAGCTGGTGCAAAATGAGAAAGTCACATTCACCGGCGGCGTCCCAACCATTTGGCTCGGAGTAATCAACGAGTTACAGGCCAATCCCGACAAATACGATCTCTCAAGCCTGAAAACGATGCTCTGCGGCGGTTCGGCGCCTCCGCGGGCGATGATCCAGTGGTTCGAAGACAATCTAAATATCGAATTTGTCCATGCCTGGGGAATGACCGAGACGAGCCCTCTCGGCTGCGTCAATCATCTCAAACCTCCGATGAAAGCTTGGCCGCGCGAGCGCCAGCTCGATGTCAAACAGCGTGCGGGGATTCGCGCGCCGGGGCTCGAAGTGCGGATCGTCGATGATGGAGGGAATGAAGCCCCGCACGACGGCGTCTCGATGGGGCGATTACTGATTCGAGGCCCATGGATCGCCGCGACTTACTACCGGGAAGATCCGACACCGGAGAAATTCCCCGATGGCTGGCTCGACACGGGCGACGTCGCGACGGTCGATGCCGAAGGTTACCTGGCCATCGCCGATCGCTCAAAAGATCTGGTCAAGAGCGGAGGAGAGTGGATCTCCTCGGTCGATCTGGAGAACGCAATTATGGCTCTCCCCAACGTCGCCGAAGCCGCCGTCATCGCCGTCTTTCATCCGAAGTGGCAGGAAAGACCCCTCGCTTGCGTCGTCAAAAAACCCGGCACAGAATTGACCAAAGAAGAGATCTACCATTATCTCGAACAGAAATTCGCCAAGTGGTGGATGCCCGACGAGATAGTTTTCATCGATGCCGTCCCCAAAACCAGCGTCGGAAAGTTCGATAAGAAAGTGTTACGCGAAAAATTTGCCGATTTCCAACTACCTCTCCAGTCAGACTGACGAAGACAATATCAGCAATCCAGAGTGTTATTAGAGTAACTATTAACGGGAGAATATATGCTCATCAACATTCGAGTGCGGAGTTATCGCCGGCTCCGGCTGGCAATGCTATCTTGTATTGTCATAGCCGGTCTTCTTCATCTGTCATCATCCGGTCGGCTGGCCGGAGCAACCATGCAACAAAAGCCGATTGGAGTACTCACGCAGCAGAAGCGGCTTGGAATAACCGCGCGGCAGAATCAGATAGCAGTGGTGGGGGCGGCTTACAACGGCGAGACCAAGATCACGCCGGATTCGACGGCCGCAGCATTTGGTAATTTCAAAACGATCAACAATCAACTATATACGGCGGACACCACGCCGCTGCCGACGACACTGGGCGGAGTCAGCGTGACGGTCAACGGCATCCCCGCGCCGTTGATCTTTACCAGCACTTTCCAGATCAACTTCGTCGTCCTTCCCTCGATCCCGCTCGGCAGCGCCGAGGTCGTCGTCACCAATTCAGACGCCTCGACCCTCGCCGGCACGGTGCCGGTCGTTCAAGTCTCACCGGGAATCTTCACCGCCAAGACCGACGGTTTGGGAGTCGCCGCCGGTTTAACGACTTTCGATAATGTCACATACCAGCTGACGTACAATCCTGACGGATCCGCACATGAAATAGATCCGGGGACCAGGGCGCGGCCAAATACTCTTATCCTCTTCGGCACCGGCCTCCGCAACGTATCGGCATCCAACCCGAGTGACGGCAACGGCGTGGCAGAATCGGTGACGGTCACGATTCAGGGCGTTCCGGCCACAGTCACATACGCGGGACCTCACCAGACCTCTCGCGGAATCGATCAGGTCAACATTACCATCCCACCGGAACTCGCCGGATTGAGCGATGTCCGCTTGCGGCTCGTGGCCGGTGGCCAGGTTGCCAACCTCGTGACGCTCAAACTTGCCAATGTCGTCGTCCCGCTCAAAATGATGTCGATCGAAGACGAAGGTGAGATCGATGGCTCTTTGACGCCCGATGATCAGGTCCAGGTCGCAGGCAACGGTAATGGCCGAAGGTATTTCTTCGATGCATACCGCTTTACCGCCTCCGAAATTGAGAGCGTGGCGATCGAAATCTACTCATTCCAATTCGACGCGGCAGTTATCCTCTATAAATTGAATCAGGACGGTTCATACACCTATCTCGGTTCCGACGATCAGACCAGCGGCATGGACAGCAGCCGTAACGATAATAACAATGCGCTCTTGCTGACAGTATTGCCCGAACCTGGGGATTACGTCATCCTCGTGACGAGCGCGGAGACCGATCCTGAGGGCACCGGCAATTACGAGCTTGAGCTGGAGACCAAGGAAATAAAGCAGGTCAGCTATGGCGCCAATATCAGTGGCGCCATCTCCGGCGATAGCTTGCAATCTTCCCTTGGAACTTACTTCGATGCTTATTGGTTTACGGGAAAGCAGGGCGATGCGGTCCAGATCCAGGTCAACTCAGCCAACTTCGATGCGTTTATGCTTCTCAACTCCGGCAATGGAGACATGATCGGTTACGACGATAACAGCGGCGGTGAGTTGAACGCCCAGGTCGCCAAGGTTCTGCCTGCATCCGGCAACTACGTTTTGATCGTCACCCCATTCGAACGGTTTAAGACCGGAGCTTATACACTGACCATCACTCAAATCGATCGCGGTCCGGACTCCAAGTCTGTCACCGCCTCCGGGCGGGCGTGGACAAACGCCCGAGATGCGGCGGGGAATTCCCTGCACTATTCGGCACGCCGCGTGATAGCTGGAGCGTGTTGTTAACCCTTCTCTTTGATGGATCGATACGTGAGTAATTAGCATTGAACCCAGCTATAATTAGATGGACTGTACTACCGGCATATGAAGCCAAACAAGCTTCATATGCCGGCAACATTAGTTACAGATGACTTAGCGCTTTGGTAACTAAATTCTTTGACTTTGAGCGCGCGGAGCGCGCGACAGGATAGAGCCCGGGGTAGAGTGAGGCGCAGCCGAACGGAACCCCAGGCAGTGCCCAACACGGATCCGAGCCCGTGAAACTGGCGAAAGACCGTGGGCTGTCGCCCGGCTTCGCGGGCTCCGATCATGTTGACCCTTCACCTGGGGTTCCGCGCTGCGCGCCCCACCCCAGGCTCGATTCTTCCGCGCGCTGAAACCTACTTGATAACTATCAGGCTAAATAATTTAAGTTACGGATTACTTAGTATGAACAACTCTCGGCTTGCTATTCTTGCCTTGTCATTGTTAGGCTTACTTCTTCAAACAGACTCTATTGCGGCGAAAACGTTAGACGTTTCTTACGAAGAGACTAAGACTGAGGTGAGCGCCCTCTGTAAAAGATTGCCGAAGGTAAGGAAAATACCATTCAAAGGTGAATCGATTAATGACAAGGCATATAATGAAATTGTTGGCCGAGGTAAAGCGGCTATTCCATGTTTGATCAATCGAGTAACAGATGTTACGAAAATGAAGGATCCGCGCTCTGCTCCAGCATATCCGGATTTCAAAGTAGGCGACTTAGCGTTCTTTCTCTTGGTTGAGATCACAAAAACACCATTTGATCAAATGTTGCCTGATTCAGTAAAGGCCAAGATGAAAGACGAGGGTGTTTACGCATACTTTAAGTACGTTGAGCGATTTAGAAATCGAAAAGCCTTACAGCAAAAATGGAGAGCATTCTCAATCCAATAAACCCGAGATCAAAAACAGGAGCCGGCAAAATCTCATGAGGCGGATGCTAGAGTTATCCCGCCGGATGAATCAAATGAAAAGGGTGCTGCATTTAGATACGAAGAAGAAATTGCTAAATTGCCGACTCCGATCTGGACATCTCCGGTGGAGTCTTATGAGATAAGGGTAAGGATTACCGGCAGATCGAGCGCAAGCCGCCGAGTTAGCTCAGCGAGAGCAGGCAGAGACCGGTGAAACGATCGAGATCATCTTCGTCGATCAAGGATCTACCGGTGAAACGCCGCCGATGCCGCCGATGAGTACGGACCAAGCTCGAAGTGGTCAAGCTGCCGGCGTCGATCTCTCAACGGATTCAACCGAAAAGCTTGCCGAAGTAATACGGCATCACTTGTCTCCACCATGGCCAGTCGTGGTTCACGTCGTTCCCCCAAATGTCCAGCCAGTGTGGAATCTGTTTGCTCTGCAGAATGTCTGCCAGCCGGCGCGAACGATCTGGAGCTTCATAGGCGCCTTGCCCGCTGAAGATAATGATCGTTCGCCCGCCGCGCTGCAGAATCGGCAGGTAGTAGTTGTCATTCAGATTCGGCAGATAATCGACCGGGTTGTGGTAGTAGACGCTGTCGTTATAGTAGCCGTTGAGATAGCTGCGGATATCATAGCTTCCGCTGAGTAAGATCGCTCCGCTGAAGAGATCAGGGCGCTGAAAGAAGAGATTGCCGGCCAGATATGCTCCGAGGCTAATGCCCATCAAGATCGGCTTGACCTGGCCATCCCTGCAATCATCGCGGATAAAAGGTAAGACTTCCTCAGTGACGTAACCATGGTAGCGATTCATCCATTCGATCTTTTCCCAGGGCGCCGCTCCATTATTGAGCAATGCCAGGCGATTAACGCTATTGATCGAATAGATCTTGGCCCGTCCGTTCTCGAGCCACCAATTAAGCGAATCGATCAGAGCGAACCGCTCGTACTCCATAAAATCGGCGGCCGCAGTCGGCACCATCAACACCGGTGGACCGTAATGCCCGTAAGCTACCAGCGGCATCTCCTGATACAATCGCCCGCTATACCAACCTGTAATATGACGTCTCATCCTTTTCAGTTCCCTGCTTCAGTTCCCTGCCAATTGCGCCGGTAAAGGTTTATCGATCTTTGGATGAACCGGCATGTTTGCCAGTTTCCAGAGCGTCGCAAAGACCGTTTGCGTTACTTTCTCCATCTTGACATAGTCGATCTTGTCGGGATGATCCGAGACTTGATGATAGTCTTCGTGCACGCCGTCGAAATAGAAGATGATCGGAATTCCCTTGCGGGCGTAGTTGTAATGATCGCTCCGGTAAAAGAGCATTTCAGGATCGTTCGGAGCGTCGTATTTATAGTTGAATTTCAGCTTGAGAAACGAACGATTGACGGCTTCGCTCAATTCGCCGAGTTCCGTGCTCATGATCTTCGATCCGATGACAAAAATTTCATGCGGCCCGGTCAGATTCAGATTGCGGGGATTGGTGTCTCCCTCTTTCTTGCTCCGACCGATCATGTCGATATTGAGCTGGGTAATGATCTGGCCGATCGGAACCGGTGGATTGTTAGTGATGTATTCGGAGCCCCAGAGCCCCTTCTCTTCGCCGGCGTGCCAGGCAAAGAGGACCGACCGTTTTGGTCTCGGCCCCTCAGCCAGCGCCTTCGCGATGGCGAGCACGGCGACGGTGCCCGACCCGTCGTCATCAGCGCCGTTGTAGATTTTGTCACCATTGATGGGCGTCGCCGCGAGACCGACGTGATCGTAATGTGCGCCGATCGCGACGTACTCATCCTTCAACTTCGGATCGCTGCCTTCAAGGACGGCGACGACGTTCTGCGTCATAATCGTCTCGATCTGCAAGGTGACGGTAAAACTGATCTTCTTGCTCGAGTTGAGGTCAAATGATTCACCGAAATCTCCGCCATTCATCTGCCCCTTGATCGCCTGGTAATCGAGCTTTTCTCCCTGAAAGATCGCATCGGTCATTTTGACTGAAGCGGTGATCGATGGAAGCTCGTTGCGGCGAGGGCTTTCTGGAACGGGCCGCGAAGGATTGAGAGACGCCCTGTAACGTTGCTCCCAAAAAGAGAGGGCCGATTCGCTCGGAACAAGAATGATGCCCTTGGCTCCATGTTTCACGCCATAACTGGCGGGCGTTTCGAAATCTTCGCCGAGTTTGCCGCGAAAATCGCCCCGATTGACGTCTTTCGGATAACCATCGGCCACGATCATGATCTTATCTTTAACATCGATGCCACGGTACGCATCGATCTTCTTCGATTTGACCACCAGACCATGCCCAACAAAAACCAGCCATCCTTGCGCCGTTCCATTAATTGGCCCGGTAATAAAGTCCTCTCCGATCTTAAAGTTCTGCTCATTGAGGCTGGCAACGGTTTGGTCCGGCAGTAACTGCCTTCGATAGAGCTCGAACTTCTGTAAGAAAGTCCCATCCGTTCCGACGGGCTTGAGCCCGGCTCGGGACAAATTCAGAGCAAGAAATTTCGCCGTCAGATCGAGTCCGCGTGAAGGAGTATCACGCCCTTCCATCTCATCGGAGGCGACAAAGTAAAGATAATCCTTCAATTCGGCGGCGGTAATCGACTGTACATTCCCGAACTCGGCCGCTCGTTTTGTCGATGACTTCGGTTTGGTCGGCGCCGCTTTTGGTTTGACCTCAGTGCTTTGCGCCAAGATCGCTTCCGGCCTGCCGACTACTGTGACTGCAAGCAGCAAACCTGCGAGAATAATATTTTTCACATCTCCTCCACTCAAAACATCAACATCCGAAGCGAGCGCGCTCTTGGATTATTTCGCGCGCTCGCTTCGGATGTTGTGTCTTCTCTCTTGTACTTATCAAATAGTCGGGGTCCGGTATTCACTTGTTATTCTTGAGAACTTGATCGAGGACTTCAGCGCATTCGCTGCTCCGAGCTGCTAAAGTTCGATTCAGCTCTTCATACTTGTTTTTAGCCTTATCGAGTTCGTCAGCAATATGAAGTGCGGCCAGGATTGCGACCTTGAGCGAATCGGCGGTCAACGCGCCCTGTGCAATTTCGCGCATCTGCTGATCGACCATCGCCGCCAATTGCTGCGTCCGCTCGACGTTGCCGTCATTAGCTCGAATGCTATAGGTCTGATTGTATATTCTGACGTTTACTGTCTGACCTTGTGTATCCATAGCAGTACCCGTCTACCCTGACCTTGTTCTCGCCCTATTTCTTCAACGATTCGGCTTCCATTTCAAGTATCGCAATCGCATCCAGCATCGCCTCGACTTTCAATCTCATGGCCTCGCGATCTTCGAGCAACCGTTCAACCCGCTTCTCGAGATGACTCTTATCGCTAATCAAATCGGCAATCTCGTCTCTCGCCTGTCCCAGTTCTCTCTCCAAACCCTCTTTCTCTTGCTTGAGCGCTTTGCAGAGTTCCGCCAGGCGATAAATCTTATCTTCGAGATGCGAGAATTTTTCCAGTCCAGCCGCCGTCATAACTCATCGACTCTCCGTCAATCGAAGAAATAGTTTGAGCAATTTAAAAATCCGCAAGCGACCGCTCAGCGGATTTCCGCGCCGAATTCTCCCCTCAAAGTTTCAACGATGCGATTGTGAATCAGATTGACCTCTTCATCCGTCATGGTGCGATCCGCCGCGCGATACCGCAACGAGAGCGCAATCGAATGTTTCCCTGCCGGTAATTCGCGGCCCGCATACAAATCGAAGATCCTGACACTGACCAGTTCCGGCAGACGAAGGTCTTTGACGGCGCCTTCAATCGCCGCAAAAGGCGCGTCCGTGCCGATCAGAAGAGCCAGGTCGCGCACGACAGCCGGGAATTTCGGTAACGGCTGATAACGCACTTCGATTCGATCCGCTGCCAATAATTCTCCGAAATCGAGTTCTGCGACAAAAACAGGCTGTTTGAATTTGTAGTTTGCGGCCACACTCGGATGAAGTTGTCCGACACGTCCCACTCGATTTTCACCGAGCGATATTATCGCAGCGCGGCCCGGATGCAAATAGCCCAGATCTTCCGCCGGTTCGAACCCCAGCGGAGGCAGCCCCAAATTCTCGCAGATCGTCTCAACGACGCCTTTGACGTCATAGAAATCGATGCGGGCCGCAGCCGCCGTCCAATCAGTTTCATTGCGAGCGCCCGTCGCGACCAGGGCCAGGCGCTCAACCTCTTGAGGCTTCTCTTCAAAGAGATCGATGAAGCATTTACCGATCTCGAACAATCGGATGTTTCTGGTCCCGTGATTGAAGTTATGTGCAACCGCCTTGAGCAACCCGCTGAGCAACGTCGTCCGCATTTGCGATTGCGTCTCGTCGATCGGATTGAGCAAACTCAATCTCATATCGCTCGTGTACTCGCTCACTTCGTCATCGGCCTGAGCGTTAACGAAGCTGAAACTGACGGCCTCGCTATATCCGAGAGTCGTGAGCGTGCGGCGCGTCGCGCGTCTTCCATCTTCACCGGCGAGATAGGCGCCTGCCCCCGCGCCGCCCGGCAAAGTGATCTTCACTTGATCATAGCCTGCAATTCGCGCAACCTCCTCAATCAAATCCTCCTCGATGGCGATATCGATGCGCCACTGCGGAGCCACGGCGTGGAGCAGATCCTCTTCGACGTTTGCTTCGACGGTGAATCCAAGCCCGCGCAAAATACGCTCGGCTTCGCCCAATTCAACCTGCAACCCCGTGAGCGCGGTGTATCGCGAGCGACGAAAGAGGATTGGGCCGCGCCGGTTTTTCTGGGGATAGACATCGACGATCTGACCGAGCACTTCACCGCCCGCGATCTCCGCAATCAGGGCAGTCGCGCGGTCGGAGGCAAGCGGCGGGATCTCCGGATCGGTTCCACGTTCAAAGCGGTAAGACGCCTCGGTGCTCAGCCCCAGGGCTTTCGACGTCCGGCGGACCTGAGCGGGCGCGAAATGGGCCGCCTCCAGCAAGACGTCTCTCGTCGCATCGTTAATCCCAGAGTCTTCTCCGCCCTTAATGCCCGCGAGCGCAACGGCTCGCTCTCGATCGGCGATGACGAGCATCTCCGGCGTCAGCTCGCGTTCTTCGCCGTCGAGCGTCGTAATCTTTTCGCCGGCCTGCGCCGCGCGGACGATGATGCGTTTCCCTCTGATCAAGTCCAAATCAAAAGCATGCAATGGCTGCCCCGTCTCCAACATCACATAGTTGGTAATATCGGCGACGTTATTGATGCTTCGCTGTCCCATCGCTTCAAGTCGCTCAACCAGCCAGGCGGGCGAAGGCCCGATCTTCACCCCCTTAATGACCCGCGCGGTGTATCGTGGACAGAGATCGGGATTCAAAATCTCGACTGAAACGAGATCGCCGGTCCTGGTCTTCGATTCGGCAAGCTCGACCCGCGGCATCCGCAACGGGCTGCCGGAGATGACGGCAGTCTCCCGCGCAATCCCAAGGTGCGAGAGACAATCCGGACGATTCGACGTCAAATCAAATTCGAGAATGAAATCATCGCCGTGAGCCTCGACCGCATCGACGGCCAGCCCCGCCATCGTCAATTTTGCCGCCAGGTCGCGCGGGTTAAGATCAAGATCTACAAATTCTTTAAGCCAGTTATAACTGATTTTCATAGAATAACGCTACTATTCAGTACTCTTCGAGAGCTTCATCGATTGCCCATCTCGGGAATGATCAAGAGCTCACAATCAAACAGAGTTTTCGCCAGATAGTTGGCAAAAGTTGCGGCGCCCATCTCCTGCCTCCCTCTCGACAATTCATCAAAGATTCTTCGATTCGGCGAGACGAGCGAGACCATCTCCGAGGCCAGCCAATGAAAGAACTCCTCGTCAAGCCGGTCAGCCTCTTTGGTTGAACAGAATTTCCGGATGGCATCGGCGAACGACTCACCGTGGATGACACCCTTCAACTTTTTAGTGCTCGGACAAAAATAGACATCTTCCGAAAGCGCGCTAAAAACTATCCGATGGGCCTCGTTGTCGGGCAACTCGCCGATCTCGCTCGGGCTTACAAAGAGCGAGCGAACGACTATTTGCTTATCAAAGAAAGCGCCGTTGAGATTGACCGCTTCGTGAATCTTCGGAGTCACATAAAAGACGGCGTTCCCTTTCTTCTCCAACTCGATCAACAATTCATGCTGGTTCGATTGCGTCTTGCGATGCAAAGCGAATCTGAAGTAAGGCAATCCGATAAATTTGGACTCGCCGGCATTCCTCCGCTTCATATACTCGCTCGCCTTGAATTGTAGAAAAAGTGGATGCCCGCGAAGCGCCTGATCGCCCTTCTTCTTCCTGCCGGCTTGCGAAGTAGAAGAGAGATCGGTCGGCAAATGGCCATAGGCGTGGACGAGTTCATGCGTTAAAACAAAGCCGTATGAAAATTCGGATACTTTACGTTTCATCTCACTGGTTCCGCGATTGGGCGCGACGCTTGACCGGTGCGCTTCACGTAAACTGCTCAAGGAATCTCAGATCATTCTCGTAGAGCAGCCGGATGTCATCCAAGCCGTACATTTTGGCACAGAGCCGGTCCAAACCGAGACCGAAGGCAAATCCCGAAAACTCCTCGGGGTCAATGCCGACGGTCCTCAGCACGTTTGGATGCACCATCCCTGAGCCCCCCATTTCGATCCATCCCGAGCCTTTGCAGACACGACAGCCGACACCGCCGCACTTGAAGCAGGCATAGTCGATCTCCGCTCCCGGTTCGACGAACGGGAAATACGATGGTCTAAAACGCGTGCGCATCTCGGGACCGAACAATCTCTGGACAAATTCTTGCACCGTCCCCTTGAGATCACCAAGCGTGATGCCACGATCGACCAACAGGCCTTCGACCTGAAAGAACATCGGGTTATGCGTCGCGTCGGGAGTGTCCCGACGGAAGACCCGGCCCGGCGCAATCACACGGAGGGGCGGTTTGCGACGCTGCATGGCATGAATCTGGACGGTCGAGGTCTGCGAACGCAACGCGAGATGATCGTTCAGATAGAAAGTATCCTGCCAACTCCGCGCCGGATGGTTGGCGGGGATGTTGAGCGCGTCGAAGTTATAGAAATCGGTCTCGATCTCGGGTCCGTCTTCGATCTCATACCCCATCGAGACAAAGATATCTTCCAACTTTTGGCGTAACAACGTGATCGGATGAAGATGGCCGCTCGAGATCCGGCGTCCCGGAAGCGTCACATCGACGCGCTCTTTAATCAGTTGCTCCGCTTCGCGCCTGGCGGCGAAATTCTCTTGTAACGCTTCAATCGCGGCTTCGACATAATCCTTCAATTCATTGAGGTGTTGCCCCAGGACGCGCCGCTCTTCAGGCGACAACTTGCCGAGCGTCTTCATCTCGGCGGCCAATAACCCGTTCTTGCGCCCTACCCAGCGATCGCGCAGCGTCGTCGCGCCGTCATCAGTCTTGACTTCAGCTAACTCGCAATCGAAATTCGTTCGCAGTTGTTGTAAACGATCGGACATAAATTTAAGACTTTCCAGTTTCCGTTAGATTGGAAAGCGGAAGTTATCAAACAACGACCCAAGACATCCGGCGGATGACCGGGAGCCTTGGGTCGGCATTTTTCGGATTTGAGAATCGAATCTAAGCAGCTTTACCCGATTCCAACGCCTTCTTCGCCGAACCCACGAGTTCGGCAAACGCCTGTGGCTGGTTGACCGCCAGATCCGCCAGAATCTTCCGGTCGAGGTCGATTCCCGCGACCTTCAGACCGTGCATAAACTGGCTATAGTTCATCCCGTTCAAGCGGGCGGCAGCGCCGATACGAATGATCCAGAGTGAGCGGTAATCGCGTTTCTTGATCTTGCGTCCAACATAGGCGAACTTGAGAGCTCGTTCGACCGACTCCTTCATTGAACGGTACAATTTACTCTTGGTACCGCGATAACCTTTTGAAAGCTTCTCCAGCTTCTTGCGTTTATCCAGGCGCTTACTACCACGTTTTGCGCGAGGCATATGGCCCTCCTTTGATAAATCAGCACAGACTTTGGTTTGTGCCGGATAACCCTGATCGAGACCACAGATTCAAATCTGTGCCATCACTTCAAAACTACTTCCTGCCGTAAGGCAACATTGCTTCGATTCGAGCCATATCGGATTCGGAGACCAGTGAGTCGATATCGAGCTGACGCTTACGCTTTGCCGTCTTCTTCGTCAGGATATGACGCGCGTGCGAATGCCCGCGCTTAACCTTTCCTGTCGCGGTGGTGCGAAAGCGCTTCGCCGCCCCCTTGTGTGTTTTTAACTTAGGCATAATTCCTCCAGTGATTTATTATCAGTTTTCAGTTTTTAGTTCTCAGCCAAATCCGAGAACTAAAAACTGAAAACTGACAATCATTTCTTCGGCGCAAAGACCACCGTAATCTGCATGCCTTCAAGCCTCGGCCGAAACTCGACGGTCCCATTTTCAGCGAGATCTTTTTCGAGCCGTTGGAGCAATTGCATTCCCAGCTCTTTGTGTGTGATCTCGCGACCGCGGAAACGAACGGTCGCTTTGACCTTGTTCCCGCTGGTCAAGATCTCTTTGGCATGCCTCATCTTAAAATTGTAGTCGTGTTCATCGGTCGCCGGACGAAACTTGATCTCCTTGACCTCAATCACGACCTGCTTCTTTTTGGCCTCGTGCGCTCGCTTCTTCTGTTCGTAAAGATATTTACCGAAATCGACGATGCGACAGACCGGCGGATTGGCCTGTGGCGCGACCTCGACCAGATCGTAGCCGCGCTCACGCGCAATTCCCAGGGCTTGCTGCGGTTGCATAATTCCGAGCTGCTGCCCCTCCTCGTCAATGACACGCACTTCCTTCGAACGGATGCGTTCGTTGACGCGCACCTGCGGTCCTTTCTGATCGCGTCGCCCGCGAAAACCGCCACCGCCTGAATAACCGTTGCTAATAAACTCACCTCCCACAAGATGAAGGATGAAGGGATGAAGAATGAGGGTAGAGGAAGAGAAGGATGAGGGATGAAGGACGAGGGATGAAGGAATAGAACTTTTTCTTTTGATTAAAATCGAAGGTTTTCTTCCTCTTCTCACCTTCATCCTTCATCGCCTATCCTTCATCCTCTCTTCCTCATCCAACGTCCTTTCTTCTCATGCTTCATCCTTGTTTGCGCGTCCGGACCAACTCATGCAAACGCGCGCTAAACTCTGCTACTGGAACTGCGCCGGTATCGCCTTTGACTCGATCGCGGACCGCAACCGCACCGACCTCCGCCTCGCGTTCGCCGATCACCAGCATAAATGGAATTTTTTTGAGTTGCGCATCCCGGATCTTCGCACCGATCTTTTCGCTGCGTAAATCCGCCTGGACTCGATGTCCGGCCGACTGCAACTCGCGTTCAACCTCGACCGCCCGATCATTGAAACGATCGGAGATCGGAAGCACCACCGCCTGGACCGGCGCAAGCCAAACCGGAAAAGCCCCGGCATAATGCTCGATCAAAATGCCGAAGAACCGTTCGAATGAACCGAGGATCGCGCGATGCACCATGATCGGTTGATGCGGTTTGTTATCGGAGCCGATATATTCGAGTCCGAACCGTTGCGGCAGATTAAAATCGCACTGAATCGTCGAGAGCTGCCACGTCCGCTTGATCGCATCGACCACTTTGAAATCGATCTTCGGCCCGTAAAATGCCGCCTCGTCTTCCATTCGCTGATACGATAAACCATACTCGTTGAGGGCTTCTGAGAGGGAGCGTTCCGCCATCTCCCAAACCTCGTCCGCTCCGAGATATTTCGCATGATCCGTCGGATGGCGCACTGACAATTCGGCCCGGTACTCGAACCCAAATGCCTTGAAGATGTAATCGACGAGGTCCAGGCAACCGAAGATCTCGGATTTCAATTGCTCCGGCAGACAAAAGATGTGCGCATCATCCTGGGTGAAGCCCCGAGCACGCATCAGCCCATGAGCCACTCCCGAACGCTCATATCGATAGACCGTCCCGTATTCAGCGAATCGCTGCGGCAGGTCTCGATAAGAGCGCTGGCGCGACCGGTAGATCTGGATATGGAACGGGCAGTTCATCGGTTTCATCCGATACTCGATCCGCTCATCCTCCTCATCCTTCATCGGCGGATAGAGGTCTTTGTTGTAATGATCCAGGTGCCCCGAGATCTTGAACAACTCCGATTGCGTCAGATGAGGCGTATTCACAAAGCTGTAGCCGCGGCGATAAAGTTCATCGTTCAAGAACTGCTCAATGATCTTGCGGATTAAAGCCCCGTTCGGATGCCATAAGACCAGACCGGAACCGATCACCTCGCTGATACTGAAAAGATCGAGTTCCTGACCGAGTTTGCGGTGATCGCGCCGTTCCGCCTCCTCTTTCTGCTTGATCCATTGATCGAGCTCTTCCTGGGTGAAGAACGATGTGCCGTAGATCCGCTGCATCTGCGGCCGCGACTCATCGCCTTTCCAGTGCGCGCCCGCAATCGAAAGCAACTTGATGGCTTTGATCTTGCCCGTCGAGGGAAGATGCGGTCCCAGGCAGAAATCGACGAAGGGCGTGCCCTCGATCGTGTAGCAACTGACGCTCTCGCCGCCTTTCTCTTCGATCAGCTCGCATTTGAGCGACTCGTCCATCTCCGCAAACTTCTTCTCGGCCTCGGCTTTGGGCATCTCGACCCGTTTGTATTCGAGATTGCGCTTGACCAAATCCTTCATCCGCTTCTCGATCTTGGGCAGATCTTCGGGCGTGAAACGCGTCCCATCCGGCCGTTGGAAATCGTAGAAAAATCCACCTTTCGGATCATCGAGCAGCGCCGGCCCGATCCCGAGTTTGGTGCCTGGAAAGAGATCCAGGACGGCCGCCGCCAAGAGGTGCGCGGTCGAATGTCGATAGACTTCGAGCGCCTCATCGCCGGATTCCGAAGTGATCGGATCAACGGTCTCGCCTTCTTTAAGCACATAGCTCAAATCGACCGGATCTTCCTGCTTCGCACCGTTGCGAAAGAGGCGGGCGGCGATGGCTTTCTTGGCAAGCTCTCGATCTTTTTGCTTGATCGCGTCAAAGGCTGTTAAGCCAGCTGCTGCTGACGCTGCTGAACTGGATTGATTTTGTACCTCGCTCACTGCTGTCTCACTCATTCTAGGCCAGCAGCCTATGTAGCTGTGGCCTGAAACCCGAAAGTTGAGATGGCTATCTCAACCTTGAATCTCGATCACAAACTCTACGGTGTGGACAGTCCCAAAAGCTTCCCGCTTTGGATGAATGCTTCAGGTAAGGTCCTACGCCAGCGGTTGTCGCGCAGAGTGCTGCGATGCGTCGTCAGGCGACGATCTGCCATCGCAGCTATCTAGTTCGATTAAATCTAAATCGTCTCTGCATAACCCCAACAACTCTTCTGGAGCTGACGTTGAACTTACGGGCAAAACTAAATTATTTTAAAGCCCGGCAAGTATTGAATAAATAGGCTCGAGGGGATTTGAACCCCTGACCCCTACCGTGTCAAGGTAGTGCTCTACCCCTGAGCTACGAGCCTATACCCGATCCAGGGAACGCCCAAATTAGCAAACGCCGTGCGAAAATGTCAAGCGACATCTACTTTATCAGTTTAACTATTTGAAAGACTGGAGATTCCCCGTTTCAATAAAAGGTCTTAATTGATGGCCGAGCTCTTTTCAAATTGCGTCCAGGCTCCGTTCTTCATATCGCGCAAGAGCCCTCGCGTCCAACCGAATTCAGGATGCTGTTTGAGAAAGTCTTCGGCGATAAAATCCGGGGCGCACGGATGTCCATAAGCCGCCCAGAGCTGCATCTTCTCCGCCATCTGTGAATCCATGACTTTCGCCTGGACGGTCCCGCCGGGGAAGAATTTCGGCCAATCCCATTCCGGCACGCCGCGCGGCGAAGTCTCGACGGCTCCGCACAGCGAGCGTTCGTTTGGTCCCGCTTTCTTCTCGTAAGCGTCGAAACCGTCGGTTTCAAACTTCTTGGCGGCTTCGATATCGATCCGGCCTTGATACTCGGCGATCAACTGCTCCCAGCGCTTGCGGCGAGCATTCGGAGAGCTGGCTTGATTGTTGACATCAAAATTGGTCTCGGCTTTGATCAGCTTTTCATCGACCGGGAAGTTGGAGCCGAAGAAGTAACCGTCTTTCGTCCGGCGCACGCTATGTTCCTTCAACCCCAGTTCGAAGAGCGCGATCTCGCCGGTCTTGTTGTCTCCGATCAGCCAGTCGTTCGCATAACCGCCGTTATTGCGGTCGAGCATGATCCGCACGTAATCGTCGATCGAATCGCTGTATTGCAGCGCTTTGCGCGCGCGCTCGAATTCGGGTTTGCCGTTCGGATCGAAACCTTGAAAACCGGTGATCGTCGTTTCAGTGACCATTATTCCGCTCGCATTGACGCCGAAATCATCCATGCTGGCGATCACTCCAGGCAGGCCATCCATCAACATGCGATGGCCTTTATCCGGCTTGAGATCGAAGATGATGTTCCAACGCGATCCAATGACGTAATCGGTCCAGGAGTTATGCCCGATCACGATGCGGCGGTCCTTCGTCCAGCTCCCGGTAGCAACGAATGCGCTGCAATTGCCGGGCGCTTTTGTCGAAGCCTGCAAGCCTTTCTGTTTTTCGAGCCACGGGACGTAGTATTGTGATAACTCGATGAATGCATTCATCGCGACGATATCGTAACGATCAAGCTTCACCCCCTTGGCTTTCGCCCCGGCGACGATGCCGTCGATCTCATCTTGATACTCTTGCTCCATCTTCGGCCAGAGCATCTTCTCCGAGACCTCGCGATAGAAATTCCAATCCCGTTTCGATTGATGTTCCAGAAACGGCTTCATGACCCTCAATAAGTCATTGGTCTCTTCGGCAAGCAAATAACCATGCTGATAACCGAGCCGCTCCGCCGATCCTTCGAGATGAACATAGATCCAGCCGTTGCGCTCCGAACGGTCGCTGCCCTGCAATTTGTCATTGATCTTCGGCTTGTTATCTCCCTGATCAGTGCTGGAGACTTTTGACAGGTGACATCCAGTGAACCCGATCGCCAAAAACAACAATCCAATCGATGTGATCTTGAGATTTCGTTTCATGGTCTTCTCCCGACAGTTTTCGGTCCAATCCTGAAAGCTATTACCCTCTTTTGAATTTCGCGCGCCAATATAGAATGCCCCCGAGCAATAATAAAGCCGCCACGCCGCCTCCGGCCTTCAGCTCATATTCCAAGGTGTTGGCCGTTCCGGGCGGAGGAACGAATGCCAGAATGATGGCGAAGACCGTGACCGCGATCCCGCTGAAGGCCAGGAAATAGGCCCCGACCATTCCGCCCGGAGCCGTCATGATGTCCGCCCTCACGCCATCGCGCCGGCGATGAATCACAAAGACGACGAAAAGGTAGATGTACGGGATAAAGTAGATGATGAGCTGGGCGCTGAGCAAGATCAGGTAGACCTTGCCGACCGTGCTATTTCCCAGCAGGACAAAGATCAATAACAGCACTGTTGCCAAAATCGCCTGGACCAGGATCGCGACATATGGCGTGCGCCAGGTCGGATGGATTCGTCCGAAGGCCGGCGGGAAGTATCGATCCAGTCCGATCGCAAATGCCACACGCGCCGGAGCTGTCATCCATGCTCCGACGCCACCGATACTACCAAGCGTGTAGAGCACGGCCGAGAGAGGTACCAGCCAGGTCAATGAAGGGCTGATCTGACTCATTCCCGTTTCAATCGCCTGAAGAAACCCCGCCACCACATTGATGTTGTCTCTCGGAATCAGCCATAAGACCGACCCCGTGCCTAAAATATAGATGAATGCGATCAAAGGCGCAGAGATATAGACCGAGAGCGGCAGGTTGCGCCGCGGGTTTTCAACCTCATCGCCCATCGTCGCCGAGAGCTCAAGCCCCGCATAGGCAAAGGCAATCGAGATCCAGAGGTTCAGCGAATCGTAGTCGGTCGATCGTGGCAACAGATCATGCATGGTAATGGTGTTGGCGGCCGGTCGCGTCAGCCACGCGTAAAGACCGGCGATAATGACCAGCGCGCCGGGAACGTAGCTGCCGAGCCCTCCTAAATTCTGGAGCCATTTGCCGGGACCGACCCCCACGATATTGACGGCCACGGCCATCCACAAACAGACCAGAGTGGTGATCGTGACATAGACCAGATCGTCCTTGAGCCCCGTATTGCTCTTGCCCACCGCAAAAGTCGCAATCACGGCGGCCGAAATCAAGAGGTTCGGGTAGTAGAGCACATTATTGATCCAATAACACCATCCACAGATATAGCCGTGCCCTTCGCCGAGCGCCCGTTTTGTCCAATCGTAGATTCCTCCCGAGTTGGGAAAGCGTGACGAGAGCTCGATGACTGCCAGTCCTTGGGGGATAAAAAAGAAGAACGCCGCCAACAACCACAAGAGGAGCGTTGCCGGACCGGCCTTGCTTGAGGTTCCGAGGTGCCGCAATCCCAACACCGCCGCCAGATTGAACAAGACGAGATCACGTAATTTAAGCCCGCGGACCAGTTGTGAGGTAGCTTGCGTATTTTCGATAGCCATAATTTATTGTCGATCGAACGAGGCACGAGTTGAGCTCAAAAATTGACGGCCGAGAGCAGAGCCTCAGTGGACCAGCTTGTCATTCTTTGCCGCCGCTTCAAATTTCGCCGCCATCTCCCGATAGATTCTCGTGGGCAATCCCTCAGAGTAAGTTTCGAAAGGCTGATAAAGATTGCCGTGGTCGCGTCCGGGGACGATCTCACAAACGGCATCGCTGCCCTTGCGCTTAAAGAGGTCGCATAAGATGGTGACGGCCTCGTCTAAACGGAAAGTATCGGCGCTGCCGCAGATCACATTGATCTTGCCTTTGAGCTTGGGTCCGAGCGTCTCCCAATTCTTTTCGAGGATGAGGCGAATGTCGTATTTTTGCCAGGCCTCCAGCACCAGCGGATCCAGCGCCCCCGTCTCGCGATTGAACAATTTCATGGGACGGCCATCTTGTCCGCGCGGACTCCACACCCACTCGAAAGAGGCGAATTGACCACCGTACTCTCCCATGACCCTTTCCTGTCTGGCGAACTCCTCAAGCGTCACGATCCATTTGCCGTCGATCCGAACGAGGTTCTTCGGCTTGCCGTCCGGTTCGCGATAAGCGTTGTCCTTTGATCCGGGCGTCGCATTGATCCCCGTGAAGCTGCGGAGATCGACCGGATCGGGCGCGGTTGACCAGGTCCCCCCGAAGAAGTCCGGATAAGTGACCTGCAACCACAAGGTGCTCCAGCCGCCGGATGAATGGCCGGTGAGAAATCGGGCGTAGGGTTTGGCATAAAGTCTGAAATTCTTTTCGAGATGCGGAATGAACTCTTCGGTGAGCGCGCGCCCCCAGGGTCCGTTGTTGACCGAATCGGCAAATTCGTGGTGACCGGTTGGAAATGAACCATCGAGGAAGATGTGAATCATCTCGGCATATTTGTTTTCGCTCATGGCTCTGATCAACCCGTTTCCCTGCCCCCACGCTCCCCGGTAATCTCCGCCAAATCCATGAACATGATAGACCGCCGGATACCGGCGCTGGGGATCCGTCTGGTAGCTCGGCGGCAGAACGACGCCGGCGCGCACCTTGATCGGCCGCCCCCAGAAAGCGGTGAGCGCCGCGCTTTGAAATTCGACCAGCTTGATGTTCTCCGTATCCAGGGATGAGGAGCGCGCCGGGGTGGTGCGGCTGATCACCAGTTCAACCGGTTTCGTCTCGGCGGGATTCAGGTTCTCAACCTTGACTATCGTGCTCGTCAAGTCGCCTTCATCCTCGCCATGATAAGCATAGGTATGATCCGGATCGAGCAACGCCATGATCTGATAGGAGCCGGGTTTGGCTTGTGAAAAAGGCTTCGGATAAGCATTGAGGTCCGGATAAAGATCGATCGTCGCCCCCGGCGCAAAATATTCGACCTCCATCGCTGAGATCCAGACTTTGCCGGGGATGAACCCAACGCTCAATGTTTGCTCCGCCTGCGGTGAATCGGTCATCAAGACCATCAATCTGCCGGCGGTCCCGGTCGGCGCAAGCTCCTTGGCGAGGGTGATTCGAAAATGGAGCGCCGCGCTCGGCTGAGCGCTTTGCGCCCTCAACAATATTGACGAGAAGAGCAGGAAACAGAGCACGAGCAGGCAAGTTCTTGCGTGGATGGCCATAAACGAATTTCCTTTCAATATTGGTCGGATTACAGCAAGAGATATTGGGCGGGAATATTCTCTCCCAGAGGTGGATCTGAGACAAACAAAACAGGCGCAATTCCAGGGAAATCGTGGAAGGGACGGGGAGCCTCCGAGAGACGCGAAGACGGGCAAAACACGCGCGCCTCAGTGTCATGTTCCGCGCGTGTTTTGCCCGTCTTCGCGTCTCTCGGTTATTTCCGGTCGGGAGCTTGAGGATTAAGACGCTCGTGCTTGAGCCTTAGCCAATCCGGTCTGCACCATCTTTGAGGCAGGGCGGAGTTTCAAGGCCTCGGCATAGTTGTCGCGCGCGGCCTCGTAATTTCTTCGCTTAAAGGCGATTTTGGCGGCTTTGAGATAAGCCACGAATTGTTTTAGTGCCTCCAGCTGAGCAGTGGCGCTGGCGGCATCGGCATCGGACGGGCCGCTGCGCAAGTAGTCTTCATAAAGCCCCTCCGCCTGTTTGAAATTTCCGACCCGATCGGCGACACGAGCCCGCTGCAACTTGTTGACATTGCCCGTCGTGCCCAGCGCAGCGGGCGGTTCGGGTTGAGGCGTAGCGGACAGCGCCGGTGGCGGAACCGCTGATGCCGCCGGTTGCGGCGCCGCCGGTTGCGAGACCGCCGGCTGTGGTGTAGCCGCGTTCGCCAGAGAACCTGTCGCTGTTGACGCGACTGGTGGAGTGGCGCTCGCCACCGGCTGTGGCCCGGCCGTCTTTGCGGCGCCTTGTCGATGTGTCAGAAAATAAGCGCCGAACAAACCACTGATCAAGATCGCCGCCGCTGCCGCTGCAATCAAGGGCTTGCGAGAGCTTCGCGAAGTATTCTCCCAATTCTCAAAGAGAGATGTAGGGTTGCGCTCTTGTTCGATCATCGCATCGAGCGAATCGGTTTGAGTTAAACTTTGGGGATCGTCCGGCACCAGCTCGGTTCTGACCGAGCTCACGAGATGTTCATGCCCATTCTCGCCGCCATTGTCCGTCTCCATCTCATATTGCAGTCCGCTGGTCGGTAATGGCTGTTGATTCAATGAAGCGGCGGGTTTTCGCTGTTCCGGAAGTTCGAGCTGTTGACTGGCCAGATGAGCGGATGGCAGTTGTGATGATGAGAGCGCGGTCGTCATCGAGGGTTCGGTCACCGGTTGTTTCTCCGGTTTCGCGGCGATCTCGACGATCGTCACCTGTTCCGGTTGTCCCTCCTTGATCTTCACGGCTACTTGACTCGCCGTGAGTTCAGCCGCGCCATTGCCCCGTTCATATTCCTTGATCGCTTTCAAAAAGTCGGCGGCCGTCTGAAATCGCTCGCTCGGATTGCGAACCAAGGTCCGCATGAAGATCGAAGAGAGAACCGGTGAGATATCGGATCTGATCTCCGAGATCTGAACCGCTCCGCTCTCCAGAATATTTTTTCTCACCGCGTCTTCCGTGCTTTTGGTCGTCTTCGAAAACGGCAGCTGACCGGTCAGCATCTCGTAAAAGGTGACTCCCAGACTGTAAATGTCCGAGCGAGCATCGAGCTCCAATCCGCGCAACTGTTCCGGAGGCATATATTCGGTGGTGCCTGGTCGAAAACTCGGCGGAGCAATACTCTGTTTGTCGGGCATCTTGACGATCCCGAAATCAGTGATCTTCAATTTGCCGCGGCTATCGATAAAGAGATTGGCCGGCTTCAGGTCGCGATGGATGATGCCTGTACGCTGCACATCCGATTCGGTCAGATATTGAAAATTATGCGCGTAATCCAATGCCGCCAGCGCCTGCTTGCATAAGTGGATGGCCTGCGCCGGAGTGGGCAATCCCTGTCGCTCAAGCAGTTCTCGCAGACTGATCCCAGTGACGTATTCGATCACCAGATAGTAGTTGTCGCCTCTCGCAAAGGATTCATACAAACGGGCGATGCCCGGATGATCAAGTTGTGCCTGAATGAAGGTCTCACGACGGAATCGCGCCTTGAGCTGGACTCGGGTTGAAATGGGAAAATGGTTCAGTGAGATCTCTTTAATAACCACTTCCCTGGTCAGATTGATATGATGGCCTCGATAGACCGCACCCAGACTGCCGTGTGCCAGTTCATCAGTAATCTGGTAATTGCCAATAATTTTACCTGCCATTAACTTAAATCTGTCCTACTAAATTTAGATTTAAACGGGGCAATAATGTCGCGGCCTGCGCCGACTGATGGGGCACTGGCTATGATCTAAAGCCAAAGGTAATGTAAGAAATCGGAAGGCAAAAGGCAAAAACAAAATTACCGCAACTTGCACAAAGACCACTTCGTAGGAAAACTTCTGCCCTCCCGATCACTCAATCGACTTTACCACAATGGCAGCTCTATTTGTCATTGAGTCGAGGACGATTTTCTCATCTTCCGCCACGTTATAGGCGGAATTGTTCGGCTGGAGGATAAATCTTGGAGTTCTTCAATTTTAGGAAATGTAGGCGGGTTAATTTGCTTAAATTTATCGGCCAGTAATTTCGATTTGGCAGTGGCGAGCCCGGTCTTAGCCAATTCTGATTGTGGTCGCAGTTTGAGGGC
>Ga0081539_10002195_pt1 | contig 28613 bp, 35 predicted proteins | sample TabmetS4T2R2_FD_71023 | JGI IMG/M metagenome (GOLD analysis project Ga0081539, IMG submission 71023) | Tabebuia heterophylla rhizosphere microbial communities from the University of Puerto Rico - S4T2R2 | ecosystem: Host-associated > Plants > Roots > Rhizosphere ... | reverse complement strand
TGATGGGCGCGGTCGGGCGCCTGATGCGGAGGGGCTGAGATGGGCCTGCTGAACCGGCTCTCGTTCAGCGCCACCGTCCACTGCCTGACCGGGTGCGCGATCGGCGAGGTCCTGGGGATGATCCTCGCGACCTGGTGGGGCTGGCACGACGTCGCCTCGATCGCGCTCGCCGTCGCCCTCGCCTTCTTCTTCGGCTACCTGCTGACCAGCCTGCCGCTGCTGCGCTCCGGGATGACCCTGCGTGAGGCCGCCCCGCTCGCCTTCGCCTCCGACACGGCCTCGATCGCGACGATGGAGGTGGTCGACAACCTGATCATCGTCCTCGTCCCCGGCGCGATGGCGGCCGGCCTCGACGAGGGGCTCTTCTGGGGCAGCCTCGCGGTCGCCCTGCTGATCGCCGGCGCCGTCGCCTGGCCGCTCAACGGCTGGCTGATCGCCCGCGGCAAAGGGCACGCCGTGGTGCACACGCACCACGGCCATGCCCACTGACGCACCTCAGCGCGGCAGGCGCTGGGTCAGCGTCACGGTCTGCTGGAAGGTCGGCCGGTTCTGGAACGGGAAGGGACCGAGTTCGATCCCGCCGGTCACCGCCGGCCGGTTCATGTCGAAGCAGCTCGGCTGCGGGTTGGACGCGCACTTGCCGTTGCCGCCCCCGTAAAGCTGGGCCGGCGTCACCTTCAGCGCCTGCGTCAGCGTCTTCTGCAGCAGCGCCCGGCACTTCTGCTTCGAGCCGCCGCCACAGTACTTGCGGCTGAGGGCGCCACGCGGCTTCTGCTCGAAGATGCTGCGCAGGTCCTTCGAGACGTAGCCCCACCAGCCGTCGTAGAAGGCCGGCGCGTCGGGTGAGCCGCCGACCTGGTCGCCGATCTGCAGCATCCCCTCGAGCCGTTCGAACGCCTTCGCGCCGAGCGCCGGTTTGAACTGGGCCTGGACCAGCTTCGGCCACCAGGCGTCCATCAGCTGGATCGCCGGCGTTTCCTCGTCGACACCGTCTTTGTTCAGGTCGCGGCGGTGGGCGCCGGCCTTGTTCCAGGCGCGCAGCGTCTTCACCGCTTGCTTCAGCTGCGGCGACTGCGGCGAGCCGACCGCCTTCAGCAGCAGCGGCAGCAACCGGTAGCCGCGCAGGTCCTGGGTCGCCGCTTCGTCCATCGCCGCGACCAACTGGGAGATCGTCATTTTCTTGCTGCCCTTGGTCGCCGCCTTGACCTTGTCGGCGATCATCTGCGAGCGCTGCAGCGGGCCGTAACCGTAGTTGTCGTCGGCTGCCGCCCATTCCGGCGCCTGCTTGTTGTTCCAGGAGACCAGGTAGTCCGGGTTGAGCTGCTGCGGATGCTCCTTGAAGGGCAGGTAGGTCGCCGTCTGGGTGGTCGGGTTGAAGCCCTTCCAGTCGTACTTCCCGGTGCCGATGACCGGGAAGTCGGGCGAGGTGCCCTTGGCCCGCTGCGGGTAGGCGCCGGAGAGCGCGTAGGCGATGTTTTCGGAGTCCACGTAGGCCCAGTTGAAGGTGAAGTTGATGTTCCCGACGGCCTGTTTGAAGCCGGGGACGCCGGTGACGACGTTCGGTTCGTTCAGCTGCCCGAACCCGATCACCGAGTCGGCCTCGTGGAAGTAGGTGCTGCGCTGCTTGACGTAGGCGACCTTCTTCCCGTTCACCTTGGCGCGGGCGAAGACGACACCGTGCACGGTCCGGTAGGCGACCAGGGTCTGGGAGCCGGCCGGGGTCGAGTCGGCGTAGTTCGGCGTCCAGCTCTCGGTCTTTTCCAGCTTTTCCATCGCCATGCACTTGCCCTTGTAGAGGTAGTGGAAGTTGTCCTGGCAGAGCACCTCGGCGAAGGTGTCGACGTTGTCGGAGCCGGCGCTGGTCGCGCTCCACGCGTAGTCGCGGCCGTGGCCGAGCTGAACGTAGAGGTTGACCCCGGCGAACGAGGCGCCGCGGGCGTCGATCCCCGGCCCGTGCAGGTCCTCCTCCATGAGGATCTGGGGGACGAAGTAGCCGACCTGCGGCCCCATCACGGCGATCGGGTGCCCGGTCGCCGATTTCTTCGCCGAAACCAGCTCCCAGTTGGAGGCGTGACCGGCCGAGGCGATCGCTTTCTGCAGGCGGGCGCCGAGACTTTCGGGGTGGGCCGGAGCGGCGCTCGCCGTGGCCCCGCCGGTGGTCGAGAGGAAGCGCACGGTGTTCTTGTCCGGCAACGCCAGGCCCTTGGAGGCGAAGGCGCTGCGCGTCTCGTAGGGGAACTTCTTCGCGATCGTGGTCGGCGCCTCGGGATCGTTCTTGGCGCGGAAGCCGAGCCAGGCCTTTTGACCGGCCTTCTTGCCCAGCTTGTCGACCAGGGCCTGCATCGTCAGGGCCGATTCGAGCTCCCGGCCCCCGCCCTTGCCGAAGATGCCGCCGACCAGGGAGGCGATCGCGATCACGTCGGTGACTTTGAACGGCTCCAGCGTCTTGCCGAGCAGCGTGTACTCGCCGGGCAGCATCGTCGCCGGGTTCAGTTTGGCGGCGGCGATGTAGGCGTTGATCCCTTCCACGTATGCGGTCACGTCGGCGACCGCCTGGGCGCCCTGGGCGCCGTAGAGCTGCGGCATCTGCGTTACCTGTTTTTCGAGGTCGGCTTCGCTGTACGGCGCGAAGCTCCACTGGCTGGCGTCGGCTTCGGCATTCGAGCCCCCGAGGAAGGCGGCCAATTCGGCGCGGCCGGTGTGGCGCAGCACGTCCATCAGGAAGAGCCGGTCGTTGGCCCCGGCCCAGCCGGCGCCGAACATCGTGTCGGCGCGGGTGTCGCCGTAGATGTGCGGCACGCCGTAGGCGGAGTCACGCTGGATCGTCACCCCCGGTCGCGGTTCGATCGTCGATTCGAGCCCGCCGGCGGGGACGCCGAAGGTGGCGTCCTTGAAGTAGTTGGCGACCTGGTCGTCGGTCAGCGTCGGGCTGGCGTAGACGAGGTTTTCGTAGAGCGACTGCTGGTCGGCAAAGTGCGGCGGCAGCGGTTTCGCGGGCGATTTGGCTTTGATGATGTCCGCCGTCGTCCCCAGCCCGTTCTCGCCCGGAGGCAAGACGTTGCGAAACCCACCGGCGTCGTTGGCCCCGTAGGGCTGCGGCGCAGCGGCAGCCGTCTGAGCAACGGCGGCGAACGCCAGGAACGAAAGAACCACAGGCAGCACGAAAAGCTTGCCGAATCGACTATTCAAAACCTCTCCTATTCCCATTAGCGGCGCCCCCACCGCTTGAGAAAACCCTAGCCGATCCGGCTGGCCGGCCGGCCGAACCTCCTTCAGGGTTTGCGGTGGAGGGGTTGGGATGACCCACCTCCCGCCCCGACCCCTAGGGCCGAGGCTTCAGATCACTCGTGCCAGGGGGTGAGGATGCGGGGGCCGTCGGCGGTGACGGCGACGGTGAACTCGAAGTGGGCGGCGAGGGAGCCGTCCTCGGAGAAGACCGACCAGCCGTCGTCGCCCATGCGGACGAGCGGGCCGCGGGCGTTGACCATCGGCTCGATCGCCAGCACCATCCCCTCCTCCAGCTCCGGGCCCTTGCCGGGCTCGCCGAAGTTCGGGACCTGCGGCTCCTCGTGCATCTCGCGGCCGATCCCGTGGCCGACCAGGGTGCGAATGATCGAGAGCCCTTCGGCCTCGACCGAGCGCTGGACCGCGTTGGAGACGTCGCCGAGGTGGTTGCCGGCGACCATCTGCTCGACCGCGGCGAACAGCGAGGCTTTGGTCACATCGAGCAGCTTGCGCGCCTCGCGGTCGATCGGGCCGATCGGCACGGTCATCGCCGCGTCGGAGACCCAGCCGTCCTTGATCACGCCGACGTCGAGCGAGAGGATGTCGCCGCGCTGCAGCTCGTAGGGCCCGGGGATCCCGTGGACGACCATGTCGTTGGGCGAGGAGCAGATCGAGCCGGGGAAGCCGCGGTAGCCCTTGAAGGCCGGAACCGCGTCCTGGGAGCGGATGAACTTCTCCGCCGCTTCGTCGAGTTCTTTGGTGGTCACCCCGGCCCGCGCTTTCGAGGCGAGCATCTTCAGGCAGCGAACGAGGATGTCGCCCGAGGCGGCCATCAGGTCGACCTGCTCGGGGGTCTTGCGCTCGATCATCCGGTACACGCTATTCGTCCTTCCCTGCGCGACGGTCGGGCTAAACCGTCTCGTCCTGCTCCAGCCGCATCGTCGCCAGCGTGCGGCGAATCTCCTCCGCGACCTCGTCGGGCTGAAGCTCCCCGTCGATCCGGCGCAGGACGCTGCGCTGGTCGTAGTAGGAGACCAGCGGCTCGGTCTTCTCGTGGTAGGTCTGCAGGCGCTTGCGGATCACCTCGGGCTTGTCGTCGTCGCGGGTGATCAGCTCGGAGCCATCGATGTCGCAGACGCCCTCCTGCTTGGGCGGGCTGAAGTCGACGTGGAAGACGTGGCCGTTCTCGACGCAGGTGCGGCGGCCGCCGAGCCGGCGGACCACCTCCTCGTCGGAGGTGTCGATCAACAGCACCGCGGTGACCGCGCGGCCGAGCTCCGCGAGCTTCGCGTCGAGCGCCTCCGCCTGCGGCGTCGTACGCGGGAAGCCGTCGAGCAGGAAGCCGTCGCGCGCCGCCGCCGAGTCGAGCGCCTCGGCGATCACGCCGACGATCACCTCGTCCGGGACCAGGTCGCCGGCGTCCATGTACCCCTTGGCGGTGCGGCCGAGCTCGGTTTCGTCGCGGACCGCCGCGCGCAGGATGTCGCCGGTCGCGTAGTAGGGAAGCCGCAGGTCTTCCTGCAGGCGCTCACCCTGGGTGCCCTTGCCGGACCCAGGGGGCCCGAGGAGAACGAGATTCAGCTCAGCCATCCCGGCAGCCTAGCCGAGCCCGGCGAAGATTGGCCTCCTATTTGAGGAAGCCCTCGTAGTTCCTCATCATCAGCTGCGCCTCGAGTTGCTTGACCGTGTCGAGCGCGACGCCGACGACGATCAGGATCGAGGTGCCGCCGAAGTAGAAGCCGGCCGAGGTCTGGCTGATCAAGATCGTCGGCAAGGCCGCCACGGCCCCCAGGTAGAGCGCCCCGGGGAAGGTCAGGCGGGAGAGGATGCGGTCGAGGTACTCGGCGGTCGGGCGGCCCGGGCGCACGCCGGGAATGAAGCCGCCGTATTTCTTCAGGTTGTCCGCCTGGTCGACCGGGTTGAAGGTGACCGCGGTGTAGAAGTAGGTGAAGATGATGATGAAGAAGACCTCGCCGACCACGTAGGCCCAGCCGTTGGGTTCGAAGAAGGCGGCGAAGTCGAGCGCGGCCGGGGTGTTCAGCAGCTGCCCGATGGTCGGCGGGAAGGCCATGATCGAGGCGGCGAAGATGACCGGGATGACGCCGGCCATGTTGACCCGCAGCGGCAGGTAGGTCGAGCCGCCCGAGGTCATTTTCCGCCCAACCACGCGTTTCGCGTACTGGACCGGGATCCGCCGCTGCCCCTCCTGGACGAAGACGATCGCGACGACCACGGCGAGGGCGATGAACGGCATCATCACGACGAAGACCTGGTCCGGGCTGTTCCACCATTTTTCGATCCCGCCGGGCAGGCCGGAGACGATCGAGGCGAAGATCATCAGCGAGATCCCGTTGCCGATCCCGCGCTGGGTTATCAGCTCGCCCATCCACATCAGCAGGGTGCAGCCCGCGGTCAGGGCGATCACGATCAGCATCACCTTCGGGAAGGTGAGGGTGCCGAGCACGCTGACCCCCGCTTCGCTGCCGAAGGAGCGGAAGAGGAAGACGTAGCCCAGCGACTGCATGAAGGCCAGGCCGACGGTCAGGTAGCGCGTGTACTGGGTGATCTTCTGCTGCCCGACCTCGCCTTCTTTCTGCAGGCGCTCCAGCGAGGGCACGACCACGGTCAGCAGCTGGAGGATGATCGAGGCGGTGATGTAGGGCATGATCCCCAGCGCGAAGAGGCTGAGCCGCGAGAGGCTGCCGCCCGAGAAGGTGTTGAGGAAGCCGAGAATGCCCGAGCCGCTGAAGTTGTTCTCGATTTCGTTCAGGGCGTCGATGTTCACCCCGGGAGCCGGGATGTAGGCGCCCAAGCGGTACAACGCCAGAATCGCCGCGGTGAAGGCGAGTTTCTTGCGAATGTCGGCGACGCTAAAAGCGTTCGCAATAGTTCTGAGCATTACGGCTCCAGAGTGTGACAGGAACCGCCGGCCGCCTCAATCTGCTCCCTGGCGGCCGCGCTGAATGCGTGCGCGTGGACCTCAAGCTTCGTCTTGATCTCACCGCGGGCGAGGATCTTCACCGGGTCCTTGCCCTTGGCCAGGCCCTTCTCTTTCAGCGTCTCGGCGTTGACCACAGCACCGGCATCAAAGCGCGCCTCGAGGTCGGCCAAGTTAACCGGCTGGGTCTTGGTGCGGAAGTTCTCGAACGGCATCGACTTCTTCATGTGCGGACCGCGCAGCTTTCGCATCCGCATGTGAATCGGGTTCTGGCCGCCCTCGTAGCCGGCCTTCTGCTTCGCGCCCGAGCGCGAGCCGGCGCCCTTGTGGCCGCGGCCGGAGGTCTTGCCCGAACCGCTGCCCTCGCCGCGGCCGATGCGCTTGCGGGGCCGTCTGGAGCCGGGCTTCGGCTTCAGGTTGTGGAGACCGATCTCCTCGGAGCGGGGCGTCTCAGCCATCAGGAGACCTCCACCAGGTGGGAGACGATCTTCAGCTGGCCCTGCAGCTGCGGCGAGTCTTTGCGCTCGACCGATTTGCCGATCCGGCCCAGCCCGAGCGCCTTCAGCGTCGCTTTCTGCTTCGGGTCAGTCCCGTTCGCGGACCGAACCTGCGAAATCGTCAGACCGCTCACGACGAGCTCTCCTCAGCGGGAGCCGCATCCTCGGTAGCCGCGTCCTCGGCCTTGGCCTCCTCCGCGGGAACGGCCTCGGCCGAAGGTGCGGCATCTTCAGCGGCAGCGACCTCAGGCTCGCCCGCAGCCTCAACCGCCTCCGCCGGAACCTCAGCGTCAGCCGGCGCCGCCTCTGATGCGGGTGGCGCGGGTGAGGGCGCCTCCTCCGAGCTTGCCGAGGGGGAGGTGTCCTCACCGGCGACAGGACCCGCATCCGAGTCCGCTCCGTCAATGGCGTCGATGGTCTCGGCCACAGCGCCGTTGCCGTTCGAAAGCCCGAGCACCTCGGTCACGGTCAGCCCGCGCAGCTCCGCGACCTCCTCGGGCCGACGCAGACGGATCAGCCCGTCCATCGTCGCCTTGACGAGGTTGATCGGGTTCTGGGTGCCGATCGACTTGGTCAGCACGTCGCGCACCCCGCCGAGCTCGAGCACGGCGCGGACGCCGCCGCCGGCGATCACGCCGGTACCGGGGCTGGCCGGGCGCAGGACGACGTGCCCGGCGCCGAAGCGGCCGATGATCCGGTGGGTGATCGTCTGCCCGTATTTGGGCACGCGAATCAAGTTCTTGCGGGCGTCCTCGACGCCCTTCTGGATCGCCAGCGGAACCTCGCGGGCCTTGCCGTAGCCAATCCCGACGACACCCTCCTCGTCGCCGACGGCGACGAGCGCGGTGAAGGAGAAGCGGCGGCCGCCCTTGACCACCTTGGCGACGCGGTTGATCTCGATCACCCGCTCCTGCAGGTCGAGCCCGCGGGGGCTGACCGTCTCGACGTTCTTGGAGTCCATTCCCTTCATAAGCAGCGGCCCACCGTAGCGGAACTAGAAGGCCAACCCCCCCTCGCGTGCGCCGTCGGCCAGCGCCTTGACGCGGCCGTGGTACTGGTAACCGCCACGATCGAAGACGCAGGTCTCCACGCCGGCGGCCTTGCCGCGCTCGGCCAGCAGTTCGCCGGCCTTCTTGGCCTGGTCTGTAGCGGTGAGTTTGCGCAGGTCCGGCTCGATCCAGTTGACGGCGGCCAGGGTGTGGCCTTTGGTGTCGTCGATGAGCTGGGCGAAGATGCCCTTGTTGGAGCGGTAGACCGAGAGGCGCGGGCGCGTCGCCGTGCCGGTGACCCGGGCGCGGACGCGACGGCGCCGTTTGAGCCGGCGCTGGCGATTGGTAAGAACGGTCATGCGCGCTTACCCACCTTCCGCAGCACCTGCTCGCCTTTGTAGCGGATGCCCTTGCCCTTGTAGGGCTCCGGCGGGCGCCGCTTGCGGATGTCGGCGGCAACCTGGCCGACCAGCTGCTTGTCGATTCCTTTGACGATCACCTCGGTCGGCTGCGGGACCTCGAATTCGATCCCCTCGGGGGCCTCGATCGAGACCGGGTGCGAGTACCCGAGCGCCAACTCCAAGTTCTTGCCTTTAAGCGCGGCGCGGTAGCCGACGCCCTGGATTTCCAGGCTCTTTTGGAACCCGTCGGTGACGCCCTCGACCATGTTCGCGATCAGGCTGCGGGTGAGGCCGTGCAGGGCCCGGTGCTCGCCGCGGTCGGTGGGCCGCGAGACGGTGACCTCGCCGTCGGCCTGCTCGACGGTCATGTCGGTCGAGAAGAACTGGCTGAGCTCCCCTTTCGGGCCCTTGACGGCGATGTTGCCAGGGGCGATCTCGACCGTGACGGCCTCGGGAACGGGGACGGGCTTTCTTCCGATTCGGCTCATCTTGGGCTCACCAGACGTAGGCGACGACCTCGCCCCCGACGCCCTTCTGGCGGGCTTCGTGGCCGGTCATCACTCCAGTGGAAGTGCTGAGAATTGCGGTCCCGGTGCCGCCGAACACGCGCGGCACGCTTTTGTGGTCGACGTAGCGACGCCGGCCAGGGCGGGAGACCCTTTCGATCCCCAGGATGACAGGGCGGCGGTCCTCGGTGTACTTGAGGCGCACGTTGATCGCCTCGCCAACCCGGGCGGGCTTTTTGTGGAAGTCGGTGATGTAGCCCTGCTCCTTGAGGATCCGCGAGACCTCCATCTTCAGGCCCGAGGCGGGGATCTCCACCTCGTCGTGCCCGGCGCGGATCGCGTTGCGGATGCGGGTCAGGTAATCGGCGATCGGATCGGTGTGCATGGTCCTACCAGCTCGACTTGGTCATTCCGGGGATGTACCCCTCGTGCGCGGCCTCGCGCAGGCAGATGCGGCAGAGGCCGAACTTGCGGTAGTAGGCGCGCGGGCGCCCACAGCGCCGGCAGCGGTTATAACTGCGCGATTTGTACTTAGCTTTACGGCCCTGGCGGACCTTCTGGGAAGTCTTAGCCATCTGAACTCTCCTCGGAGCCGCCCTCGGCGGATCCCTCGTCTGCCCCCTCGGCGTCCTCGCCGCCCTCGCCCTCGCCCTCGTCGGTCTCGGGCTTGGCGTAGGCCTCGGGGTTCTCCTCTTTGAGCTGCTCCAGCGCTTCCTGCTCGACCTCGGCCTTCAGCCGGGCCTCCTCTTTGCGCTGCTCCTCTTCTTCCTCGGCTTTGCGCGCTTCGCGCTCCTCCTGGCCGGGGCGCCCCTCCTGGGCGAACGGCATGCCGAGCGCCAACAGCAGTTCGAAGGCCTCGAGATCGGTCTTCGCCGAGGTCGTGATCGTGACGTCGAGACCGCGCACGACGTCGACCGAGTCGTAGTCGATTTCGGGGAAGATCAGCTGCTCTTTGACGCCCATCGAGTAGTTGCCTCGGCCGTCGAAAGAGCGCGGGTTGAGGCCGCGGAAGTCGCGGATCCGCGGCACCGCGATCGAGGTCAGGCGGTCGAGGAACTCCCACATGCGGGCCCGGCGCAGGGTCACGGAGACGCCGACCGGCATCCCCTCGCGCAGCTTGAAGGAGGCGACCGACTTGCGGGCGCGGCGCACGTTCGGGTACTGGCCGGCGATCGTCGCCAGCTGGTTCTGCGCGGCTTCGAAGGAGCGTTTGTCCTGTTTCTCGGTGCCGAGACCCATGTTCAGGGTGATCTTCAGCAGGCGCGGCGCGTCCATCGGCGTCGAGTAGCCGAATTTGCGCGTCAGCTCGGGCAGGACCTCCTGCTCGTATTTGTCGCGCAGGCGCGGCGGTGGCGCTGCCTGCGAAGTCGGTGCCACGGTGCCCGCCTCCATCAGTCGACCGCCTCCCCGGTGCGCTTGGAGTAGCGCACGCGCTTGCCGCCGGCGTCCTGGCGCATGCCGATCCGGGTCGGTTTGTTGTCTTTGGGATCGAGCAGCATCACGTTGGAGACGTCGATCGGACCCTCCTTTTCGATGATGCCGCCGGCCTGGGCATTTTTCAGGTCGCCCTGCGAGCGCGGCCGTTCGGCGCGCTTGATCATGTTCAGGCCCTCGACGAAGACGCGGCGCTTTTTCGGGTCGGTGCGAACGACCCGCCCGGTCTTGCCGGCGTCCTTGCCAGCGGTCACAACCACCTGGTCGTCGGTCCTGATCCGCATCGCCTTCATCAGAGGACCTCGGGCGCCAGCGAGATGATTTTCATGAAGTTGCGATCGCGCAGTTCGCGCGCCACCGGCCCGAAGATGCGGGTCCCGCGCGGGTTGTTGCTGGCGGGATCGATCAGTACGGCGGCGTTCTCGTCGAAGGAGATGTAGGTCCCGTCGGGGCGGCTCAGCGGCTTGCGGGTGCGGACGACGACCGCCTGCACGACCTCGCCCTTGCGGACGCCGCCCTGCGGGCTGGCCGATTTGACCGTCGCGGTGATCACGTCGCCGACGCTCGCGTAGCGGCGGTGCGAACCGCCCTTGACGCGGATGCAGAGCAGCTCGCGGGCACCGGAGTTGTCGGCCACCTTGAGTCGGGACTCCTGCTGGATCATCTGCCTACCTCGCCTTCTCGACGACGTCGACCAGACGCCAGCGCTTGGTCTTGGACAGAGGCCGGGTCTCGATCACGCGGACCACGTCGCCCTCGCCGGCTTCGTTGCGCTCGTCGTGGGCATGCAGCTTCGCCGAGCTGCGGACGATCTTCTCGTAGGTACGGTGACGGCGGGCGATGTCGATCCGGACCGTGATCGATTTGTCGCCTTTGCTGGAGACGACGATGCCCTGGCGCACCTTGGCCGCGTTGGCGTCGCGCTCGGCCGGCGGGGAGCCGGCGCCGGCGCTCTTGTCAGCTTTGGCGGCGGCGCGTTCCTTGCGCCGTTCGGTCGCCTTGCGGGCACGGCGGCCGGCCCGCTCCTCGGCCCGCTCCTCGGCGCTGCGCGGCGGGCGCGTCTCGTGCGGCTGGCGCGAGCGCTGCAGGCGGCGGCGCTCCTTCCAGGGAAGATCGTCCTCGGGGTTCGGCTCCGAAGCTTCCGGCGCAGGGGCGTCTGACGAGGCGTCGGCCTCGGGCGCATCTGACGCGGGTGGCGCGGATGAGGGCGCCTCCTCCGAGCTTGCGGAGGAGGAGGTGTCCTCATCGGCGACAGGACCCGCGTCCTGCTGCGGCTCGTCCTGCGTCTCGTCGGTCGTCTCTTCGTTTTTAGTCTCGTCGTCGCTCATGCTTTGCGGGTCTCTTTCTCAACATCGATGCCACGGGCCTTGGCCACGGTCAGCAGCCGGGCGACGTCGCGCTTGGCCTGGCCGAGGCGCGAGGTGTTCTCGAGCTCGCCGGTGGCGTGGCGAAAGCGGAGGTTGAAGGCCTCCTGCTTGGCGTCGATCAGTTTCGACACCAGCTCGTCGTCTTTCAGGTTATGCACCTCGGACGCCTTCATCAGCCCTCGACACCCTCTCGTTTGACGAATTTCGTCTTCACGGGAAGCTTGTGACCGGCGAGGCGCAGCGCTTCGCGGGCCAGCTCCTCGGGCACGCCGGCGAGCTCGAACATCACCTTGCCGGGCTTGACCACGGCGACCCAGCCCTCGGGGTTGCCCTTGCCGGAGCCCATCCGGGTCTCGGCCGGCTTTTTCGTGTACGGCTTGTCGGGGAAGACGTTGATCCAGACCTTGCCGCCACGTTTGATCTTGCGGGTCATCGCGATACGGGCGGCCTCGATCTGGCGGTTGGTGATCCAGCCGCGCTCGACGGCCTTGATCCCGAACTCGCCGAAGGCGACGGTGCTGCCGCCCTTGGTGTAGCCGCGCATGCGGCCGCGGAACTGTTTGCGGTGCTTGACCCGTTTCGGCATCAACATCAGCGACCACCTCCACGCTGACCGCCGGGGCCGCGTCCGCCGCCGGGGCCACGACCACCGCCACCGCCGGGTCCGCGGCCGCCGCCACGACCGCCACGGTCGCCGCCGGGCCCGCGTCCGCCGCCGGGGCCGCGCCCACGGTCGCGGTCGCCACCGGGGCCACGTCCGCCGCGGTCGCGGCCGCCGCCGCCCTGCGGGGCCTCGTCGGTCGAGGCGAGATCGGAGCGGAAGCCCTCGGGCATGACCTCGCCCTTGTTGATCCAGCATTTGACGCCGATCCGGCCGGTCGTCGTGCGCGCCTCGAAGAAGCCGTAGTCGATGTCGGCGCGCAGCGTGTGCAGCGGCACGCGCCCGTCGGAATACTGTTCGGTCCGCGCCATCTCAGCGCCACCGAGGCGGCCGGAGACCTGGACCTTGACGCCCTTGGCGCCGGAGCGCATCGCCGAGGTCAGGGCGCGTTTCATCGCGCGCCGGAAGGCGACCCGGTTCTGCAGCTGCTCGGCGATCGACTGGGCGACCAGCTTGGCGTCGAGCTCGGGGCGCTTGACCTCGCGGATGTTGACTTTCACCGGGCTGCCGGTGAGCTTGTGCAGCTCCTTGCGGAGGGCGTCGACTTCGCTGCCCGACTTGCCGATGACGATTCCGGGGCGGGCGGTGTGGATGTCGACCGCGACCTCGCCACGGCGCTCGATCGTGATGTCCGAGAGGCCGGCGTGGGAAAGCTTGTTGGTGATGTGGTCCCGGATCTGCAGGTCTTCCTGAAGAACGTCGGCGAAGTTTTTCTCCTCGAACCAGTTCGACTTCCAGTCGTGGATGTAGCCGACGCGGAAACCCTCGGGGTGGATCTTCTGTCCCATCTTCTTAGTCCTCCGCCGGGGTCAGAGCCACGGCGATGTGGCTGGTTCGCTTGTGGATCGGCGTCGCCCGGCCCTGAGCTCGGGGGCGGTACCGCTTGAGGGTCGGACCCTCGTCGACCGTGATCGAGGTGATCTGCATCTCGTCACCGACCAGGTCGTGGTTGTTCTCCGCGTTGGCGGCGGCGGAGTCGATCAGCTTGTGGATGTCGCGGGCGGCGCCGCGCCGCGAGAAGGCGAGCAGGGCGCGGGCCTTTTCGATGTGCAGGCCGCGGACCTGGTCGGCGATCAGGCGCGCCTTGCGCGGCGCGATCCGCACGTAGCGAGCGCTGGCGCGCACGACGGGCGGCGCGGCCGGAGCTTTGGGAGCGGCTTTTTTCGCCGGCTCTTTTTTGGCCGCAGCTTTTTTCTCGCCTTTGGCCTCTTTTTTGGCCGGTTTTTTCTCCGCTTTGGCTTTTTTCGGAGCAGCCTCTTTTTTCTCGGCTTTTTTGGCAGGCGCTTTTTTCGCCGGTTTTTTCTCGGCTTTGGGTTTGGCCGCTTTTTTCGCGGCCGGTTTTTTCGCCGCGTCTTTTTTGTCTTTTTTCTCGTCGGCCATCGCTTCTGGTCCTAGTCCTTACCGCCGTGCGAGCGGAAGGTCCGGGTGGGGGCGAACTCGCCGAGCTTGTGCCCGACCATCGACTCGGAGATGAAGACCGGCACGTGTTTCTTGCCGTCGTGGACGGCGATCGTGTGCCCGACCATCTCCGGGAAGATCGTCGAGGTCCGCGACCAGGTTTTCACCATCTGTTTTTTGTTCGCCTCGTTCATCGTGGTGATCCGCCCCATCAGGCGCTCCTCGACCCACGGGCCCTTTTTGGTCGAACGGCCCATCAGCGACCACCCTTCTTCTTGCCGCGGCGACGGCCACGGACGATGTAACGATCGGACTGCTTGCCCTTCTTGCGGGTCCGGTAGCCGAGGGTCGGCTTGCCCCACGGGGTGACCGGGTGACCGCCGGGGGTGTGATGCGCCTCGCCGCCGCCGTGCGGGTGGTCGACCGGGTTCATCGCGACGCCGCGGCTCTGCGGGCGCTTGCCCTTGTGGCGGCTGCGGCCGGCCTTGCCGACCTTGAGGTTCTGGTGCTCGGCGTTGGAGAGGTTCCCGATCGAGGCGCGGCACTCGGCCCGGACCATCCGCATCTCGGTCGAGGGCAGGCGCAGGGTGACCATGTCCCCCTCCTTCGCGACCAGCTGGATCGCGGTGCCGGCGGCGCGGCCGAGCTTGCCGCCCTGGCCGGGGATCAGCTCGACGTTATGGACGATGGTGCCGGTCGGCATCTGGCCGAGCGCCATCGAGTGGCCCGGTTTGATGTCGGCCTCGGGGCCGGATTTGACGATGTCGCCGACCGCCAGCGCCGCCGGGGCGAGGATGTAGTCCTTGTGCCCGTCGGCGTAGTGCAGCAGAGCGATGTAGCAGCTGCGGTTGGGGTCGTACTCGATCGTCGCGACCTTGGCGGGGATGCCGTCCTTGAGCCGTTTGAAGTCGATCTTGCGGTAACGCCGCTTGGCGCCGCCGCCGCGGTGGCGGGCGGTGACGCGGCCGTTGACGTTGCGGCCACCGGACTTTTTCAGCCCTTCGGTGAGCTTCTTTTCCGGCTCGCTCGCGGTCAGCTGCTCGCGCAGCGGGTAGGTCGCGAAGCGGCGGCCGGGGCTGGTCGGTTTGGTTTTGCGGTTCGGCATCTTCAGTTCTCTCCTAGGCGGTCTGTCCGCCCTCGAACAGCTCGATCCGTTCGCCCGGCGCGAGCTGGACGATCGCCTTCTTCCAGGCGCGGGTCTTGCCTTTGATCAGACCGCGGCGCTTGGGCTTCGAGCGCACTTTGGCGGTCCGCACCTCGGCGACCGAGACGCCGAAGACCTCTTCGACCGCCTGGGCGATCTGGGTCTTGTGGGCGCGGTCGTCGACGCGGAAGGTGTACTTGCCCTCGGCGATCAGCGCGTAGCTCTTCTCCGAAATCACGGGCCTTATGAGGATCGTGCGGGCGTCCATCAGCCGAGCCTCTCCTCGAGCGCTTTCAGGGCGGTCTCGGAAACGACCAGCGAGGCGGCGGCGATCACGTCGGCGACGCCGGTGGCGCCAACCTCGAGCACGTTGACCCGCTCGATGTTGCGGAAGCTCTTCATCGCCCCGACCTCCTCGGCGGTCAGCACCACCAGGGTCGGGCTCTTGGCCGCCCATTTGGCCAGCGCCGCGGCAGCCTCTTTGGTCGCCGGCGTCTCGAAGGCCGTGGCGTCGAGGACAGCGACCGAGCCGCGCTCGGCGTGGACCGAGAGGGCCGAGCGCAGCGCGCGGCGGCGGGCTTTGCGGTTGACCTTGACCGTGTAGTGACGCGGCTTCGGGCCGAAGGTGACGCCGCCGCCGTAGCGGCTGGAGACGCCGAGCGTGCCGACGCGGGCGCGGCCCGTCCCCTTCTGGCGCCAGGCCTTGGCGGTGGTGAAGGAGACCTCGCCGCGGGTCAGGGTCGAAGCGGTGCCGCGGCGCCGCGCGGCCAGGTCGGCGCGCGCCGCCTCGTGGACCAGCGACTGGTGGAAGGGCTCGCTGAAGATCTCTTTCGGGAGATCGGCTTTGGTGGTCTTGCCGAGCACGGCCGCTTTAGCCATCGGTCCTCACCTCGACGATCCCGTTCTTGGCGCCCGGAACCGAGCCCTTGATCAGCAGCAGGTTGCGGTCGGTGTCGACGTCGGCGATCTCCAGGCCCTTCTGGGTGACCCGCTTGTTGCCCATCTGACCCGGCATCCGCATCCCTTTGAAGACGCGGGCGGGGAAGGCGCTGGCGCCGATCGAGCCGGGGGCGCGGACGTTGTGGGAGCCGTGGCTGACCGGCCCGCGGCTGAAGTTGTGGCGCTTGATCCCGCCCTGAAAGCCCTTGCCGATCGAGATCCCGGCGACCTTGACCTTCTGGCCGGCCTCGAAGGTGGCGACGGTGACGTCGTCACCGATCTTCGGACCCTCGCCGTCCTCGGCGCCGAGGTCCTCGTCGCGGAACTCGACCAGGTGGCGCATCGGCGCGGCGCCGGCCTTCTTCAGGTGGCCCTCCTCGCCCTGGGAGAGCTTGCCCGGCTTGACCTCGCCGAAGGCCAGCTGCACGGCCTTGTAGCCGTCGCGCTCGGGGTCGCGGACCGCGGTCACCTTGCAGGGACCGGCTTCGATCACGGTGACGGGCACGACGGTGCCGTCCTCCTGGAAGACCTGGGTCATACCGAGCTTCTTGCCGAGAATCGCCGCCATCGCAGGTCCCCTAGAGCTTGATCTCGATGTCGACGCCGGCCGGCAGCGAGTCCAGGCGCTGCAGCGAGTCGACGGTTTTCGGCGAGGGCTGAAGGATGTCGATCAGCCGCTTGTGGGTGCGGATCTCGAAGTGCTCGCGCGAGTCCTTGTCCTTGAACGGCGAGCGGATCACGCAGTAGACGTTTTTCTCGGTCGGCAGCGGGACCGGGCCGGAGACGCTGGCGCCGGTGCGCTCGGCGGTCTCGACGATCTCGCGGGCAGCGCGATCGATGGCGTCGTGGTCGTACGCCTTGAGCCTGATTCGAATTTTCTGTGCCGCTATCGCTGCCACTTTGTCTCTCTGTCTCGTCTGTTTTCGCCCCCACTGAGGGCGCAAAGAGGGCGGGGCCCCTGAATTTGGGGCGCCGCCCCGGTCGTATGTCTTTGCAGTTGTCTCGCGTCCCCGGCGGGGGCGCGATCGGGGCGGGCTCGGCGCCCGCCCCTAGGGCGTCGCTACTCGATCACCTCGGAGACGACTCCCGAACCGACGGTGCGGCCACCCTCGCGGATGGCGAACCGCAGGCCTGGATCCATGGCGATCGGCTGAATCAGCTCGATCGTCATCTCGACGTTGTCTCCCGGCATCACCATCTCCGTCCCGTCGGGGAGATTGGCGATCCCGGTCACGTCGGTGGTGCGGAAGTAGAACTGAGGACGGTAGCCCGAGAAGAACGGAGTGTGGCGACCACCCTCCTCCTTCTTCAGGCAGTAGACCTCGGCTTTGAACTTGGTGTGCGGCGTGATCGAGCCGGGCTTGCAGAGAACCTGGCCACGCTCGATCTCCTCGCGCTTGGTGCCGCGCAGGAGGGCGCCGATGTTGTCGCCGGCCTGACCCTCGTCGAGGATCTTGCGGAACATCTCGACGCCGGTGACGGTGGTTTTGGTCGTGTCCTTGATGCCGACGATCTCGACCTCGTCGCCGGTGTTGACGATCCCCTGCTCGACGCGACCGGTGGCGACGGTGCCGCGGCCGGTGATCGAGAAGATGTCCTCGATCGGCATCAGGAAGGGTTTGTCGAGCTCGCGGACCGGCTCCGGGATGTAGGAGTCGAGCGCCGCGGCGAGATCGAAGACGGCTTTCTGGGCCTCCTCGTCGCCTTCCAGCGCCTTCAGCGCCGAGCCTTTGATGATCGGCGTCTCTTCGCCCGGGAAGTCGTATTCGTTGAGCAGGTCCTTGACCTCCTCTTCGACGAGCTCGACCAGCTCCTCGTCGTCGACCTGGTCGATCTTGTTGAGGAAGACGACCACGTGCGGGACGTTGACCTGACGGGCGAGCAGGATGTGCTCGCGGGTCTGGGGCATGACGCCGTCGGCCGCGGAGACGACCAGGATCGCGCCGTCCATCTGCGCGGCGCCGGTGATCATGTTCTTCACGTAGTCGGCGTGGCCCGGGCAGTCGACGTGGGCGTAGTGCCGGTTCTCAGTCTGGTACTCGACGTGCGAGGTCGCGATCGTGATCCCGCGCTCCTTCTCCTCCGGAGCGTTGTCGATCTCCTCGAAGGAATGCGCTTCGGCACCGCCCACGGTGGAGAGCGTTTTGGTGATCGCGGCCGTCAGGGTCGTCTTGCCGTGGTCGATATGACCGATGGTGCCGACGTTCACATGCGGCTTATCGCGCTCGAATTTCTCCTTGGACATCTCTCTCCGTTTCGCCTTTCGAAGTTGTGTTCTGTCTGATCTAAGTGGTTGAGTCTGTGGGCGGTTGCCCGGCAGGGTGTTTCACCCTGCCTGCGGGCGAACCTGGGAAATATAGCCAGGTTGCGCCTTCGGTAGCGCCTGGGGTCATTGACTGTTAGTCATCGCCCCCGCCACCGCGGCTTTCGACGATCTCTTCGGCGATGTTGCCGGGGACCTCCTCGTAGCGCTCGAACTGCATCGTGTAGTTCGCTCGACCCTGGGTCGAGGAGCGCAAATCGGTGGCATAGCCGAACATCTCGCCGAGCGGCACGTAGGCCTGGACCGCGAGCGCGTTGCCGCGCTGCTCCTGGCCCTGGACTTTGCCGCGGCGGCGGCTGAGGTCGCCGATCACGTCACCGAGGAAGTCCTCGGGGGTGACCACCTCGACCGCCATCACAGGCTCGAGCAGGACCGGGTTGGCCTTGCGCGCGCCCTCCTGGATCGCCATCGAGCCGGCGATCTTGAAAGCCATCTCCGAGGAGTCGACATCGTGGTAGGAGCCGTCGACCAGTTCGACTTTGACGTCGACCATCGGGTAGCCGGCCTTGACGCCGTTTTCCAGCGCCTCCTCCATCCCCTGCTCGGCCGGGCCGATGTATTCCTGGGGGATGACGCCGCCCTTGATTTTGTTCTCGAAGACGAAGCCCTCGCCGGGGGCGGGCTCGAGGTTGATGACGACGTGGCCGAACTGGCCGCGACCACCGGTCTGGCGCACGAACCGCGCCTCGATCTTGTCGACCTGCTTGCGAATCGTCTCGCGGTAGGCGACCTGGGGCTTGCCGACGTTGGCCTCGACTTTGAACTCGCGCAGCATCCGGTCGACGATCACCTCGAGGTGGAGCTCGCCCATCCCGTGGATCAGGGTCTGGCCGGTTTCCTCGTCGGATTCGATCCGGAAGGTCGGGTCCTCCTCGCCGAGCCGGGCGAGGGCGTTGCCCATCTTCTCCTGGTCGGCTTTGGTTTTCGGCTCGATCGCGACCGCGATCACCGTCTCCGGGAATTCGATCGACTCCAGCGCGATCGGCGCGTCGGGGGCGGCGAGGGTGTCGCCGGTCCCGGTTTCCTTGAGGCCGACGCCGGCGCAGATGTCACCCGCGTAGCACTCGTCGATCTCCTCGCGGCTGTTCGCGTGCATCATCAACAGGCGCCCGATCCGCTCGGTCTTGCCGGTTTTCACGTTCAGCACCCGGCCGCCTTTCTCGAGCTTGCCCGAGTAGACGCGGAAGTAGGTGAGCTTGCCGACGTAGGGGTCGGACATGACCTTGAAGGCCAGCGCCGAGAACGGGGCGCCGTCGTCGGCCGGGCGCTCCTCCTCGATGTCCTCGGGCTGGCCTTTGCCGGCGGCGACGACGCCGGTCACCGGCGGCACCTCCAGCGGCGAGGGCAGCAGTTCGACGATCGCGTCGAGCAGCGGCTGCACGCCCTTGTTCTTGAAGGAGGTGCCGCAGAGGACCGGGGTGATCTCGGTCGAGAGGCAGGCCTTGTGCAGCGAGGCGATCAGCTTCTCCTGGGAGATCTCTTCCTCGCCGAGGAAGGCTTCCATCAGCTCTTCGTCGTAGTCGGCGCAGGCTTCGATCAGGGCGGTCCGGTATTCCTCGGCCTGGTCGGCGAGGTCGGCGGGGATCTCGACTTCCTCGTAGGCGGCGCCAAGCTCGTCGGTCCAGATCAGGCCTTTCATCTTCACCAGGTCGACGACGCCCTGGAAGCCCTCCTCGGCGCCGATCGGCAGCTGGATCGGCAGCGGCTTGGCGCCGAGCCGGTCGACCATCGTCTTCACCGAGTAGAAGAAGTCGGCCCCGGTCCGGTCCATCTTGTTGATGTAGGCGAAGCGCGGCACGCCGTACTTGTCGGCCTGGCGCCAGACGGTCTCCGACTGCGGCTCGACGCCGGCGACGGCGTCGAAGACGGCGACCGCGCCGTCGAGCACGCGGAGGCTGCGCTCGACCTCGACCGTGAAGTCGACGTGGCCGGGCGTGTCGATGATGTTGATCCGGTGGCCCTTCCAGTCGCAGGCGGTCGCCGCGGAGGTGATCGTGATCCCGCGCTCCTGCTCCTGCTCCATCCAGTCCATGACCGCGGCGCCCTCGTGAACCTCGCCCATTTTGTGGGTTCGGCCGGTGTAGTAGAGGATGCGCTCGGTCGTCGTCGTCTTACCGGCGTCGATGTGCGCCATGATCCCGATGTTGCGGGTCTTCTCTAGGGGAAAGCTGCGTGCCATGGTTTCTGAGGTGTTCTGTTCTTTGGAAGTGGGTTCAGGTTGAAACAGGGCCGTCCGGGCTCAGATCGGGATCGGCGCATAAAAAAGGCCCCTGGGGGCCCGGCGAAGCGCGCTGCGAAGAAGCGAACTGCGAAAGGACTGCCTGAGCGACGCGCGATGATAGCAGCGAAGCGGCCGCGCCTCGGCCTGCGATTGAAGTCGGTTCGCGGACTGGCCTCGAGGTGGACCCGCCGGCTCGACCGCGCGGCCAATCGCGGCCTCGAGCGCCTGCATCCGCCGTTGCGCCGAGCCGCTCGCGGCGCCAATCGGGCCGCGGCTGCGACGCGGGCCTGGGTCGGGCCGCGGGTGCGCCCGCCGGCCGCCGCCGGTTTCCGCGCTCTCGCCTGGGTGGACGCGAGGACGCGGCGCGGCTGCGCGACGGCGATCCGCTGGGCCGCCGGCGCCAGCAATGTGGTGACGCCGCGGCGCGCGGTCGCGGCGGCGATCGTCGGCGCCGGGGTCCTGCTCGCCGTCTCCCAGTTCATCGACTACCGGTCGGTGGAGATCGGCCAGCCGGGCTACGCCGGCCTGCCCGACGTCGCTGCGCCGCCGGCGGTCGACGTGAAGACCGCGGGCCAGGCGCACGCCTACCTGCTGCTGCCGCTGGGCCTCCTCGCCGCGGCGCTGGGATTCGCCTGCGGGCGCCGCGAGAGCCCGCGGCTGAGCCTCGCGGTGGCCGCGATCGGGCTGCTCTCGGTGGCGGTGATCCTGCTCGTCGACCGGCCCGCGGGACTCGACGAGGGGGCCGAGGCAGCCCGCTTCGCGGGGGCCTCGGCGGTGCTCGATGACGGCTTTTATGCAGAGCTGGCGGCAGCCGGGGGGCTGCTCGTTGCCGGTCTGCTCTACTATGCGCGGCCGTGCCGAATACGAATCAGCTTGTCAGGAAGGGCCGCAAGCGCCCGAAGAAGAAGACCACGACGCCCGGACTCAAGTCCGGCCAGGGTCGCAAGAAGCGCGTAGCTGCCCCGCAGCGCCGCGGCGTCTGCACCCGTGTCGCAACGGTCACCCCGAAGAAGCCGAACTCGGCGCTGCGCAAGATCGCCCGTGTGCGCTTGACCAACGGGATGGAGGTCACCACCTACATCCCGGGCGAGGGCCACAACCTGCAGGAGCACTCCGTGGTCCTGATCAGAGGTGGTCGCGTCAAGGATTTGCCGGGCGTCCGTTACAAGGTCGTGCGCGGCACGCTCGACGCGGCCGGCGTCTCCGACCGCAAGCAGGCGCGCTCCCGCTACGGGGTCAAGGCTTCCTGATGCCGCGCCGCTCCGCCGCCCAGATCAGGCCGATCGAGCCCGACGCCCGCCACCGCAACCGGCTGGTCCAGCAGATCATCAACAAGGTGATGACCGACGGCAAGAAGAGCCTGGCCGAGCGGATCGTCTACGACGCCCTCGCGATCGTCGGCGAGCGCAGCGGCGAGGATCCGATCGAGACGCTGGAAGCCGCGATCAAACAACTTACGCCGGTCCTCGAGGTCCGCTCCCGCCGCGTCGGCGGGGCCACCTATCAGGTCCCGGTCGAGGTACCCGCCCGCCGGGCCCGCACCCTCGCGGTCCGCTGGCTGGTCCAGTTCGCCCGCGCCCGTCGCGAGTACTCGATGGCCGAGCGCCTGGCCAGCGAGATCCTCGACGCGAACCAGCAGCAGGGCAGCGCCTGGAAGCGGAAGGATGACATCTACCGCATGGCCCAGGCAAATAAAGCGTTTGCGCATTACCGCTGGTAGGAGCCATGGGAAAGCGCCTGGCGGCGTCCTCGGTCGTTCGGGTCGGGTCACGCACTGGAGTGCGCTCCCCTCGCCTCACTCCCTGCGTCCTTGCCAGCCCCTCCCCCAAGGCTCCTAGGGGCAGCCTTCCCTCCTGGATCCGGGAATGAGATCCGAGAAACCGATCCTGGCGGTCGATGTCGACGGGGTGATCTCGCTGTTCGGGTTCGAGCAGACGCCCGACCAGTGCCGGTTCGAGATGGTCGACGGGATGATGCACTGCATCTCGCTCCGGGCAGGGCTGCGGCTGCAGCGGCTGCGCGAAGAGTACGAGCTGATCTGGGCCAGCGGCTGGGAGGACAAAGCGAACTTCTACCTGCCGCGCCTGCTCGGCGTCGGAGAACTGCCCTACCTGAGCTTCGACGGCGCCGCCCGCTTCGGCTCCGCCCACTGGAAGCTGGGCCCGATCACCGAGTACGCGGGCGAGCGCCCGCTCGCCTGGATCGACGACAACTTCGACGAGAGCTGTTACCGCTGGGCGAAGGAGCGGCCGGCTCCAACCCTGCTGGTCCCGACCGAGCCGGCGCTCGGGCTCGGCGAGGTCGAAACCGAAGCCTTGGCGGCCTGGGCTCGCGGCCTCGCCCGCGAGGGCGGCGGCGACTGACTCTTTAGACTCCCGGCGGTGACTGGGTTCTGGCCGATCTTCTTTCTTGCCGTGGTCCTGAAGATCCCCGTGATCGGGGGGATCTGGCTGGTCTTCTGGGCGGCGAAGGAACCGGAGCCTGAGCCGGCGGAGGATTCGGACGGCGGCCTCGGGCGGCGCCGGCCGCGGCCGAAGCTGCCCCGTGGTCCCCGCCGCGGGCCGCACGGAGGCGGCGCCGCGCTGCCGCTGCCGGCCTGCCCCCCGGGCGGCCGCACGCGCGTGGTCAGGCCCGCTGCGCAGCCAGCTTTCGCTCGTGCCGGATCTCGCGCAGATAAGGATGGAAGTCGACCTGGATCGTGTGACGTTTAGAGGCCACGTAGCGCCTCCGCATCTTCCGTTCGGCCTCCGTCACCACCTCCCGCATCTCCCCCGCGCCCGGCAGTGAGCCACGGCCGCTGAGCAGGTCGGCGACCCACTCCGACTGCGCCTCGGCGAGCGGCATGATCGCCCCCAGCGGCTGCACCAGGCCGATGAAGAAGAGGCTCGGGTGCTCGATCGAGACGACCCGGCGGTAGAGCGGCAGGTTGTTGTCCGGCGCCGTCAGGAAGTCCTGCTCGAAGAAGGGGAAGGTGATCTTGTAGCCGGTGCAGTAGACGACGAGGTCGATCTCCTCTTCGCTGCCGTCGGCGAAGCGGACGCCGCGACCGCCGCTGAAGCGGTCGATGTTGGGCTTCACGGTGATGTCGCCGTGGCCGAGCCGCGAGAGCAGCTCGGCGGAGATCGTCGGATGGGCCTCGAGCAGCTTATGGTCGGGCTTGGGCAGCCCGTAGGTGGTCATGTCGCCGGCCGTGATCCCGACCATCCGGGTGAGGAAGAAGCGCTGCACGGGCAGCGGCATCCGGGTCAGCCAGGCGGAAGCTGACTCGTCGGTCGGCTTGCCATTCATGTACTTGGGCAGGACGTAGGCGCCGCGGCGCATCGCCAGGAAGGTCTTCGAGGCGATCCGCGAGGCCTCGACCGCGATGTCGGTCGCCGAGTTGCCGATCCCCAGCACCAGCACGGCCTTTTCGCGCAGGACCTCGGGCTCACGGTAGTGGTGGACGTGCAGCTGCTCGCCCTCGAACTCCTCGGCGCCGGGGAAGGCGGGTTCGGGCCAGCGCGGGTCCCAGTGATGCCCGTTGGCGACCATCACGGCGCGGTAGCGGTTCGTCTCCCGCTTGCCGTCGGCGTCCTCGACGGTCACCTCCCACTCCCCCTCGACCGGCTTCACCGCGACCACCTCGGTGCGGAAGGCGATCTTGTCGCGGAAGCCGAAGTGGTCGACGTAGGCGTCGAAGTAGGCGGCGATCTGGAAGTGGTTGGGGTAGTCCGGATACTCGCTCGGCATCGGGAAGGTCCGGTAGGCCATCAGGTTGCGCGAGGTGTTGATGTGCAGGGAGCGATACGCGGACGACATCCCGTTGTCGTTTTCGTAGCGCCAGTTGCCGCCGACCGCCGAGCCCTTCTCGAAGCAGTCGAACGGGATCCCGCGCGCGTTCAGCACCTGGCAGGAGGCGATCCCCGAGCTGCCGGCGCCGATGATGCACACCTTCTCCGCGGCCATCGCCGCAATCTATCTGAATCGGAGCGTCGACTGGCTGGCTGGCCAGTCGCCGTAATCCGTGAGCGCTTCGGCTGTCAGAGGTCGTGGTTCCTTTGTCCGCCAGGAGAGGACAAAGGAACCACGGGATGGCGTCGGCGCTGGGCCCTCTTCCTAAACAGCGAGCGTGGCGCAGTCCCCGCTGGCGGCGGTCTTCTCCATCACGCCTGGGTAGAGGATCCGGCCGAGGCTGGCGACGCCGAGCTTCCAGACGGTGCCGCGGCGCTGCAGCGCGATTTCGAAGCCATCGGGGCCGAGCACGAAGGCATTGATCCACTTGCCGCCCTGCTTGACCACGGCGTCGTCGACCTTCCAGAGCTTGCCGGTAAAGACGCCGGTGCCGGTCGACCCCGAGGAGCGGCTTTCGTATTTGCCGTTGGCGCAGAAGACCGCGTCGATCCCCTCCCCGTCGCCGCGGGTCCCGACGAAGCGGGAGTCCTTGATCTGGTTGAAGGCGGCGCGGTTGGCGGCGTTGTCCTCTAGACAGCGCTGCTTCGCGGCTTTCTGTTTGAGCGCGCCGCAGCTCTTCACGACCGGGCCGGCTTTGGCCGCGAGCGCCTCGCCGGTCAGGCCCACGCAGAGCAGGCAGAGAGCGAGAATCGGGGCGGCGGCGAGACGTGCAGGGGACAGCTTGATCACTCCTTCGGGTTGGGGGGAGCGGCCACGATTTCACATGCAGGGGTGAGCGGGTCCACCCCTGGGGTCCGTAGTCGCGGCGGGCGATCGGGCCGAAGCTGGGCCCATCGGATCAACCAACCAACCGAAAGGACCACTCCGATGACCAGCATGACCCGCAAGTTCCGTATCTCGCCCGCCATGATCCTCTCGATCGTCGCTCTGTTCGTCGCCCTCGGCGGCAGCGCCTACGCGGTCGGGATCGGCAAGAACAGCGTCCGCTCGCCGCAGATCGTCGACGGCGCCGTCCGCACGGTGGACGTCCGCGACAACGCGGTCAACGCCGCCAAAATCGCCCCCGACGCGGTCGGCAACGACGAGCTCGCCGAAAACAGCGTCACCTCCCAGCAGGTGGTCGACGAGACCCTGACCAACGCCGACCTCGGCGCCGCCTCGGTCACCTCCTCGGAGATCGCCGACGGCTCGGTCGGCTCGGCCGACGTCAGCGACAACTCGCTGACCGCCAACGACCTGGCGACCGACTCGGTCAGCGCCCTGGAGATCCAGGCCAACGCGGTCCGCGCCGGCGAGCTCGGCGGGATCATCCAGGTGAGCAACGAAGTCGCGATCAAAGGCGACAGCAACGCCAGCACCGCGGTCGCCTGCCCGGCCGGCACCGACGTGATCAGCGGTGGCTTCAGCGGCGGCTTCTACCAGGTGCACGCCGCCGGCTCCTACCGCAGCGGCAACGGCTGGCACCTCGACGCCCGCAACGAGGCCAACAACGAAACCAAAATCCAGGTCTTCGCCTACTGCCTCGCCGCGTAGTCCCAGCATCAAGCAACCTCACAGATAAGGGCCCCGGGAGACCGGGGCCCTTTTCCGATGACTCGCAATGAATCGCTTCGCTCGCAAACTCAGGGGGTAGCGCTCTCCTACCCACTTTTTGGGATGTAAACCAGGGGTGGCGAAGAGGGGGTCGGGTGCCTCCCTCCACTTAACTTTTTTGAGAATCGGTGGCGAGCTTTCGCCCGGAGCGCCTAGAGCAAAAAAGTACAAGACGTTCCGGGAGGCCCCCGACCCCCTCAACGAAACCGCAGCATGACCCCCGAACGAGGTTCGCGTTCGCGCTCAGCTTCTTCGGGACGAGCCGTTGTGAGGGGCTCGCGGACACTGATCAGCCGACGAGCTGACTCGAAGAGGCGGAAGGGTTCCGTTGGGAGGGGCCTGGGGTCCCTCGGAACGTCTTGTACTTTTTCGGCGCTGCGCTACGGGCGCAAGCCGGGAGACGATGTCGAAAAAGTTAAGTGGAGAGGGACCCCAGGCCCCTCCCCACTCGCAACCTATTTCGCCTCGTCAGAGGTCGACTCGATCTCCTGAGCGAGCTCCTCGAGCTCCTCGGCGAAGCTCAGACCGAAGCCCTCGACCGGGGTCTCGACGCCGTCGACGCCGAGCTCGGCGGCCAGCTCGTCTTCTTCGAGCAGGTCGTCGTCGCTGGGCGGCTCGACCGCCACCGCCGGTTCGATCGCGACCGTGCGGTAGTGCTTGAGCCCGGTGGCGGCCGGGATCAGCTTGCCGATGATCACGTTCTCCTTGAGGCCGACCAGGCGGTCCCGTTTGCCCTCGAGGGCGGCGTCGGTGAGCACCTTGGTCGTCTCCTGGAAGGAGGCGGCGGAGAGGAAGGACTCGGTGGCCAGCGAGGCCTTGGTGATCCCGAGGATGACCTCCTCGCCTTTGGCCGGAGTCCCCCCTTCTTCCTTGATCTTTTTGTTCAGCCGTTTGAGGCTGCCGCGGTCCTCGAGCTGGCCCGGCAGGAGGCTGGTCGTGCCCTTGGACTCGATCCGCACCTTCTTCAGCATCTGGCGCGCGATCAGCTCGATGTGCTTGTCGTTGATGTCCACGCCCTGGGCGCGGTAGACCTTCTGCACCTCGTCGACGAGGTAGAGCTCGACCGCGGTGCGGCCGCGGATCGCCAGCAGGTCGGCCGGGTAGAGCGAGCCTTCGTTCAGCTGCTCGCCGACCTCGACTTTGTCGCCGTCGGCGACGTGCAGGCGGGTCCGCAGCGGGAACGAGTAGCTGTGCTCCTCGCCGCTGGGCTCGGTCACATTGACTTTCAGCGCTTTGTCGGTTTCGTCGATCGAGACCTTGCCCGCGGCCTCGGCCATCTGCGCCAGGCCCTTCGGTTTGCGAGCCTCGAAAAGCTCGACGATGCGCGGCAGACCCTGGGTGATGTCCTGACCCGCGACGCCACCGGTGTGGAAGGTGCGCATGGTCAGCTGGGTGCCGGGCTCGCCGATCGACTGCGCGGCGATGATCCCGACCGCGTCGCCGATGTCGACGGTCGAGCCGGTCGCCGGCGCGACGCCGTAGCAGGAGCGGCAAACCCCGGACTCGGCCTCGCACTTGAGCGCCGAGCGGACCGGGACTTTGTCCTCGTCCTCGCCGAACGCCTCGGCGATCTCTTCGACCTCGGCCAGGGTGATCTCCTGGTTGCGCTTGAGCAGCTCGCGACCACGTTTGGTCTCGAGCTTTTTCGCCGCCAGGCGGCCGATCAGGTTGTCGTTGAGCGAGCCGTCATCCTTGCGGATCGCCATCTCGATGTGGTCTTTGGTTTTGCAGTCCTCCTGACGCACGATCACGTCCTGAGCGACGTCGACCAGACGCCGGGTCAGGTAACCGGAGTCAGCGGTCCGCAGCGCCGTGTCGGCGAGACCCTTTCGGGCGCCATGGGTCGAGATGAAGTACTCGAGCACCGACAGCCCCTCCATGAAGTTGGCCTTGATCGGCCGCTCGATGATCTCCCCTTTCGGGTTGGCCATCAGGCCGCGCATCCCGGCCAGCTGGCGGATCTGTTTGAACGATCCGCGCGCTCCCGAGTTGGCCATCATGAAGATGGGGTTGAGCTCGTCGAGGTTGTCCTCCATCGCCTGGGCGACCTCGTCGGTGGCCCGGTTCCAGTGCGCCGTCACTGCCTCGTGACGCTCCTCGGCGGTGATGTAGCCGTCGTCGTACTGGCCGACGATCGCTTCGGTTTCCTGCTCGTAGCGCTCGAGGATTTCCTGCTTCTCGGGCGGCGAGACGACGTTGTTCTTGGAAACCGTGATGCCGGCCTGGCTGGCGTAGTGGAAGCCGAGGTCCTTGAAGGCGTCCAGCACCTGTGAGACCGCCGGCGCGCCGTAGGCCTCGACCAGGTCGGAGACCATCTTGTTGATGTCCTTCTTCTTCAGGGAGAAGTTGACGAACTCGAACTGGTCCGGATCGAAGTCCTCTTCGAGGGCATCGGCGAGAGCACGCTCGATCTTCTCGTTGAAGATGATCCGCCCGACCGTGGTCAGGAAGTGGCCGCGGCCGGCCCGCCGGTACTCGGCGTGGTCGTGCAGCTTGCAGCCACCGTTCTCGTAGACGAGCTCGGCCTCCTGCGAGGAGCGGAACGTCTTCACGTTCGGGCCGGCGCCGTTGCCGCCCTTGCCCTGCTTCAGTTCCTCGTCGACCTTCGACAGCTCCTCGGCGTCCGGCCCGTAGGTCAGGTAGTAGATGCCGAGCACCATGTCCTGGGTCGGGGTCGCCAGCGGCGCCCCGTGGGCGGGCGAGAGGATGTTGTTGGCGGAGAGCATGAGGATCCGCGCCTCGGCCTGGGCCTCGGCGGAGAGCGGCACGTGGACCGCCATCTGGTCGCCGTCGAAGTCCGCGTTGAACGCGTGGCAGACCAGCGGGTGGACCTGGATCGCCTTGCCCTCGACCAGCACCGGTTCGAACGCCTGGATGCCGAGGCGGTGCAGGGTCGGCGCGCGGTTCAGCAGCACCGGATGCTCGTGGATGACTTCCTCGAGCACGTCCCAGACCTCCGGGATCATCGACTCGACCATCTTCTTCGCCGCCTTGATGTTCTGCACGGCTTTGCGCTCGACGAGCTGGGCCATGATGAACGGCTTGAAGAGCTCCAGCGCCATCTGCTTCGGCAGCCCGCACTGGTG
>Ga0081539_10002194_pt1 | contig 28625 bp, 25 predicted proteins | sample TabmetS4T2R2_FD_71023 | JGI IMG/M metagenome (GOLD analysis project Ga0081539, IMG submission 71023) | Tabebuia heterophylla rhizosphere microbial communities from the University of Puerto Rico - S4T2R2 | ecosystem: Host-associated > Plants > Roots > Rhizosphere ... | reverse complement strand
CGCGGGGCGCGTGCAGGCGGGTGCGTGGGCCGTGGAATCAACCATCTAACCGGGCTTGCGACCCGCAGCGAGCTTGACGGACACGGGAACGTCGAGCCCGTCGGCGCCTTGGAACTCGGTGACGCGCCCGTCGAACGCCTCCCGGACCCCGCGCTGCACGTCCTCTGGCTGCCCGAGGATCAGCGCGGAGGTTCGCACCGTGCCGCCGAGCAGACCATCCCAGAGGTCGGCGGCGGTCGGGAGATGATGGGTGAAGGCGATCGTGTGGACGCGACGGTCGTCGAGCCCGTGCTCTGCAAGGAGCGCGTCGAACTCCCCGTCGTCCGCGAATCGGAAGAAGTTCGGCCCGACGGGGAGGTCGGCGGGGGGCGCCGCCCCCGTGTCGGCGAAGGCGTCGAGGAGCACGCCGAGCACGCGCGCACGATCAGGCGTGTCCCACGTCGTCAGCGCCACCATGCCGCCAGGTCTCAGCACGCGAGCGAACTCGGCCGCCGCCTGCTCGGGACGTCCCAGGTGCACGATCACGAAGTTGCCGAGCACGGCGTCGAAGGACGCGTCCTCGAAGGGCAGCGACTGCGCGTCGGCCTCGCGGAATTCGAGACCCGGATGCAGGTCACGCGCCATGTCGAGCATCGATGGCGCGAGGTCCACGCCGACGACGGACGCGCCGCGCTCGGCGGCCGCCGCCGCGACGTAGCCGGGCCCGGTCGCGACGTCGAGCACGCGTACTCCCGGTCCTACCGACGCCGCGTCCAGGAGTGGCTCGACGAGGCGTGTCGTGATCGCGCCGAAGAACCGGTCGTACGCCGGCGCGCGCCGCTCCCAGCCCGCCGCTTCGAAGGCGTTGAACGCATCCGGCTGGATCGGTGCCGGCGTCACGCGGCCAACGTACGCCCGCGGCATCGCAGGTGTCAATTGCGGGTGTCGCGCAGCAGGTCGCGGATCTCGGTCAGCAGCGCCACATCGGGCGCGGGCGCCTCGGGCTCGGCGTCCTCGTCGCGCTTCGTCCGCGCCAGGAGGGCGTTCACCGGCTTGACCACGCCGAAGAACACGACGGCGGCGATGAGCAGGAACGACAGAAGCGCGTTGAGGAACGAGCCGTAGCCGAAGCGCGAGCCGTTGATCGTGAACGCGAGGCGCGAGAAGTCCGGCTCCCCGCCGACGGCCGCGATGAGCGGCGTGACGAGGTTCTCGACCGCGGAGGTGACGAGCGCGCCGAACGCCGCGCCGAGCACCACGGCGATGGCGAGATCGACGAGGTTTCCCCGCAGGACGAACTCCCGGAACTCGGCGAGGACGCTGCGCATGCGCGTCCTACTTCGGGTCGCGACCCGCCGTCACCTGCTCCCGCAGCTCGAACTTCTGGATCTTGCCGGTGGCCGTCTTGGGCAGCTCGTCCACGACGACGATCCGCTTGGGCACCTTGAAGCGCGCGAGCCGCTCGCGCGCGAAGTCGATGAGCTCGTCGGCGTCGGGCGCCGAGCCGCCGCGCGCGGTGATGAACGCCACGGGCACCTCGCCCCAGCGCTCGTCGGGCGCGCCCACGACGGCCGCCTCGGCCACGCCGGGATGCTCGACGAGCGCCTGCTCGACCTCGATGGTCGCGATGTTCTCGCCGCCGGAGATGACGATGTCCTTGAGGCGGTCGCGCAGCTCGACGTAGCCGTCGGGATGGATCACGCCGAGGTCGCCGGTGTGGAACCAGCCGCCGCGGAACGCCTCGCGGGTCGCGTCGGGGTCGCGGTAGTAGCCGGTCATCACGTTGTCGCCGCGCAGGACGACCTCGCCCAGCGACTCGCCGTCGCGCGGCACGTCGCGCATCTCGTCGTCGACCACGCGCATCCGCTCGCTGACCACCGTGCCGACGCCCTGCCGCGCGCGCAGCTTGGCCTGCTCCTCCGACGGCAGCTCGTCCCAGTCGGGGTTCCAGGCGCACACGCCGATCGGGCCGTAGGACTCCGTCAGGCCGTACAGGTGGGTCACCTGCAGGTTCAGCCGTGCGGCCCGCTCGAGCAGCGCGGGCGCCGGCGGCGCCCCGCCGACGAACACCTGGACCGGCTCGGGCGCGGGCGCGGCCTGCACCGCGCCGACGATCATCGTGACGAGCGTCGGCGCCGCGCACAGGTGGGTCCCGCCCTCCTCGAGCAGCAGCCGCCAGACCTCGCCGGGATCGATCTCCTCCAGGCACAGGTGCAGCGCGCCGGTCGCCGTCACCGCCCACGGATAGGCCCAGCCGTTGCAGTGGAACATCGGAAGCGTCCAGACGTAGCGGCTGCGGGGCGTGAGGGCGGCTTCCGCGATGACGCCGAGCGCATGCACGTACGCCCCGCGGTGCGTCGTCATGACGCCCTTCGGCCGTCCCGTCGTCCCCGACGTGTAGTTGATCGAGATCAGCGCCCGCTCGTCGGCGGGATGCTCGAGCGTCACCGGGTCCGCGCCGGCGAGCAGCTCCTCGTACTCGCCGTCGGACCAGATCACCCGCGGGCGGCCGCCCTCGATCCGGCCCAGGGCGTCCTCGAGCACCTCCCGACGCGACGGGTGCGCGACGACGGCGCGCGGCTGCGCATGGTCGAGGATGTAGGCGTAGTCAGCCGCCGCCAGGCGCGTGTTCAGCGGGACCAGCACGCCGCGGGCGCCCGGCACGGCGTAGTGCAGCTCGAGCGCGGCCGCGACGTTCGGCAGCAGGAGCGCCACGCGATCACCCTCGCCGATGCCGACCGCGTCGCGCAGCGCGCCCGCCGCCCGGCGCACGCGCTCGCCGTGCTCCGCGTACGTCCAGGAGCGCTCTCCGTCGCGCACGGCGGGCCTCGAGGCCCACACGTCCTCGCTGCGCTGCAGGAAGCGCAACGGCGTCAACGTCGAGCTGGCCACATCCTCCATGGCGTCCCCTCCCGATCGGAACGCGCCGGACGCTACCGGACGGTTCGTGCATCTAGGGTGTCGCGCCATGTCCGAGCCGCTCAAGGACCTCACGATCGTCGACTTCTCCCGCGTGCTCGCCGGGCCGTTCGCGACGATGGTCCTCGGGGACTTCGGGGCGCGGATCATCAAGGTGGAGCGGCCCGGGACCGGAGACGACACGCGCGCATGGGGACCGCCGTACGACGAGCGCGGAGAGGCGACGTACTTCCAGTCGGTCAACCGCAACAAGGAGAGCGTCGCCGCCGACCTGCGCGATCCAGACGACCTGCGGCGGATGCACGAGCTCATCGACGGCGCCGACGTCCTCGTGGAGAACTTCCGGCCCGGCGTCATGGCCGGGCTCGGCCTCGGCTACGACGACCTGCGCGAGCGGCGGCCCGACCTCATCTACTGCTCGATCACGGGGTTCGGCTCGGGCGCCGGCGCCGCGCTGCCCGGCTACGACCTCCTGGTGCAGGCCGTGGGCGGGCTCATGAGCATCACCGGCGAGCCCGACGGGCCGCCGCAGAAGGTCGGCGTCGCGCTCGTCGACGTGATCTGCGGGCTGTTCGCGAGCATCGGGATCCTGGTCGCGGCGCGCGAGCGCGAGGACTCCGGCCTCGGGCAGCTCATCGAGGTCGACCTGCTCTCGTCCCTGCTCGCGGCGCTCGTCAACCAGGGCAGCGCCTACACGCTCGCGGGGGAGATCGCGACGCGCATGGGCAACGCCCATCCGAGCATCGCTCCGTACGAGCTCTACCGCACGGGGGAAGGCGAGATCGTCGTGGCAGTGGGGAACGACCGGCAGTTCGCCGCGCTGTGCGAGGTCCTGGGCGAGGCGGCGCTCGCGGCCGACGCGCGCTTCGGCACGAACGCGGACCGCGTCGCCAACCGCGCGGCGCTCGGGGCGGAGCTCGAGCGGCTCCTCGGCGCGCGGCCCGCGGCGGCGTGGGTCGGCGAGCTCACCGAGGCGCGCGTGCCGGCGGGACAGGTCAACGACGTCGGCGGCGCGTTCGCGCTCGCCGAGTCGCTGGGGCTCGGGACGGTGGTCGACGTGCCGCGCGAGGACGGCACGGCCGCGCGGCTGACGCGCAATCCCGTCCGCCTCTCGCGCACGCCGGCGACCTATCGCTGCGCGCCGCCGAAGCTGGGCTAGCTGTCCTGCTTGCGGACCTGCTGGACGCGGGTGATGGGTGGTCGGCCGCCGGCGGCGCTGTGAGGCCTGTAGCGGTTGAAGTATCTGATGAATGAGGAGAGGGCGCGGTCGCGGGTGGCGGAGTTGGGCCAGACGCGGCCGTGCGCCCACTCGTCCTCGAGCGTGCCGAAGAAGCGTTCCAGCTTGCCGTTCCAGCGCGGCGTGTAGGGCGGGATGCGGATGTGGCGGGCGCCGAGCTCGCGCAGCGTGGCGGCGAACAGATGGCCGGTGTAGCACTTGGCGTTGTCGGACAGCACCGCCTCCGGCGGCCCGCAGCCTTGCTCGCGCATCCAGGCGGCGGCGCGCTTGAGCGTGAGCGCGACGTTCGCTGCGTTCTCGGCGCCGTGCAGCTCGCTGTAGACGAGCCTTGAGTGGTCGTCCTGGACGGCGATCACGACGGTCTTGCCGAGGTTGCGTGCCCGGTTGTTCTTGTCGCGATCACCGGTGACGCGGTGCCCGGGGGCAAGGAACTTCGGTGCGTTGTAGGCGTCGATGTGCAGCAACGCTCCGGGCTGGCTCCACTCGAAGCGCCGAAACGTCTGGCGCGTCGAGCGGCGACGACGCGACACCCCGTGGCGCCTGAGGACCTTGTAGATCGTCGAGCGGTGCCGACCGGTCAGCACGGTCAAGCGCATCGGCCCCCAGTTCGTTCGCCTGCGCGCGCTCAGAATCTGCCGTTCCTGCTCACCGCTCAGTGCGTGCGGGCACGACCGGGGCACCGGCCGACGCGGCAGCAGGCACGAAAAGTCCGCGCGCGCCCGCTCATCAGCGCCCTGCCAGCGATCCCACAGCGTCTTAACCGTGCTGGGCGAGCACGCAAGCGACGACGCGATCGAGCGCAGCGACTCGCCGGCCTGGCGCCGACGGACCATCTCGATCCTGGCCGCCAGCCCGAAGCGACACCTACGGTCTGTCATGTGTCCGGCCCTCCGGTGGGCGTTGAGGTGGTTGGCACCTCTCAGCCTCCGCCCGGGGCCGGACACACACACTCCCACTAGATCAACAATCCCGTTCAGCAGGTCCGTGGGCGGGACAGCTAGCCGGCTACCAGCGCCGGACGCTGCGGCGGCCCTGCACGGTCGCCGAGCGCGGTGGCGGCGGACCGGCCGCCTCGGCGTCCCGGCGGAGGGCGAGGCGATCGGCGAATGCCGGGTCGGCCTGCGCCGCCTCCACGAGCAGCTCGACGAGCGTGCCGTGGCGCTGGCGCTCCAGCCAGCCGCGCAGGCCGCCCTCGTCCACCTCCTCCTCGCGCTCCTCCAGACCGGCGAGCGCGACCGCGACGGCGTGCTTGCAGAACAGGCCGTCCGCGCCGTGGGGGCACGTGCATGCCGCGATGAGCTGCGACCTGCCACCGCTGCCGCGGTGGACCTCGACCCGATAGGCCTCGGAGCCCTCGACGACGCCTGCGAGCACCGAGCCGTCCTCGTGCAGCGACCGGACGCGGCCCTCGGTGAAGTAGGCCTCGCCGCGCACGAAGGCACGCGGGCCGGCAAGCCTCAGCAGGAGATCGCGGACGGCGGGGGTTGCCGTCGAGGTGGCATCCGTGCTCACTGCACGACATGTTCCCATTCCGGGGCCCGTCCAGGCAACGTCGAAAGTCCGCAAGATCGGGAAATCCGCCCGTGCGGTCGGGATTCCCACGCGGACGGGTAGGGTGCCGCCCCATGAAGATCGGCGGCGCACATGAGGTCAGGGTGGAAGCCCCTGCGGATCGCTGCATGGCGATCCTGATGGACGTCGACGCCTATCCGTCGTGGTGGCCGGGGATGACGGAGGCGTCGGTCGTGCAGCCCGGCGAGCAGCCGGACGTGCGGCTCGTCTTCGACTCCCGCGCGCCCGGCATCGGCGCGATCGAGCTGCTCGCCCGGCTGGAGCCCGAGCCGCCGTCGCGGCTCGCGATCCGGCTCACGGGCGGGCGCCTGTCGCGGCTGGACGGCCCGGGCTGGACGCTGCACGACGAGCCGGCGGGCGGCTGCCGCGTCCGCTACGAGATCGAGGCGGAGATGGACACGGGGATGCCCGGATTCATGGAGCGGCCGTTCACGGATCCCGCACGCCGCTTCCTGATCACGGAGCCCGTCGAGGCGCTGAAGCGCCGCGCCGAGGAGTAGCCCGTGGACCTCACCGCCTCGACGGTGACCGAGCTGTCCGCGTCGCTGCACGAGCGGCGCGTCTCGGCGCGTGAGGTCGCCGAGGCGCACCTGGCGCGCATCGCCGACGTCGACGGCGAGCACACCTTCGACGGGACCCCGGACGCGATCAACGCCTGGATCCGCGTCTACGAGGAGCGCGCGCTCGCGGACGCCGCCCGCGCCGACGAGCGGCTGGCCGACGGACATGGCGGGCCGTTGTGCGGCGTGCCGTACGGCCTGAAGGACCTCTACGCCGTCGCCGGCGAGCCGCTCACCGCGTCGAGCCGCGTCGTCGACCTCGCGCCGGAGGCCGACAGCGACGTGGCGCGACGGATGTCCGACGCCGGCATGGTCCTCCTCGGGCACCTGCACACCCACGAGTTCGCGGCCGGCGGGGGCACCGACCAGGTCGGCAACCCCTGGGCGCTCGACCGCGGTCCGGGCGGCTCCAGCGGCGGCAGCGCGGCCGCGCTTGCGGCCCGCACCACTCCGGCGGCGACGGGCACCGACACCGCGGGTTCGCTGCGCATCCCCTCGGCGATCTGCGGCACGTCCACGGTCAAGCCCACGCGCGGCACCGTGTCGCTGCGCGGCGTGCTCCCGCTCAGCCACACGCTCGATCACGCCGGCCCGATGGCCCGGACGCTGCGCGACTGCGCCGTCCTGCTGCACGTCATGCTCGGGCCGGACCGCCGCCTACCGGGTCCGCCCCGGGCGACGCTCCCCGAGCTGCTGGAGCTGGGGGACGACGGGACGCGGCCGCTGGCCGGCAGGCGCCTGGTGGTGTCCCCGCGCCTGGAGGGCACGACGCTCGACCCGGACGTCGCCGACGGGTTCGACGCCGCGCTCGATGCCGTGCGGCGACTGGGCGCGACCCTCATCGACGCGCCGGCACCCGACACCGAGCTCGATCTCGGCGACGTGTTCCTCGAGGTACTCGCCGCCGACATGCTCGCCTGGCACCGCCCGTTGCTGGCCGACTCCCGCGACCGCTACCGGCCATCGATCCGCGAGCTGCTCGAGTACGCCGAGAAGCGGGCGATGAGCGCCGTCGAGTACGCCGACGCGCAGTGGCGGCGCACCGAGGCGACGGGTGCATGGAGCGATTGGCTGGCCGCGGAGCGCATCGCCGCCGTGCTCGAGCCGACCGTCCCGATCGTCGCGCCGAAGCGCGGGCGCGGATACGACAGGTTCTTCACCGACGAGGGACTGGACTACATCGCTCTCACGCACATGTGGGACTGGACCGGCTTCCCCGTCGTCTCGCTCCCGGCGGGCGTCGGCCGGCGCACCGGGCTGCCGATCGGCGTCTCGCTCATCGGCGCCTCCGGCACCGAGGTCGCGCTCCTGGAGATGGGCATCGCGCTGCAGGACGAGCTCGGGGTCCCCGAGCCGCCCGGGCTGTAGTTGAAGTTCGTCGCCGACCTCACGCCCCTGCGGGCGTCGCGCGAGCTGCGCCTGCTCATCCTCGGCAGCGTCGTCTCGGGGCTCGGCACGCAGGCCGCCCTCGTCGCCCTGCCCTACCAGCTGTACGTAGAGACCCGCTCGGCGTTCCTCACCGGCCTGCTCGGCGGCGTCGAGCTCGTGCCACTGGTCGCGATGGCGCTCCTCGGCGGGGCGATCGCCGACCGCATGGATCGCCGGCGCCTGCTGCTGCTCGACCAGATCGGGCTCGTCGCCGCGTCGGCCGGTCTCGCGGCCATCACCTTCGCCGGCGCGCCGCCGATCTGGGCGCTCTACGCGCTCGGAGGCCTGCTGGCGGGCTTCGGCGCCGTGCAGAACGTCGTGCGCTCCGCGATCGTCCCGAACCTCGTCGAGCCGGCGCGGCTGCGCTCGGCGCTCGCGCTGAACTTCGGCCTCTACCAGCTGACGCTCGTCATCGGCCCCGGCGTCGGCGGCCTCATGATCGGCGCGCTGGGGATCGGATCCGCGTACGTGGTCGACGCCGTGAGCTGCCTGGCCATGGTCGGCGCGGTCCTCGCGCTGTCGCCACAGGTCCCGCACGCCGCCGAGGGCGCGCCGGCGGTCGGCATCGCGCGATCGATCGGCGAGGGGCTGCGCTTCGTGCGCAGCAACCAGGCGCTGCTGGGGTCCTTCGCGATCGACCTCGTCGCCATGGCGTTCGGGATGCCGCGCGCGCTGTTCCCGGTGCTCGCCGTGAGCGTCTACGGCGCGGGCGCCGCGGGCACCGGGCTGCTGTTCGCCGCCGTCTCGGCCGGTGCCACGGTCGCCGCGCTCACGACCGGGTGGCTTGAGCACGCGCGCCGCCTCGGCCGGATCACGATCTACGCCGTGCTCGTCTGGGGCACGGCGATCGCGCTCGCCGGGCTCGTGACCTCGCTCTGGCCCGCCGCGGCACTGCTCGCCGTCGCGGGTGCGGCCGACAGCGTGAGCGCCGTCTGCCGGTCGGCGATCAACCAGACCGTCACGCCCGACCACATGCGCGGGCGCATGAGCGCGGTGTTCAGCCTGGTGGTCACGAGCGGCCCGCGGCTCGGCGACGTGGAGTCCGGCGCGGTCGCCGCGGTTGGCGGCGCGCGCTTCTCGGTGACGTCGGGAGGACTCGCGTGCATCGCCGGCGTCGCGGTGATCGTCGCGGCGTTCCCGGCGCTGCTGCGCTACGACGCCGAGGACTACGTGTAGGGGTCTATCGTTCGCCGCAGGATGTATCTGGTCACCCTGTCCGCGTCCTACGGCGCCGGCGGCAGCAGGATCGGCCCGGCGCTCGCGGAGGTTCTCGGCGTCTCGTTCGTGGACCGGGCCATCCCCGTGGCGGTGGCCGCGCGGCTGGCGGTGCCACTCGACGACGCACTCGCGCGCGACGAGTCGCAGGGCGGCCGCCTGGACCGGCTCCTGCGCGACTTCGCGCCGGCGGTGCAGGTGTACGCGGGCGGAGGCGCGATGATCCCGACCGCATTCGAGGAGCAGGGGTACCGGGAGGCGACCGAGCAGGTGATCCGCGAGCACGCGGCGCGCGGCGAGGGCGTCATCCTCGGGCGCGCGGCGGCGGTGGTGCTTCTGGAGGACCCGCGCGTGCTGCGGGTGCGCGTCGACGGTCCGCCCGAGCGCCGCCTCGCCCAGGCGATGGCTGCTGAGGGGATCGACCGCAAGACGGCCAAGCGCCGGATGAAGGAGACCGACGGCGCGCGGGATGCGTACATCCAGCACTTCTACCGCCGGGACTCCCACGATCCGACGCTCTATCACCTCATGCTCGACGCCACGGCGTTCTCCATCGACGACTGCGTGACGCTCATCGCGATGGCGGCGCGGGCCCACGCCGCCGCCATCGCGAACGGCGAGGCCTAGTTCACGCGTCCGGATGTTCTGCGCGTTTCGGCGGGCCCGGCCCGCATCGGTGCGTTCCTTTCGCTCTCGAGGACGGGCCGGGCGCCCGCCATGCGAGGAGGATCGGAACGCCGCGCGTGGTCGGGCTGTGAGGCGCCCTGGAACTTCCTGGGAAGCAGGCGAACCTAGACTTCTCGCCCATGCAGACCGGGCTCGCGATCTTCCCCACCCACGACGCGCTCGATCCCGGCGGGGTCGCGCGACTCGTGGAGGAGCGCGGCCACAACGCGCTCTACTTCCCGGAGCACACTCACACCCCTGCGGTGCGTGCGACGCCGCATCCCAGCGGCCGGCCGCTGCCGCGGCACTACTCCCACACCTACGACCTGTTCGTGGCGATGACGGCGGCCGCGACCGCCACGTCGCGGCTGCGGATCGGCGCCGGGATCTGCCTCCTCATCCAGCGGGACCCGATCATCACGGCCAAGGAGGTCGCGAGCATCGACCACCTCTCCGGCGGGCGGGTGGAGTTCGGCGTGGGCGCGGGCTGGAACCGCGAGGAGATCGCGAACCACGGCGTCGATCCACGCCACCGCTTCCGCGTCCTGCGCGAGCGCGTGGAGGCGATGAAGGCGATCTGGACGCAGGACGAGGCCAGCTACCACGGCGAGTTCGTGGACTTCGACCGGATCTGGCAATCGCCCAAGCCCGTCCAGTGGCCGCATCCGCCGGTCCTCGTCGGCGGCAACGGGCGCGGCGTGATCGACCGCGTGCTCGACTATGGGGACGCCTGGATCCCCAACTACGGTCGCGAACCGGATCCGTTCGCCCGCGTGCCCGAGCTGCGCGAGCGGGCGGAGGAGGCGGGGCGCGAGATCCCGGTGCTCGCATATGGCGTCCCCGCCGACCCGGCGGTCCTGGAGGAGCTCGAGAAGGCGGGCATCGCGCGCGCGGTGTTCTGGCTCCCGTCCGCGCTGCGCGGGCCGATCGAGCGCGCGCTGGATCGCTTCGAGGACGCGGTGCGCGAGTTCCGGGGAGAGTGACCGCGGAGGAGGCACGGCGGCGGTTCGCGGCGGCTCGCGTCGCCCGCCTCGCGACAGCCGACGCCAACGGCGTGCCGCACCTCGTCCCGGTCGTGTTCGCCGTGGACGGCGACACGATCTTCACCGCCGTCGACCGCAAGCCCAAGCGCACGACCGCGCTCAAGCGGCTGGCGAACGCACGCGTCAACCCTCGCGTCGCGCTGCTCGCCGACCATTACGACGACCAGGACTGGAACGCGCTCTGGTGGGTCCGCGCCGACGGCAGCGCGCGCGTGCTCGAGCCGGCCGAGCCGGAGGCACGGCGCGCCGTCGAGCTGCTCGCCGGCCGCTACCCCCAGCACCGCGCGCAGCCCCCCGACGGGCCGGTGCTCGCGGTGGAGGTACTGCGCTGGTCCGGCTGGGCCGCCCGGTAGGATCCTGGCGCATGAGCGAGGACGGCAACGGTCGATCTGGGCCACGCTGCGTGACCACGGGCTGCTGCCCGAGCTCGGCGACCGCTCCGTCCGAGGCGGCTCCCCCGCGATCGACTTCGACGAGATCGTCGCGCGCGTGCGCGCCTGCCCGGAGTTCCCCATGACCCCCAGGCAGGTCGACAAGGCGCTGCACGACGAGCTGTTCGGCGGCCCGGGCGACGAGCCGGGCCGGATCATTCTGTAGACCGCCGGCGAACGGAGACGGCGGGCCGGCGGTCAGGCTCCGCCTCAACGCGAGCGACCTCACAGCGCAGGCCCGCGTCCTCTCGGCAGGTTTCGCTCACAGCCGGTCAAGTAACGCTTGGTGTGCGTGTCTGCGTCAGCCCGCAGCGCAGCTCGATGAGCTCGTTATGTCGAACCTCACCGCACACGCCGGAGCCAACCTCCAGCAGCGGTACGGCGACAGCATCCGCGTCACCGAGCGTCGCGAGTCGGCGCGATTCGCTCCGCGCCTCGATAGGCAGCCGCTGGCCGGTCCTCGCATTTAAGGCCCGTCCTCCGACGCGTGCCGGACTCATGAGGCGGGGGATTGTTCTCAGTTGAATGAGATGACCGAGGTTCGCCAGATTCGGCAGGCGATCGAGCGGGCGGTCGCCGGCGCCCCAGGACGCCTCGCGACGTTCTTCAGTCCGGATGCGCCCGCGTGTGATCCGATGGTGCAGAACGGATCGGGCGTGGTCGACCTCGAACGGCGTGTGGCGCTGCTCTCAGACCGGGCCGTCACGGCAGCCCTCGCGGCCGAGTGGCGGGCCGCAGGAGGTGCAGATCTGGCGGATCGCGTGGCGTCCCTGACGAAGCTCGTGTATTACGAAGGGGGTAGCAGCTGCACTGAGGACGTTCGCACGGGGCGCTGGAACGCATTGGGGGGTCGCATCAACGGCCCCCCGCGGGTCCTGAGCCCGCTCGGGACGTTCGCTGCCCTCCGAGCAGTCGAAGAAGCTGAGCAGATCCGACCGCGCCATACAGGAGAGCAGGTTGCGTTTCGCTTCGAGATCGACCTGCGAAAGACCCCTCAGGTAAGCGCGGGGGCAATGATCCTGCCGTTCATCTCACGACGGTATCGCCGCTGGCGAATAGTCACGCTGGCCGAGGTCGGCATCGACGACGGCGGACGTCTAGTCCGTACGAGCGTGCTCAGCGCCCCGCCGGTAGCTGTGGGTCGAGAGGCAGCCGAGCAGGTGCACTGGCGCACGACGCTCCTGAGTCATTTCGGCGAACGCCATGCTGTTCCCCGGCCGGTCGCAGGCGGTGAAGTGCTACCGGCCCGAGCGTTCCTTCAGCAGCTGTACGGGAGCGGACTCGAACGATGACGCGGGCCCTTCCTGATTGAGCTGACGATCGCGTTCATGTCACCACCCGGGGGGTGACCTGATTTGCAAGCGCGTGGCCGCCGACCTCACCCGTCCATCGCGCCGTCAACGCCGAGGACGTGCCCTGCGTGACGAGCAGCAGTCGGCGAGGGCCTCTTGATCGATGACTATGTGACACGAGGCCACGCTACATCCACATGCCGCCGTTCGGCGACAGCGTCTGGCCGGTGTAGAACGACCCGTCGTCGCTGGCCAGGAACAGGATCGTCCCCGCGATCTCGTGTGGGCTCGCCATGCGGTTGATCGGCGCGAGGTCCACGACGGCCGTGAGCTCGGGCTCCGGGATGCTGCGGAGCATCGGCGTGTCCACCGCGCCCGGACACACCGCGTTCACGCGGATGCGATCGCCGGCCAGGCCACCGGCCGAGGCGCGCGTCAGCCCCAGCACGCCCGACTTCGACGCCGGGTAGTAGATGTTCAGCGGGTAGCCGACGAGCGCCGAGACGCTCGCGATGTTCACGATCGAGCCGCCGCCGGCGGCACGCATGAGCGGCACCGCTGCCCGGATCGTGTAGAAGCTGCCGGTCAGGTTCACGGCCAGGACCTGGGCCCACTCGTCGTCGGTGACGTCGGTGAGGAAGTGCGCGTCACGCGAGACCTCGCCACGGGGTCCGGCGACGCCGGCGGCGTTGACCAGCACGTCGAGCTTGCCGTGCTCGCTCTCGACGCGCTCGAACGCCGCGTTGACCTGCGAGCTGTCGGACACGTCCACGACCGCCGTCGACACGCGATCGGAACCCCCGGCCGTCTCCTGGAGTCCCGCCTCGTTGAGATCGAGCGCGAGCACGGAGGCGCCCTCGTCCACGAAGCGCTTCACGGTGGCACGGCCGATCCCCGATCCGCCGCCCGTGACGACGGCGACCTTGTCCTGCAGCTGCATGCGGGCTCCCCTCCTGTCGGACCGTCGGGCAACCTACAGGAGCGGGGTTGCGCCGGGGTGCATCCTCGGAGCAACCCCTCATCAGCTCCCCGGAGGCCCATCCTCGTGCAGCAGCTCGCCCGGCGTGTCCTGCGCCATAGGCGACGGATCGCCGTCGCCTGGATCCTCCTGACGCTCTTCGGCATCGTCGCGGCCGGCCCGGCGTCGGAGGCGCTCGACCAGCGCTTCAGCGTCCCAGGCAAGGAAGGCTGGGAGGCCAGCCAGGAGATCCTCCAGAAGTTCGGCAATGGCGGGGAGACGTTGCCGCTCATCCCGGTCGTCGCGCTGCCGCAGGGCACGACGGTCGACTCCCCCGGCGTGCGCGAGCAGCTGCAGCGCGTCGAGGACACCGCGCGCAAGGCAGTCCCGGGCTCGCGCGTCGCCGGCTTCGGCTCCACCGGGGACAAGGCGTTCGTGTCGCGCGACGGACGGACCACGTTCGTGTACGCGTTCCCACCCCTGAGCGACGATCCGTTCGGCGGGAGCGTCGACGCCGCGCGCGACCTGGAGCGCGCCCTCTCGGGGGCCAAGGTGGCCGACGCGCCGGTGAAGGTGACCGGCTACGACGCCCTGTACGACTCCTCCGGGGAGGGGGACGACGGACCGGGCGTGCTCCTGGAGGCCCTGCTCGGCGGCCTGGGCGCGCTCGTCGTCCTCGCGTTCGTGTTCGGCTCGCTGCTGGCGTTCGTGCCGCTCGCGATGGCGATCTGCTCCGTGCTCGTGTCCTTCCTGCTGCTGTGGGGGCTCACCGCGATCACCGAGGTGTCCCCGATCGTGCAGTTCCTCGTCGCGCTCATCGGCCTGGGCGTGTCGATCGACTACGCGCTCATCATCGTCGTGCGCTGGCGCGAGGAGCGAGCGAAGGGCCTGGAGAACGAGGAGGCGGTGGTCGCCGCGATGGCGACCGCCGGGCGCGCCGTCGTCTTCTCGGGCACGACGGTCGCCGTCGGCCTGCTCGCGCTCGTCGTCCTGCCCGTCCCGTTCCTGCGCAGCATGGGCTACGGCGGCATGCTCATCCCGCTCGTCGCGACGGTGGTCGCGATCACGCTGCTCCCGGTGATCCTCGCGTCGGCCGGCCCGCGTCTGGACCGCCGGCGCATCGGCGGGCGCAAGCATCCCGACGAGAGCATGTGGCACCGCTGGTCGGAGTGGGTCGTGCGCCGGCGCGGCCTCGCGGCGTTCATCGCCGTGGCGATCCTCGCGGCGCTCATCATCCCCGCCACCAACCTGCACCTGGGCAACGCCGATCCCGACACGATCGCGAAGGAGGGCACCGCCAAGCAGGGCCTGACGGCGCTGGCCGATTCCGGGATCGGCAAGGGCGCGATCGCGCCGGTCGAGACCCTCGCGCCCGAGGGCGACGCCGCCAAGGTCGTCGAGGCGCAGGCGGACGTCAGCGGCGTCCACGGCGCAGTGGCTCCGGAGGGCGCGGCGTGGCGCAGGGACGGGCTTGCGCTCGTGACGGCGGTGCCGCGCGAGGGCGACGACACCCAGGCCGGGCGCGACACGGTCGAGGAGGCGCGCGACGCCGCACACGCCGCCTCCTCGCAGGCGCGGGTGGGCGGCAGCGGCCCGCTGAACGCCGACTTCATCGACGCGGTCTACGGCTCGTTCCCGCTGATGATCACGCTCATCGGGATCGTGACCTTCCTGCTGCTCGCGCGCGCGTTCCGCTCGCTGCTGCTGCCCGCGAAGGCGGTGGTGCTCAACGTGCTGTCGATCGGCGCCGCGTGGGGCATCATGGCGCTCGTCTGGCAGGAGGGGCACGGCTCCGACGAGATCTGGGGGATCGCGGCGACGGGATCGATCGCGTCGTGGATCCCGTTCATCGTCTTCGCGTTCCTGTACGGCCTGTCGATGGACTACGAGGTCTTCATCCTGGCGCGGATGCGGGAGGAGTACGACATCACCGGCGACACGAACGAGGCGGTGGTCTACGGGCTCTCGCGGACGGGCCGGCTGGTGACGAGCGCGGCACTGATCCTGTTCCTCGCGTTCGCGTCGCTCGCAGCAGGGCCCGAGACGGACGTGAAGATCCTCGCCACGGGCCTCGCCGCGGGCATCCTGCTCGATGCGACGGTCATCCGCGCGTTGCTCGTGCCGGCGCTCGTCTCGCTGTTCGGGAAGTGGAACTGGTGGCTGCCGGCCGGCATCGCCCGCGTGCTGCGCGTCCGGCCCTCGCCGGAGCCGGCGGCGGAAGGCGCCTAGGCCCGCACGCTCACAGCACGCGATCGGGGCGGGTGTGGACGTGCTCATAGACGCGACCTATCGTGCTGTCCCGTGTTCATCCGTCAGCTCGAATACCTGGCAGCGCTCGAGCGGGAGCGCCACTTCGGCCGCGCGTCGGCCGCATGCCACGTGTCGCAGCCGACGCTCTCCGCCGGCATCCGCTCCCTGGAGCGCGAGCTGGGCGTGCCGCTCGTCCGCCGCGGGCGCCAGTTCGAGGGGCTCACGCCCGAGGGTGAACGGGTCATGGTGTGGGCGCAACGCGCGCTCGCGGACATCGACGCGCTCCATCAAGAGGCGAGCGTCCTGCGCGGGGGACTGGACGGCACGCTGCGGATTGGAGCGATCCCGACGTCGCTGCCGCTGTCGCCGAGGATCACCACCCGGTTCCGCGAGCGCCATCCCCGCGTCCGGGTGCGCTGGACGTCGATGTCGTCACGCCAGATCGCGCACGGCCTCGCGCACGGCGATCTCGACGCAGGGCTCACCTACCTCGACAACGAGCCCCTGACGGCGGTCGACACGCTTCCCCTGTGGCGCGAGCACTACATGCTCGTCAGGCCGGCGGAGGGCGACGACGTGTCGTCGGTGCGCTGGGCTGAGGCTGCGGAGCTGCCGCTCTGCCTCCTCGCGCCGGACATGCAGCACAGGCGGATCGTCGACGGCGCGTTCGCACGCGCGGGTGCCACACCGCGCCCGGCGGTCGAGACCAACTCGGTCTCGACGCTCATCGGTCATGCCCGGACCGGGCTGCCAGGCGTCACCGCCCGGTCCTGGCTGACGGCGAATCCGCTTCCGCCCGATCTCCGGGCCGGCCGCTCGTGGACCCGGAGATCCAGTACACGATCGGCGTCGTCACGCACCTGGGGGTGGAACGGACACCGATCGTGGCTGAGCTGCTGTCGCTGTTCGCGCCGCTCGAGCTCGACGAGTTCGACCCGTGACGCCCATCCTCGCGTTGGCTTGACACCACCACCGGGTAGCGGAAGGGTCGGGACGCACCACCGAGACGGGGAGTCAGAGTGGCGATCACCGTTTGGTCACGCTTCGGTGACGTCGCGGTAACAGCGCACGGGCACCTGGCGGCAACGCTGCGGGTCAGGCATCACGCCGACCGGCATGCGCACGCTGCTCTTCCTCCTCTGGGACATCACCCCCGCGACGCGTCGATCGCCGCGGGTCATCTTCGATCGCTGACGCGCGTCCGCCACGCGCGACGCCCAGCGGCGAGAACGGCAGGAGGGGTCATGGCGCTCTTGGAGCGTGAGGTCGGAATCGCGATCGCGGCAACCGCGACCGCACTCTCCCCGCGGGCGCGGGAGCTCGCCCGGCAAGGGGCGGTCTACGGCCTGGCCGGGATGCTCAAGGCCGGCGACGTCGTCGTCGGCACGGCGCGCGGCGCGGCACGCGGCGCCGCCGAGGGTCTGACGAGCAGCGACGGCCCGGTGAGCACGGCTGCGAGGAAGGTGGCCAACACCGCCGAGGAGGCGAGCGAGCACACGTCCGCGGAGCCAGTGCGCCGGCGTAGCCGCGGAGGGACCCGCAGGCAGGAGGAGGAGGAGCAGGAGGAAACGGCATGACCGATGAGACGCGGGACGAGACGTCGCCGGGCGACGGGAGCGCGACGGATCGGGCCGACGACATCGTCCGCAGCGTCGCGGACGCCGTCTCCGGCGTCGTCGCCCGGGCGCGGGAGGAGGCCGAGGACATCTGGGCCGAGGCTCGCGCGCTGATCCACGGTGGCGACCGCCCGCAGCGGTCGCAGCTCGACTGACGCACGACAACGAGACACGGCGTGCCTGCTGCCAGCGCATCGCCGCGCGTCCTGCGGTCCATCCCTGGACGCGTCCGGATGCACCTGCCGCAATGGTCGGGAGCGAATCCGGATGCCATCGAGGCGTCGGTCGAGGCGCTGGACGCGGTCCGCGAGGCTCGCGCGAACGCGGCGACGCGAAATCTCCTCGTGCTCTTCGACGAGGATGCGATCGACGAGGGCCAGCTGGTCCTCGCCGTGGCGCCGCTGCTCTCCGCGGCCGAAGTCGAGGAGCCCGCCCCGCCGCGGGCTCCACCAACGCCGGCCGGGCGCGCGGCGCCCGCTCGGGCGACCGCACGCCGCGCGGGCCGCCGGGCCCGCATCGCCGTCCGGGGCCTCGATCACCAGCCGGAGCTCGCCCGCACCGTCGTCGAGGCGTTGGAGGCCCTGCCCGTGGTCGCGCACGTGAGCGCAAGCGTGCTGACGGGACGGGTGCTCGTCGAGCTCGCCGATGAGGCGGACGAGCTCGACGATGTGCTCGGCGTGATCGCGGAGGTCGAGGCGCCGGCGGACGAGGACGAGCCCATCCCGGGGCACCCGCTCGATCCGGGCCCCATGATCGAAGGGGCGGCGCGGCTCACCGGCGCGGCGCTCGGACTCGGACTGCTGCTGCTGCGAAGGGCGATCGGGCAGGCCGGCGCGCCGGTCGGCGCGTCCGGCCCCGCGGAGACCGCGGCGTTCATCAGCATGACGGAGGGGCTCCCGCCGATCTCCGGGCGAGTGGAGGAGCTCTTGGGCCACGAGCACAAGGAGCTGCTGCTCGGCGCCCTCACGATCCTCAGCCAGACGTCGGCGGGAAGCGCGCTCGGCCTCACGCTCGGGCTCGTCCGCGCGCTGCGCCTCGTCACGGAGGCCCGCGCGCGACGCCGCGAGTGGCGGCGCTACGAGGAACGGGTGAACGGCGACCAGCACGTCCATCCGGGCGCGCTGGTGCGGCTGTCCTCTGGAGAGCGTGTCCCGTTGCCGGCGACGGTGGAGGAGGGCGTCGGCACGGCCGCGGCGGACGACGCGGCACCGGTTCCCGTCCGGCCTGGCGAGCGGGTGACCGCAGGTGCCCGGCTGCGGGGCGGCCCGTTCGAGCTGCGCCTGGAGTCGAACGGAAGCTTCCGGCCGCAACCACCGGTGCAGCCGGGACGCCCGTCCGCCGAGGAGACCTACGTCGACATCGCCGTGGCCGCATCGGTCACGGTCGCCGGCATGGTCGGGTTGGTGACGCGATCCATGCCGCGCGCCTTCTCGACGTTGCTCCTGATGAGCCCGCGGCCGGCGCTCATCGGCGCGCAGAGCGCCGACCTCGGCGCCTCCGCGCGGGCCGTCCGCTGCGGGGTGACCGTCGTCGGGAGCCGTCCGCACCGGCCGATCCGGCGCCCCGACGTCCTCGTCGTGCATCCACCGCGGGCGCTGACCGAGGGCTGGGAGACGGGCGAGGTCGCGGTGCTCTCCGACGATGACTCCCCCGGCGGAGCCATGCGGCGCGCGGCGGAGGTCTCGGCGGCCGCAGGATCTCCGTGGGGCCCGGTCTTCGGTGCGCTCGGCGCCCTCACCGCCGTGAACGGGTCGTTCGACGGTCGCGCGGCAACGGCAGAGATCGACGGCGAGCGGTGGTCGCTCGAGCCGGCCGCCCGCGAGCGCTCTGCAGGCGCGGAGGCGATCCCGGAGGCCTACTCCGTCCTGGCGCTGCGCCGCGAGACGGACGCCGAGCCGCTCGCGCTGATTCCGCTGCGCCCGCGACTCGCGGCCGGCGTGGATCGCTTGCGCGATGCCTGCGCACGGCACGGGGTTCGCGTCGAGCTCGTCACGGAGGAGGAGACGCCGACGGCGCGGGACGTCGCCGAGCGGGCCGGCGTGCCGCTCGTGCAGGCCAACGTGGCGGAGCGTGCGCGCGGGGGCCGCCGCGCCGGGCGGCACGTCGCGGTGCTCGCCGATGGCGCCGGCGCCGCGGAGGCGTTCGACGCCTGCGACCTGGCCATCGGGCTCTCGTCCGGACGCAGCGGGCCGTTTCCGGCTCGTGCGGACGTCCTGGCGCCGGGACTGGACGCGGTCGCCGAGCTCGTGCACACGGCGGTGCGCCGCGACCGCGCGGTGCGCACGTCGGTCGGGTTCTCCGTCGCGACGAACGTCGCCGCCGTGGCGTGGGGACTCCGGGCGGGACCCGCGTTCGGGCGCTCGAGCCGGCCGGTGACCATGGGCTCGCTCGCCGCGGTCAGCGCGGGATGGGTCTGGCTGGCCGGCGGGCACGCGCCCCGCTCGGTGAGCGATCGGCTGTCCGATCCCCTGCCCGAGCGCTGGGGCCGCGAGAGTCCGGACGCGGTCCTCCGGCACTTCTCGAGCCGCACGGAGGGCCTGACGGGCGAGGAGGTGGACGCGCGCTGGCGCCCGCCGCCCGAGCGACGGCGCGCGAACAGGCTCACCGACGCCATGCTCGCGCAGGTGCGGTCACCGCTCGTCGCGACGCTTGCCGCGGGAGCGGGGCTGTCGCTCGCGATGGGGGCCGCGGCCGACGTCGCGCTCATCGGCGCGGTCATCGCCGCGAACGCCATCGTCGGCGCGCTTGAGGAGGGGCGCGCCGGCGAGGCCGTCGAGGCGCTCGATGCGTTCGGCGTCCCGTACGCGAAGGTCCTGCGCGACGGCAGGGAGGTGCGAGTGCCGTCGCGCGAGCTCGTGGCCGGCGACATCCTGGCCGTCGCACCCGGCGATCGCGTCCCCGCGGACGCCCGCCTCCTCGCCTGCGAGAGCCTCGAGGTCGATGAGGCCGCCCTGACCGGGGAGTCGATGCCGGTCGCGAAGTCGGTCGCGAACGGCACCGACCAGCGCCGCATCCTGCTCGAGGGCAGCGACGTGACGGCCGGGACGGGCCGCGCCGTCGTGGTCGCGGTCGGCGCGGGCACGAGGATGGGCGCGCTCGCGGCCGCCCTCGAGGACGAGGACGACCGCCGGACCACCCTCGATGAGCGCCTCGGGCGGGTCGTGCGGGTCAGCCTGCCGCTCATCGTGCTCGGCGGGCTGACCGTGACCGGGCTCGGCGCGCTGCGGGGCGCACGGCTCATGCCGCAGCTGGCGCTGGGCGCAAGCATCGCGATCGCGGCCGTGCCCGAGGGTCTGCCGCTGCTCGGCCGCGTCGCCGAGGCCGGGGTCGCGCAGCGGCTGGCCGCCCGCCGCGCCCTGGTGACGCGCCTGTCCTCCGTCGAGGCGCTCGGGCGCGTCGACGTCGCGTGCACCGACAAGACGGGCACGCTGACCGTCGGCCGGCTCGCCGTGACGGAGGTCAGCGGCATCTCGGGCGCGCCCGGCCCTCCGGACGCCTCGGAGCACCATCGCCGCATCCTCGCCGTCGCCGCCGTTGCCAGCCCGCATCCCGACGCAGCCGGCGCCGCCGCGCACCCGACCGACGTCGCGGTGACGCAGGCCGCCGCCGAGGCCGGCACTCCCCGGAGAGACCCGGCCGGGGACGTGCTCGAATCCCCGTTTGACCCTGCGCGTTCCCTCCACGCGACACTCTCCGGCGGGCAGCTGCACGTGAAGGGGGCGGTCGAGGTCGTCGCCGCCCGCTGCGTGCGCGTCCGGGATCCCGACTGCGAGCGGGCGCTCGACGACCGCGTCCGGGAGGAGATCACGGCCCGCGCGGACGCGATGGCTGAGCAGGGCCTGCGCGTCCTCATGGTCGCCGAGCGGGCCGGGGGCTCGCCCGACGACCCACAGGAGCTCACGGCAGTGGGCCTCCTCGGCCTCAGCGACCCGCTGCGCCACGGCGTCCCCGAGGCGGTCCGTCGCTGCCGGGAGGCCGGAGTGCGGGTGCTCATGCTAACCGGCGACCATCCCGCGACCGCGCGGGCGATCGCCGGCGAGGCGGGGATCGGCGCGGATGCGCCCGAGATCGTCACGGGCGCAGAGCTCGCGGCGCTCGACGATGCGGACCTCCAGGCCCGGCTGGAGGACGTGAGCGTCATCGCGCGGGTCACGCCGCTCGACAAGGTGCGAATCGTCGAGGCGCTGCAGCGACGCGGTCACGTCGTGGCCATGACGGGCGACGGCGTCAACGACGCGCCGGCGCTGCGGCTCGCCGACGTGGGCGTGGCGGTCGGCGAGAACAGCACCGAGGTGGCGCGGCACGCAGCCGACCTCGTCGTCTCGGACGGCAACTTCTCATCCCTCGCGGAGGGTCTCGTCGAGGGCCGCGGCTTCTGGCGCAACATGCGACGCTCGCTCGGTCTCCTGCTCGGGGGCAACGCGGGCGAGGTCAGCCTCATGATCGGCGCGGGCCTCCTGGGCATGGCGACGCCCCTGACCACGCGCCAGGTGCTCGCCGTCAACCTCGTGACCGACGTGCTGCCGGCGATCGCGCTCGCCGCACAACCGCCCGAGCACCGCGATCTCGCCGCGCTCGCGCGGGAGGGCGACATCGGCCTCGCCGGTCCGCTGCGCGACGAGGTCATCCGCCGCGCGATCGCGACCGGAGCCCCGAGTCTCGCCGCGTACATCCTGGCTTCGCGGCGCTGGGGGGTCGGCCCGGCCCGGAGCGTCGCCTTCGCATCGATCGTCAGCACGCAGCTCGCCCAGGCGCTGCACCTCGGATGGACGGAGCACCGGCTCACCGGGCCCGTCCGCATGGCCGTCGTCGTCTCCTACGGGATCCTGGCCTCCTCGCTCGGGCTGGGGCCAGTGCGCGCGCTGCTCGGCCTTGCTGCCCCCGGCGTCGGCGCGCTCGGGCTGGCGACGGGCGCGACCGCGGGCGCGGTCACGCTCGAGCGGATGCTCGCGCGGCCGGCGCAGGGCGCGTCACGGGCCGCCTGAGGGCCGGCCCGCCGAACCCCCAGTGGTCGCTGCAGCAACCCCAAGGCGACTCCCAGGCATCCTTGGGACCGTCATCCCATGCCACGCGACACCCCCAACCACGAGCGTCACGACCATGGCGACGGGCTCCACGAGGATCTCGTCAAGCTCGCCTCGCGCCGCGACGCGCTGCGTATCTTCGGCGCCGGCGGCGCCGCCGCCGTCCTCGCGGCGCTCGGACCGGCACAGGCCCTGGCCGCGACACCGACGGCGGAGGTGCCGACCGAGACCGCCGGCCCGTACCCGGGCGACGGGTCCAACGGTCCCGACGTGCTCGACGACACTGGCATCGTGCGTCACGACATCCGCCGCAGCTTCGGCGGCAGCCGCACGCTGGCCAGAGGCGTCCCGCTGCGGGTGAACCTCACGGTCACCGACGCTTCCGACGACTACGCGCCGATGGCCGGCGCCGCCGTCTACCTCTGGCACTGCGACCGCTCGGGCAAGTACTCGATGTACTCGTCGGGGATCGAGGACGAGAACTACCTGCGCGGGATCGCGAGAACCGACAGCCACGGCACCGCCTGGTTCAAGACCATCTTCCCGGCCTGCTACCCCGGGCGCTGGCCGCACATCCACTTCGAGGTGTACTCGTCGGTCGCCAAGGCGATCTCCAACGGCCCGATCGTCAAGACGTCGCAGATCGCGCTGCCGAGGGCGGTCCGCCGCAAGGTGTACGCGACGAGCGGCTACTCGGGAAGCCTGAGCAATCTCGCCAGGACCTCGCTGTCGACCGACAACGTCTTCCGCGACGACAATGCGATTCACCAGCTCGCGACCGTGACCGGCAGCGTCGCCAACGGCTTCGTTGCCAACCTGACGATCGGCGTGTGACCAGTGCAAGTCAGTGGAGCGCCGGCCGGTAGATGAGCTCCTGGATGTGGCCGTCGAGCGTCCTGTGCTCGACCAGCTCGAGGTCGAAGTCGGCCGCGCCCTGGAATATCGGGTCCAGCCCGGTCTGGCCGGTGATGACAGGGAAGAGCGTCACCTGCACGCGGTCGACGAGGCCCGCCGCCATCAACGCCCGGTTCATCGACAGGCTGCCGTGCGAGCGCAACGGCACCTCGGACTCCTCCTTGAGCCGGGCGACGACGTCGACGGCGTCACCGCGCGCGACGGTCGCGTTCGGCCAGTCGAGCGGGCCCTCCAGCGTCGTCGACACCACCGTCGCCGGCAGGTTCCTCATCCGAGTCACCCATGGGTCGCGCACGTCGGACTCCTCGGTGCTCGAGGCCAGCATCCGCGCGAACGACCGGTACGTGTTGGCCCCGAAGACCATCCGCTGCTCCGCGCCGTAGACGGCTAGGCGGTGGTCGAGCAACTCGGGGCCTTGCTTGCCCCAGTAGCCGGTCCAGTCGCCGCCGGCGGCGCCGTAGCCGTCGAGGCTGGAGAAGACGTCGAAGGTGTAGGTAGCGGTCATGTCAGGTGGCGTATTGCGGGCGCCCGCTGGGCCGGTAGACCCGGATCGTCACGCCGCTGGGTGTGGCTCGCGATTCCCCCAGTTCGAGGGCGGTGTCCGCCTGCCGAACAGGAACCCACCGGCCCGCTGGAAGGTCTCCGACAGGAACGGTCGTCAGCCTCATGGTCGCAGGTCCGTTCTCGTTGGCTTCCCCTACGCGACGGCGTGCTCGAACGCGGGCATCACCTTCTCGGCGACCAGCCGCAGCTGCCCGGAGATGTCGGGCACGTTGGGCACGTGCTCGCCCGAGAACGCCTGCACGAGCGCGGCGTCCGACAACGCCAGGATCATGTGGTTGACCCCGGCGGGTTGGATGTCGGTGCGGATCTTCTCCACGACCTCCTCCGGCGTCCCCGCGACCGAGAGCTTCTCGGAGTACTCCGGCCTGAACAGCTCGACGGCCTTCGGCACGTCCCCCTGGCCGAGCGCCTCGACGACCGGCGCGAGCTCCGCCGCATCGATCCCGTGGCGGGCGAGCTGCTCCGCCGGCATCGAGGAGATGTAGAACGCGACGAGGATCCGGGCTGCCCGCTTGGCGGCGGCCGAGTCCTCGGAGACGACGGTCACGACCCACGCGCCCATGTCGTAGGAGCCGAAGTCGCGGCCCGCTCGCTCGCAGCCGATCCGGGTGTGCTCCGCCGCGTAGTCGTAGGCCTCCCGCGAGTAGGACAGCGCGTGGTGCACGCCGTCGGCGATCTCGCCGGCGGTCTCGAAGGAGCGCGGCCCCTTCATCGCGCCCATCCGCAGCGGGATGCGCTCCTGCACCGGCCGGGCGAACGTGAACAGTCCGCTGTAGTTGAAGAAGTCCCCCTGGAACGTGATGGCGCCCTCGTCCAGGAACGTCCGCATCACGTGCAGCGCCTCCTTCAGGCGCGACAAGGGCTTCTGGCGCTCCCAGTCGATCCCGTACTGGGCCATCAGACCGAAGTTGCCGGTGGACACGACGCATTCCGCGCGCCCACCTGACAGCTCGTCGAGCGTCGCCAGCGACTGGCAGATCAGCGTCGGCTCGCGCAGGAAGACGTGCGTGACGTTGGGGCCGAACCGGATCCGCTCGGTCTTGTCGGCGGCCGCGGCGAACAGGATCCACAGGTCCTTGTGCCAGGTCTCGTCCACCGAGTAGGCGGCGTAGTAGCCCAGCTCATCCGCGGTGCGGATCATGCCGATCGAGTCCTGCAGCGGATAGTCAGGCAGCATGCAGAAGCTCCAGCGCATCTCGTCAGCCCTCCTGGTGCGGCATGGTCTCGGACTCCTCGCCGGCGAGCAGCACGTCGTCGGCGAAATGGCTGTGCATCCAGTCCAGGTGCTCCCAGCGTGCGTCGACGATCCGATGCGTGTCCCACGCCGGGATGTCCTGCTGGCCGGTCAGCTCCATGAGCGCCGGATCGACCTCGTAGACGTGCTCGAAGCGCATCACGACGCCGTCGGCGATCGGCTGCGGCTCAGGCGGGCGCTGCTCGCCCAGGCGGAAGATGGTCATTCGTACGCCTCGTCGAGCATCTGCTTGCCGGGGTTCATGACGTTGTTGGGATCGAGCGCGCGCTTGATCGCCTTCACGACCTGCCACGCGCTGCCCATCTCCTGGGGGACGAGCTCGGCGTCCCCCTCGCGCGTCGCGCCGTGGCAGGCGGTGATCGACCCTCCGTACCTGAGCGTCACCTCGGAGATCTCGCGCTTGCACGCCACCCAGCCGCGCCAGCCCTCCTCGTCCAGGCGCTCCTCCCAGATGCCGACGTCGACCTCGACGAGGTAGTCCGCCCACGGCTTGTGGGGACCGTTCGTGTAGGCGAACATGCCCCAGTCGTCGAAGATGCCGTAGCGCTCCCGGTAGTGCGCGACGATGGCGTGCCACTCCTCGCGCACCTGCGGGAGGACGGAGTAGTTCAGCGCCGCGTCCTCGCAGTGCCAGGACATAATCACGGCCTGCCCGTCGAGGTTGCGACCGTGCAGCGGCGTCGCGTAGCGGTCGTGACGGGACGCCCAGTCGCCGGCCGAGATCTCGTCCCCGAGGTACCTGCCGCCGTCCGCCCGTCCTAGGCGCATGACGATCTTCGCTGCCGGCTCCACCTCCGCGCGGGTGCCGTAGAGCGCGACGGCGACCACCGCCTTGACCGACTCCGGCTGCGGGATGTAGGCCTCGTCATCGCGGCGCAGGTAGGCGAGCTTCCACTCGTCGAACAGCACGACGCCGGCCAGCGTCGCCAGGCCCGAGCAGGCGATCGCGCCCGTCGTGCGCCACGCCGACAGGTAGTCCTCGAACGCGAAGAACGCGGCGAACTCGAGCTCCGGCCGGGGCGCCAGCTCGAGCGTCGCCTCGGTGCAGATCCCGAGGGTCCCCTGGTGGCCGGTGAAGAGCTGCTTGAGGTTGAAGGCGGTGGAGGACTTGCGCAGCTTGCGTCCCCCGCCGTCGCCGATCTCGACGATCTCGCCGGTGGGGAGCACGACCTCCATCGAGATGACGTTGTCGCGCACGTGCCCGAACCGGGCGCCCAGCAGCGACCAGCCGCCGGTGCCGATGCGGCCCCCGACGAGCGAGCACGGGTAGGAGGCGGGGTCGTCGGGATAGAAGACGCCGTGCGGGCGCAGCTCCTCGTTGAGCTTGAGCATGTTGATGCCCGGCCCGACGGTGACGGTGCGGTCCACGAGGTCGAGCTCGTGGATGCGGTTCATGAGCTTGACGTCCACGACGATCCCGCCGCGCAGCGGCACGGCGCCGTCGGAGAGCCCGGTGCCGCCGGCGCGCGGCACGATCGGGATGCCGAGGCGATTCGCCAGCCTGACGACCCCGGCGACCTCCTCGGCCGTCTTCGGCAGGACGGCGACGTCGGGCATGTGGTCCGCCCATCGATGGACCGGGAACGGGGCCGGCACGCGCGTGCGGTTCACGCGCGAGGAGGTGTTCGGCAGGACCCGGTCCTCGTCGCCGAGGATCGTCCGGAGCTCCTCGATGACCGCGTCGTCGATGGCGCTCTTGAACGCGACGGTCATGTCGTCGCCCGCTCGCCCACGTGGGTGTGACCGCCGACCTCGATGCCGGCCGACTGCGCGAGGAGCTCGAAGAGGTCGAGGACCTCGAGCGGCTGCTCGGCCTCGGCGCCGGCCTGCGTCAGCGGCCGCTCGCTCCACGGGCAGGCGCTGATGAGCGCGTCGACCTCGAGCGCCTGGGCGCGCGCCACGCGGCGGCGGCTGATCTCGGCGGTGATCTCGGGCTTCTCGACCGGCAGCCCACCGCCGCCGCCCGAGCAGTAGGACCACTGGGTGACGTGGTCGACGTCCTTGAGCTCCAGGCCGGGGATCGCGCGCAGCAGCTCGCGCGGCGCGGCGTGCACGCCCTTGCGCTTGTTGAGCCGGCAGGGATCGTGGTAGGTCGCCGTCCGCTGCACCGGCTCGCTCAGCGCGATCCGCCCCTCCTTGACGAGGTCGTTGACGAGCTCGACGCCGAGGACGATGTCGAAGTCGTAGCTCTCGCCGAAGTAGCTCGGGTAGTCCTCGGTGAACGCGATGTAGTCGTGCGGGTCCGGCGCGATGATCCGCTTCGCGCCCACCGCGCGCCAGTCGGCGACGTTGTGCTCGGCGTGCGTGCGGGCGAGGTCGGCGTAGCCCATCTCGGCCGCCGGGCCGCCGCAGCACCACTGCTCGCGCATGAGCCCGAACGCCACGCCTGCGCGCTGCAGGAGCTGGGCGAACGCGCGCGTGTAGGACGTGCGGTAGAAGGCCGCCTCGCAGTCGACGAAGAGGATCGTCTCGCCGCCCACCGGGATGTCGAGCCCGTGGGCCCAGTCGGCGACGTGCTCCTGCGACACCGGAACGTCGCCGAGGACGGGCTCGCTGTGCGCCTCCGCCAGGCGCTCGTTCCAGAGCTTGTAGCCCTCGCGCTCGTTCCCGGTGGCGACCATGAGCGCCCGCATCGCCTTGACGACGTCGACCGTCCGCGTCCTGTGCCGGTAGAAGTCGCCGGTGAACAGCGTGTTGGGGCAGCGCAGCTCGCAGGCGCCGCACTGCGTGCAGTGGACGAAGTCGTCGGCGACGTCGGCGACGTCGACGAGCCCCTTGTCCATCGCGACGATGTTCGCGTGGAACGCCGTCGGCGTGTGGTTCTCGTTGCGCGTGACCTGCATGACGGGGCAGACCTCGCGGCAGAACTTGTGCCCCGAGGAGAAGCACCCGTAGGCGTTCGTCCGCCAACGCTCGACGAACTCGGCTTGGAGCCGGCCGTCCCCGTTGGGGTCGTAGCCGCCGCCGTCCCGTTGCGCCATCGCTCCCCCCTCGACGTGGTGCCGGGCACGCACAATGCCCCTTCAGGGAGCCGCGTGCAAGGCGGGGCGGCCTACCCCCAGACGAAGGGCGGATAGCGGTCGGTCAGGAAGTACGCGTACGCGTTGCCGCGAACGTTCCAGCGCAGGCCGGGGACCATGAGCTCGAAGACGCCACGCGGTATCTGCTTGGTGAACAGGACCGTGAAGAACGCCACGATCGTCAACACGCCGGTCAGCCAGTAAAGCACGCCGGCGATGATGAGATACGGCCAGGCGAGCAGCCACTGCACGAGCGGCCGCCAGCGCGCGATCCGCGCGGGGTGGGCGACCGCCAACCGGACCGGATAGCCCGGATCGTCGGCCAGCGAGAACGGGGGGTAGCGGTCGGTCATGAGGTGGACGTAGGCGATCACGCGGTACGCCCACCTCCCCGTCCCCACCAGGTAGTCGAAGGCGCCTCGCGGCCAGCGTCCGGTGATGAGGACCGCGAAGAACGCGAACACGGCGACGAAGAGCGCGCCGAAGATGACGAACGCCAGCACGATGTAGTGCGGGATCGCCAGCAGCCACTTCACGAGCGGCAGCCAGCGGTTCAGCTCGGAGGGGTAGCCGATCTCCAGGCGCACGGGGTGGATCGGCGACGGTGGACCCGCGGCATCGGGTACGGCGGCCGGCTGCGACACGGACGAGGCGATCTCCGCACGCCGCCCATCACTCGTG
>Ga0081539_10002193_pt1 | contig 28646 bp, 24 predicted proteins | sample TabmetS4T2R2_FD_71023 | JGI IMG/M metagenome (GOLD analysis project Ga0081539, IMG submission 71023) | Tabebuia heterophylla rhizosphere microbial communities from the University of Puerto Rico - S4T2R2 | ecosystem: Host-associated > Plants > Roots > Rhizosphere ... | reverse complement strand
CGCCGGGCATGACCATCTCCTGGCCCTCCGGGAGCTTGATCGAGCCGGTCACGTCCGTCGTCCGGAAGTAGAACTGCGGCCGGTAGCCGTTGAAGAACGGCGTGTGGCGGCCGCCCTCCTCCTTCGAGAGGACGTAGACCTCGCCCTTGAACTGCGTGTGCGGCGTGATCGAGCTGGGCTTCGCCAGCACCTGACCGCGTTCGACCTCCTCCCGCTTCGTTCCGCGCAGGAGCGCGCCGATGTTGTCGCCCGCCTGGCCCTGGTCGAGCAGCTTCTGGAACATCTCGACGCCGGTGACGACGGTCTTCGAGGTCTCCGGGTGGATGCCGACCATCTCGACCTCGTCGCCGACCTTGACGACGCCCTGCTCGACGCGGCCCGTGACGACCGTACCCCGGCCCGTGATCGTGAAGACGTCCTCGATCGGCATGAGGAACGGCTTGTCGATGTCGCGCTCGGGCTCCGGGATGTACGAGTCGACGGCCTCCATGAGCTCGAGGATCTTCGGAGTCCACTCCTCGTCGCCTTCCAGCGCCTTCAGCGCCGAGCCGGCGACGATCGGGATGTCGTCGCCCGGGAACTCGTACCGCGAGAGCAGCTCGCGCACCTCGAGCTCGACGAGCTCGAGCAGCTCGGGGTCGTCCACCATGTCCGCCTTGTTCAGGAAGACGACGATGTACGGCACCTCGACCTGGCGGGCGAGCAGGATGTGCTCGCGCGTCTGCGGCATCGGACCGTCCGCTGCCGACACGACGAGGATCGCGCCGTCCATCTGAGCGGCGCCCGTGATCATGTTCTTGATGTAGTCGGCGTGCCCGGGGCAGTCGACGTGGGCGTAGTGGCGGTTCTGCGTCTCGTACTCGACGTGCGAGGCCGAGATCGTGATGCCGCGCTCGCGCTCCTCCGGCGCCTTGTCGATCTTGTCGAACTCCGTGAACGCGGTGTTCGTGCCCTGCTCGGCGAGCACCTTGGTGATCGCCGCCGTCAGCGTCGTCTTCCCGTGGTCGATGTGACCGATGGTCCCGACGTTGACGTGGGGCTTCGTCCGCTCGAACTTCTGCTTGGCCATAACCTCCTGTCTCCTCCTTTACGAACCTTGTGCCGCGGCGACGATCTCGCTCGCGATCGACTGGGGCGCTTCCTCGTAGCGCTCGAACTGCATGGTGAAAGTGGCCCGGCCCTGCGTCATCGAGCGCAGGTCGGTCGCGTAGCCGAACATCGTGGCCAGCGGGACGCGCGCGCGAATCGCCTGCGCGTTCCCGCGCGGCTCGAGGCCCTCGACGTGCCCACGGCGCGCGTTGAGGTCGCCCATGACGTCCCCGAGGTAGTCCTCCGGCGTCACGACCTCGACGGCCATGACCGGCTCGAGCAGCTTCGGCTTCGCGCGCTGCATCGCGTTTTTGAAGGCCATCGAGCCGGCGACCTTGAACGCCATCTCGCTCGAGTCGACGTCGTGGTACGACCCGTCGACGAGCTCAACGCGGACGTCGACGACGGGGAAGCCGGCGAGGACGCCCGACTCCATCGCCTCCTGGATCCCGAGGTCGACCGAAGGGATGTACTCGCGCGGAATCCGCCCGCCGACGATCTTGTCCACGAACTCGTAGCCCTCGCCCGGGTCCGACGGAGCCATGTCGATCACGGCGTGGCCGTACTGGCCGCGGCCGCCGGTCTGCCGGACGAACCGGCCCTCCACCTTCTCGACCGGCTTCCCGATCGTCTCGCGGTAGGCGACCTGCGGCCGGCCCACGTTCGCGTTCACGTTGAACTCGCGCATGAGCCGGTCGACGATGATCTCGAGATGGAGCTCGCCCATCCCTGAGATCAGGGTCTGAGCCGTCTCCTCGTCCGTCTGGACGCGGAAGGTCGGATCCTCGTCGGCGAGGCGGGTGAGTGCCGTGGACAGCTTCTCCTGGTCGCCCTTCGTCTTCGGCTCGATCGCGACCGAGATGACCGGGTCCGGGAACGTCATCGACTCGAGCCGGATCGGCTCGGTCTGCGTCGCGAGCGTGTCGCCGGTCGTCACCGACTTGAACCCGACGACGGCGACGATCTCGCCCGCGCCGATCTCGTCGCGCTCCTCACGGTGGTTCGCGTGCATCTGGAGCAGGCGTCCGATGCGCTCCGCCTTGCCGGTCGTCACGTTCAGGGCGCGGTCGCCGGCCTTGATCTTGCCGGAGTACACGCGCATGTAGGTGAGCCGGCCGACGTAGGGATCGCTCATCACCTTGAAGGCGAGCGCCGCGAAGGGCTCGTCCTCGGACGGGCGCCGCGAGAGCTCCTTGCCGGTGCGCGGATCCTCGCCGTGGATCGGCGGGACGTCGAGCGGGCTCGGGAGATAGTCGATGACGGCGTCGAGCAGCGGCTGCACGCCCTTGTTCTTGAAGGCCGAGCCGAGCAGGACGGGCGTGACGGTGATGTCGAGGGTCGCTGCACGGAGCGCGCGCCGGAGCATCTCGGGCGTCACCTTCCCCTCGTCCTCGAGGTAGGTCTCCATCAGCTCGTCGTCGTGGTCGGCGACCGCGTCGACGAGTTGATGGTGGTACTCCTCGGCCTGCTCGCGCAGCTCGTCGGGGATCTCGACGTGCTCGAACCGCATGCCCAGGTCGTCGGTCCACACCGTTCCGCGCATCTCGATCACGTCGACGACGCCGCGGAAGTGCTCCTCCTGGCCGATCGGAAGCTGGATCGGCACGGGCTTCGCGCCCAAGCGGTCGACCATCGACTGCACCGCGCCGAAGAAGTCGGCGCCGAGGCGGTCCATCTTGTTGATGAAGGCGATGCGCGGCACGCGATAGCGGTCGGCCTGGCGCCAGACCGTCTCGGACTGCGGCTCCACGCCCGCCACGGAGTCGAACACGGCGATCGAGCCGTCGAGGACGCGCAGGCTCCGCTCCACCTCGACCGTGAAGTCCACGTGCCCGGGCGTATCGATAATGTTGATACGAAAATCGCGCCAGAACGCCGTCGTGGCGGCAGACGTGATCGTGATGCCGCGCTCCTGCTCCTGCGCCATCCAGTCCATGACCGCGCCGCCCTCGTGCACCTCGCCCATCTTGTGGGTGCGACCGGTGTAGTAGAGGATCCGCTCGGTCGTCGTCGTCTTGCCGGCGTCGATATGGGCCATGATCCCGATGTTCCGGACTTTCTCCAGCCCCACCTTGCCGCCGGGGATCGTTGCGGTTCGTTCAGCCATCGCTTCCTGTCGTTACCACCTGTAGTGCGCAAAGGCCTTGTTGGCCTGCGCCATCCGGTAGAGGTCGTCCTTCCGCTTGAACGCGCCGCCTTGCTGGTTGAGCGCGTCGAGGATCTCGTTCGCGAGCTTCGTCTCCATGTCCTTCTCACGCCGTTCGCGCGCGTAGCTCACGAGCCAGCGCACTGCGAGCGTCCGGGCCCGGCGCTGCGGCACCTCGACGGGGACCTGGTAGTTCGCTCCGCCGACCCGGCGCGAGCGCACCTCGAGCACCGGCGTCACCGTCTTCACGGCCTGCTCGAGCACGTCCACGGGCGGCTTGCCCGTGCGCTCGCCGACCATGTTCAGCGCGCTGTACACGATCTGCTCGGCGGTCGACTTCTTCCCGCGCGTCATCACCTTGTTCACGACCTGGCTCACGAGGCGCGAGTTGTAGACCGGATCCGGATCGAGCTGGCGCGGCGGAATTTCGGCTCGCCTAGGCACTGTTAGGCCCTCTTGGCTCCGTACTTCGAGCGGCCCTGGCGGCGCTCCGAGACTCCGGCGGAGTCGAGCGCGGCGCGGATGATCTTGTAGCGGAAGCCCGGCATGTCCTTGACCCTGCCGCCGCGGATGAGGACGACCGAGTGCTCCTGCAGGTTGTGCCCCTCGCCGGGAATGTAGGCGCCGACCTCCATCCCGTTCGTGAGCCGGACACGCGCGACCTTGCGAAGCGCCGAGTTCGGCTTCTTCGGGGTGGCCGTGTACACGCGCGTGCAGACTCCCCGCTTCTGCGGGGCGCCGCGCAGCGCCGGCGTCTTGGTCTTCTCTTGCGGCGTCTGCCGGCCTCGCCGGACCAGCTGATTGACCGTGGGCAACGCGTGTCTCCTTCTTGTGAAAACGTCGTCTAGACGCGGGAAAAGGCCCGCGCGGGCCGATCGGCCCGTTCGGAACCCGGCGGCCATGGTAGCAACAGCGCGCGAATCGCGCAGCTAGCTGGACCGGGAAAACCGCACTATTGTCCGATTAGCGGCCCGGCGTTTCACAGTGGGGTTTTCTAGGGGATGCCTCTGTTCGTCGATAGCGCTACCTGGATTGCCGTCGGCTTCGCCATCGGAGCGGCCGTCCTTGTCCTCGTGCTCGCGATCGTCCTCGTCTCCCTGAGCCGGAGCCGGTCTGGGGCGGCCGCCGGCACCGACGTCGAGCAGCTCCTATCGGACTCGAACGCCCGCTTCGAGGCGATGATCACCGATCTCGGGCGCGCCCTCGAGCGCGCTCAGGCGGAGGGCGAGCGCTCGCGCCAGCTCTCCGTGATCAGCGCGACGATCGACCTCGACGCCGTGCTCGCGCGCGCGCTCGAAGCCGCCTGCGCGCTGCCCGGGATCGACGCCGGCACGATCGTCGTGCCGCAGCGCGAGCAGGGGCCGCTGATCGCGACGCTCGGGATGTCCTCGGAAGAGGCTGCGCGACAGCCGGTCGCCGGCCCGCCGGATGGGCGGCCGGCCAGGGCGGTGCGCATCAACTACCGCTACGACGAGGAGCAGCTTGCCGAGGACGGGGACCTCCTGCGCGGCGGGATGGCGGTGCCGCTGCGGGGCGAGGAGGCGGAGGTGATCGGGACGATCGCGGTCTTCTGGCGCGGAGAGCGCGAGCCGGCCGACGAGGAGCTGTCGGAGCTCGAGCTCCTCGCCGCCGCCGCGGGCCCTTCGATCGAGAACGCGCGCCGTTTCCGCGAGGCGCGGCAGCTCGCCGACCTCGACGCGCTCACGGGACTGCACAACCGCCGCTACTTCCACGAGACGCTCGCGCGCGAGGTCGCGCGCGCGCACCGGTACGACCGCCGGCTCGCGCTCGTCGTCTTCGACATCGACGACTTCAAGGCGATCAACGACCGCGTCGGGCATCTCGCCGGCGATGCCGTGCTCGGCGAGCTCGCGGAGCGCGTGCAGTCCGTCGTCCGGAGCGCTGACATCGCGTGCCGGGTGGGCGGCGACGAGTTCGCGGTCATCCTTCCGGAGTCGACGCTCGCGGACGCCGAGCAGCTCTTCCGGAGGCTCCAGTTCGCGGTCGCCGCGCGCCCGACGGCGTCCGCTGACCGGCTGCGCCTCTCCGCCGGGATCGGCGAGCTGAAGCCGGAGGACGACGCAGTCTCGTTCTTCGAACGCGCCGACGACGCCCTCTACCGCGCGAAAGAAGCCGGGAAGGGCCAGGCGGTGACCTCCGACAACACCGCGTGATCTCCAGCCGTTTCGTGGGACCACGATCTTCTCCCCAGAGGACTGGGGAAACTGTGGATAACTCTGTACGCCGTCGGTCGGCTCCGGCTGCTCGCCGAGACGAGCCAAACCGCGTCCGGAACATTACGACTTCGTGAACGAGAACGGCACCCCCGAGGACGGGGGTGCCGTTCGGACTTCTCGCAAAGAGCGAGTTTTCTGTTTCGGCCTACGAGGCCTCGTCGAGCGGCGAGTCGACCTCGGGGATCTCCTCGGCCTCGCCGCTTTCGAGTCCGAGCGGACCCTCGGGCGGCTCGTCGTGCGAGAGGGTCGGCTCGCCGCCGAAGTCGATCCCGAGCGCCCCGAGGTCGACTCCGTCGCCGTCCGAGATCTCCTCGAGCGCGGCGAGCAGCTGCTCCTCGGTCTGGGGCCGCGCGTACGCGGAGGCAGGGACCTTCTCGCTCGGCTTGATGTCGATCGTCCGGTACTTCTTCAGCCCGGTCGCCGCCGGGATCAGCTTCCCGATGATCACGTTCTCCTTGAGGCCGAGCAGGCGGTCGATCTTGCCCTCGATCGATGCATCGGTCAGCACCTTCGTCGTCTCCTGGAAGGAGGCGGCCGAGAGGAACGACTCGGTCGCGAGCGAGGCCTTCGTGATCCCGAGGATCAGCGGCTCGAACGTGGCACGCTCGCCCTTCGCCTTCTTGACGCGGGCGTTCTCCCGCTCGAGCACGACCTTGTCGACGAGCTGGCCGGGCAGGAGGTCGGTATCGCCCGCGTTCTCGACGCGCACCTTCTTCATCATCTGGCGGATGATGAGCTCGATGTGCTTGTCGTGGATGTCGACGCCCTGCGACTTGTAGACGCGCTGTACCTCGTCGACGAGGTACAGCTCGGTCGCCGTGGCGCCCTTCAGGCGCAGGAGGTCGGCCGGCGTGCGCGAGCCCTCGTGGAGGGCGTCGCCCGCCTCGATCGTCTGACCGTCTGAGACGAGCAGGCGCGTGCGACGCGGCAGCTGGTAGCTGACCTCGTCGTCACCGCCGTCCGGCTGGATGATCACCTTCGGCCCGCGATCGGTCTCCTCGATCGAGACCTTCCCGCCGACCTCGGCGAGCTTGGCGGCGCCCTTCGGGTTGCGCGCCTCGAAGATCTCGACGACGCGCGGAAGGCCGTGCGTGATGTCCGCCCCGGCGACGCCGCCGGTGTGGAACGTCCGCATCGTGAGCTGGGTGCCGGGCTCGCCGATCGACTGCGCGGCGATGATGCCGACCGCGTCGCCGATCTCGGCCATCTCGCCCGTGGCGAGGAAGACGCCGTAGCACTTTCGGCACACGCCGAACTCGCTCTTGCACTTCAGGACCGAGCGCACGGGGATCTGGAACGTCCCCGCTTGGTCGCCGAGCTCGTCCGCGAGCCCGCGCAGCGCAGGCGGCGAGATGACGGATCCCTTCACGAGGAGGACGGTCTTGCCGGGCTTTCCGTCCTTGAGCGGACGCATCACGTCCACCGCGACCACGCGGCCCGCGAGCGACCTGTTCAGCCCGTCGGCGATCAGCACCGGCAGCCCGATCGACTCCTTCGTGCCACAGTCCTCCTCACGCACGATCACGTCCTGCGAGACGTCGACGAGACGCCGCGTCAGGTAGCCGGAGTCGGCCGTCCGAAGCGCGGTGTCGGCGAGGCCTTTGCGGGCTCCGTGGGTCGAGATGAAGTACTCGAGCACCGACAGGCCCTCCATGAAGTTGGCCTTGATCGGCCGCTCGATGATGTCGCCCTTCGGATTCGCCATGAGGCCGCGCATGCCGGCGAGCTGGCGGATCTGCTTCATCGATCCGCGGGCGCCGGAGTTGGCCATCATGAAGATGGGGTTCGTCTCGAACATCGTCGCTTCCATCGCGTCGGCGACGGCGTCCGTCGCCTCCGTCCAGACGTTGACGATCGACTCGTGGCGCTCCTCCTCGGTGATGAGGCCGCGCTCGTAGTCGCGCTCGACGCGCTGCACGCGCTCCTCGAACTCCGCGAGGATCTTCTCCTTCTCCTCCGGGATGATGATGTCGTTCTTGGAGATCGTCACCCCGGCGATCGTCGCGTAGTGGAAGCCGAGCTCCTTCATCTCGTCGAGGACGACGGAGATGGCCATGGCCCCGTAGCGGTCGACGAGATCCGAGACGAAGTCGTTCATCTCGCGCTTCGAGAGCGTCTGGTTCTTGAACTCGAACTCGCTCGGGTCGTACTCGTCCCCGACCGCGCGCTGGAAGGCCCGGCTGATCTCCTCGTTGAAGATCACCCGGCCGGGCGTGGTCAGGTAGAGCTCCCCGAAGCGGCGGTACTCGATCGGATCCTGCAGGGCGACCTGCTTGGCCTCGAGCGCGCGGATCACCTCGTCCTCCGAGCCGAACCGCTTGGGACGCGGGTCGAGCTCCTCGGCTGTCGTCGCCGCCAGGTCGGTCGCGCAGTACGTCAGGTAGTAGCCGCCGATGACCATGTCCTGCGAGGCGGTCGAGAGCGGCCGACCGTGCGCCGGCGAGAGGATGTTGTTCGCCGACAGCATGAGGACGCGCGCCTCGGCCTGCGCCTCGGCGGAGAGCGGCAGGTGGACGGCCATCTGGTCGCCGTCGAAGTCGGCGTTGAAGGCGTGGCAGACGAGCGGGTGGATCTGGATCGCCTTGCCCTCGACGAGGATCGGCTCGAACGCCTGGATGCCGAGGCGGTGGAGCGTCGGCGCCCGGTTCAGGAGCACCGGGTGCTCGGCGATGACCTCCTCGAGCACGTCCCAGACCTCCGGGGCCATCGAGTCGACGTACTTCTTCGCCGCCTTGATGTTCTGGACGGACTTCCGCTCGACGAGCCGGCTCATGATGAACGGCTTGAAGAGCTCGAGCGCCATGATCTTCGGCAGACCGCACTGGTGCAGCTTGAGCGTCGGCCCGGAGACGATCACCGACCGGCCCGAGTAGTCCACGCGCTTGCCGAGCAGGTTCTGGCGGAAGCGGCCCTGCTTGCCCTTGAGCATGTCCGAGAGCGACTTCAGCGCCCGGTTCCCTGGCCCGGTGACGGCGCGACCCCGGCGCCCGTTGTCGAAGAGGGCGTCGACGGCCTCCTGGAGCATGCGCTTCTCGTTGTTCACGATGATCTCGGGCGCGCCGAGGTCGAGTAGCCGCTTCAGGCGGTTGTTCCGATTGATCACGCGGCGGTAGAGGTCGTTCAGGTCGCTCGTCGCGAAGCGGCCGCCGTCGAGCTGGACCATCGGGCGCAGCTCCGGAGGGATGACCGGAACGGCCTCGAGGATCATCCACTCGGGCCGGTTCTCCGACGTGACGAACGCGCTCACGACCTTCAGCCGCTTGATCGCGCGGCTCTGCTTCTGCCCCTTCGAGGTGCGGATCGTCTCGCGCAGCGACTTCGCCTCGGCGTCGAGGTCGAGGTCCCGCAGGAGGTCACGGATCGCCTCGGCGCCCATGCCGCCCTTGAAGTAGACGCCGAAGCCGTACGGCGAGCCGAAGCGGTCCTTCAGCTCGCGGAAGAGCATCTCGTCGTTCACGATCTGCTTCGGCTCGAGCTCGCGGAAGAGGTTCCACGTCTCCTCGAGCCGCCGGCGGGCGTCCTCGGCCGCGTCGCGCGCGTCCTCGCGCCGCGACTCGATGTCGAGGTACATCTCGCGGACCTTCAGCGACCACTGGATGATCGCGTCGAGGTCCTCCTTCTGCATGCGGCCCTCGGCCTTCAGGCAGAGGTCGTTGGCGATCTCGCGAATCTCGTCCGGCGTCGCCCCGGTCTCCGCGGTCTCGAGCAGCTCCTTGAGGAGGCCGTTCCCGAGCTCACGCGACTTGTCGAGGTTCTTCTGGTCGATCTTCTCGACGAGCTTCGCATCGTCACCCTCGAGCTCGCTGCCGGAGAGCAGCGCGTCGACGATCCGGTTGATGTGCTTGCGGACGGCGCCCTTCTTCGCGCCGGTCGCCTTGTCGGCGTCCTTCTCGAGCCCGGCGAGCGCCTCGCGGATCTGGACGGCCGCCGTCGCGACGTTCTCCAGCTCGCGCGCGGTCAGCTGGCGGTCCTCGCGGATCGCCGCCTGGCGCACCATCTCGCGAATCTTCTTCGAGTCCTCGGTCGTGATCCGGCCGGCGACGTCGACGAACATGTTCTTGACGAGCTTCCGCGTCTCCTCGAGCGTCGGCAGCCCCTGCTCCTCGGCCCAGGCCGAGAGGCCGCGGCCCCAGAACTCGTCGTCCTCGTCGAAGTTCCGCTCCTTGCCCTTGGTGAAGTACTCACGCCGGCGCGCGAGCCGGTCCTCGAGCCCGGCGAGCTGCTCGTCGCGGTCGACGAAGACCTGCTCGGACTCGGCGCGAACCTTGTCCTCGAGGTCGGCGAGGTCCTTCCCGCGCGTCTCCGCGTCGACCTGCGTGACGATCGAGGCGGCGAAGTAGAGCACCTTCTCGAGCTCCTTCGGAGCGATGTCGAGCAGGTAGCCGATCCGGCTCGGCACGCCCTTGAAGAACCAGATGTGCGAGACGGGAGCGGCGAGGTCGATGTGCCCCATGCGCTCGCGGCGCACCTTCTGGCGCGTCACCTCGACGCCGCAGCGCTCGCAGATGATGCCCTTGTAGCGGACACGCTTGTACTTGCCGCAGTAGCACTCCCAGTCCTTCGTCGGGCCGAAGATGCGCTCGCAGAAGAGCCCGTCCTTCTCGGGCTTCAGCGTCCGGTAGTTGATCGTCTCCGGCTTCGTGACCTCGCCGGACGACCAGTCCCTGATCTGCTTGCTCGACGCGAGGCCGATGCGGATCGCGTCGAAGTTGTTGATGTCGATCAAGAAAGCTCCCTGTCCCTTCTTAGCTTTCGTCTAGTTCGAGGTCTGCAAGGTCGGGTGCGGCTTCGAACGGCCCGGCGAGCTCCTCCGCCTCCTCGAGCGGGGTCTCCCCTTTCGTCTCAGCCGTCTCCGTGTCGACGTCGGCGAGCGCCTCGTCGGCCGGGAGCGCGAGCTCCCCGTCCTGGTCGACGCGGTCCTGGCCCTCCTCGAGCTCCTCGGCGCTCGGCTGGCGCGCGGCCGCGCGAAGCGAGCCCGGCGAGAGGTCGATCCCGAGCTCCTCGGCGGCGCGGAGGAGCTCGTCGTCCTCTTCGCGCACCTCGACCTCGCCGCCCTCCTCCGAGAGGACGTTGACGTCGAGCGCGAGCGACTGCATCTCCTTCAGGAGCACCTTGAAGGACTCCGGAATCGACGGCTCGGCGATGTTCTCGCCCTTGACGATCGCCTCGTAGGCCTTCACGCGGCCGACCGTGTCGTCGGACTTGATCGTGAGCATCTCCTGGAGCGTGTACGCGGCGCCGTAGGCCTCGAGCGCCCAGACCTCCATCTCGCCGAAGCGCTGGCCGCCGAACTGCGCCTTCCCGCCGAGCGGCTGCTGCGTGACGAGCGAGTACGGCCCGGTCGAGCGCGCGTGGATCTTGTCGTCGACCAGGTGGAGCAGCTTCAGGATGTACATGTAGCCGACGGTCACCTTCTGGTCGAAGGGCTCGCCGGTGCGGCCGTTGAAGAGCCGCGCCTTGCCGGACGTCTTGCGGCCCGGGCGGCGCTTGTCGTCCACCTTGAACTGGATCGGCGAGTCGGGATTCTGCTTCGTCCACTCGATCAGCGCCTGGTCGACCTCGGTCTCCGTCGCCCCGTCGAAGACGGGTGTCGCAATCGGCGTGCGATCTCCGTTCGCACTTCCGTTCTCGGCAAATACGCCGTGCGCCGCAGCCCAGCCGAGGTGCGTCTCGAGCACCTGGCCGATGTTCATCCGGCTCGGGACTCCGAGCGGGTTCAGGACGACGTCGACCGGCGTCCCGTCCTCCAGGAAGGGCATGTCCTCCTCGGCGACGATCCTCGCGATCACGCCCTTGTTTCCGTGGCGGCCGGCGAGCTTGTCGCCCTCTGCGATCTTGCGCTTCTTCGCGACGTAGACGCGCACGAGCTCGTTGACGCCCGGCGAGAGGTCGTCGCCCGCCTCGCGGGAGAACGTCTTGACGTCGATCACCTTGCCGCCCTCGCCGTGCGGAACCTTGAGCGAGGTATCGCGGACTTCGCGCGCCTTCTCCTTGAAGATCGCGCGGATCAGCTTCTCCTCGGCCGTCAGCTCGGTCTCGCCCTTCGGCGTCACCTTCCCGACGAGCAGGTCGCCGGAGCCGACTTCGGCGCCGATCCGGACGACGCCCTGGTCGTCCAGGTCCTTGAGCGACTCCTCGGAGCGGTTCGGGATGTCGCGCGTGATCTCCTCGTCGCCCAGCTTCGTCGAGCGGGCGTCGATCTCGTACTCGTGGATGTGGATCGAGGAGAGGACGTCGTCCTTGACGAGCCGCTCCGAGATCACGATCGCGTCCTCGAAGTTGTAGCCCTCGAAGGGCATGAACGCGACGAGCAGGTTCTTGCCGAGCGCGAGCTCGCCCTCGGCGGTCGAGCTTCCGTCGGCCAGGACGTCGCCCTCCTTCACCTTCTGGCCGAGCGAGACGACCGGCTTCTGGTGGATGAGGGTGCCCTGGTTCGAGCGCATGAACTTGATCAGCTCGTAGCTGTCCTTGCCGTCCTTCGCGTCCACGACGATCTCGTCGGCGTTCAGGTCGGCCACCGTCCCGGCCGCGCGCGCGAGCACGACGTCGCCGGTGTCGACCGCGGCGCGGTACTCGAGGCCCGTGCCGACGAGCGGCGCCTCCGTGATCAGGAGCGGCACCGCCTGGCGCTGCATGTTCGCGCCCATGAGGGCGCGGTTCGCGTCGTTGTGCTCGAGGAACGGGATGAGCGCCGTCGCCACGGACACGATCTGGGCCGGATTGACGTCCATGTACTGGACGTCTTTCGGGTCGACCGTCACCGGCTCGCCGCCCGGCCCGCGGCAGAGGATCGTCGAGTTCACGAACTTCCCGGTCTTCTCGTCGACGGGCTCGCTCGCCTGCGCGATCGTCAGCTTCTCCTCCTCGGCGGCGTCGAGGTAGATGATCTTGTCGGTCGCCTTCCCCTTCTCGATCACGCGGTACGGCGTCTGGATGAAGCCGAACTCCGACACGGTCGCGTACGACGCGAGCGAGCCCATCAGACCGATGTTCGGCCCTTCCGGCGTCTCGATCGGGCACATGCGCCCGTAATGCGTCGGGTGGACGTCGCGCACCTCGATCGGCGCGCGCTCGCGCGTGAGGCCGCCGGCCCCGAGCGCCGAGAGCCGCCGCCTGTGCGTGAGGCCGGCGAGCGAGTTGGTCTGGTCCATGAACTGCGACAGCTGGGAAGAGCCGAAGAACTCCTTCAGCGCCGCGACGACGGGCCGGATGTTGATGATCGTCTGCGGAGTGATCGTGTCGACGTCCTCCGTCGTCATCCGCTCGCGGACGACGCGTTCCATCCGGTAGAGGCCGACACGGAACGCCTCCTGGATCAGCTCGCCGACGGTGCGCAGCCGGCGGTTGCCGAAGTGCTCGTACTCGTCGAGCTCGCCGCGGACGGGCTCGCGCGAGAGCTGGAAGGCGTCGGCCGCGTAGTCCTTGGAGTCCTCGGGGACGCCGAGCATGCGGGGTAGCTCGACCAGCTTGCGGACGAGGGCGATGATGTCCTGCGTGGTCAGGACGCGCGTGTCGTCGGGGACGTCGACCTCGAGCCGCTGGTTCAGCTTGTAGCGGCCGACCTTCGTCAGGTCGTACCGCTTCGGGTCGAAGAAGAGCCCGCGCAGGAGGTTGCGCGCGTTCTCGAGCGTCGGCGGCTCTCCCGGACGCTGCTTCTTGAAGACCTCGACCACGGCCTCCTCCTCGCGGGTGGTCGTGTCCTTATCGAGCGTGTTCTGGATGAAGACGGAGTTGCCGAAGAGCTCGAGGATCTTCTCGTCGCTCGTCGTGTCGAGCTGGAAGCCCGTCGACGGATCCTCCGCAGGAAGGGCGCGCAGCAGCGTCGTGATCGGGAGCTTCCGCTTCCGGTCGATGCGTGCGTAGACCACGCCCTTCTTATCGATCTCGAGCTCGAGCCACGAGCCGCGGCTCGGCATGAGGTTCGCGATGAAGACCTGCTTGTCGGGGTCCTTCGGCTCCATCAGGTAGGCCCCGGGCGAGCGCACGAGCTGCGTGACGATGACGCGCTCGGTCCCGTTGATGATGAAGGTGCCGTGCTCGGTCATCATCGGGAAGTCGCCCATGAAGACCGTCTGCTCCCGGATCTCGCCCGTCTCCTTGTTGACGAACTGGACCGTCATCGAGAGCGGGACCTGGTACGTCAGGTCCTTCTCACGGCATTCCTTGATCGAGACCGGCGGCTGGCCGAACTCGTAGTCCTTGAACACGACGGCGAGAGTGCCGGTGTAATCCTCGATCGGCGAGATGTCGTCGATCGTCTCGCGCAAACCGTCCTCCATGAACCAGGCGAAGGACGCGCGCTGGATGTCGATGAGGTTCGGTAGGTCGAGGACGTGCTTGAGGCGTGAAAAACTCTTGCGCGCTGGACGATGGCCACGCGCGGCGACCTTGGTGGTCAACGAAGGCGACCTCCCTCTAGGCAGGGTCGTATGGGCAAACTAGGGATGGGAACGGCAGAACGGCGGCGCGACCCTCAAGGGTACCAGAATCGTCGGTCTACCCGCAAGAGAAAGCGAGCGGAAACCGCTGGCTCCGAGGACTATAGCTCGTGAGCGCCGGAAACGCGAGAAGGGCGCGCTCTGCGCCCTTCCCGCGGTCGCTCCTTCTCCCGGGTTAAAGCGAAGTCAAAGCGGACGCGACGCTCGCGAGCGCCGAGACGAGGTCGAGCTCGGAAGCCTCGTCGGAGGCTTCGTCGGACGAGGTGTCGTCAGCGCCCTCGTCGGCCGGGTCGGACTCGTCCGGGTCGCCGGTCTCGTCCTCGGAGGCCGAGCAGTCCCCGTTCTCCTCGTCGGCGGCGGCCTCGGCGGCCTCGCCCTCCTCCTCGTCCGCGACCTCGGCGTCGGCGTCGTCGCCGGCCTCGTCCGCGCTCGAGTCGGAGTCCTCGCACTCGTCGCCGGCGCCGGACTCGTCGTCGGAGCCGGAGGATTCGTCGCCCGCGACGTCCTCACCGCGTGCCGCGGCGGAGACGCACATCCCGAACGCGTTCGCCTTGTTCGGGTTCTCGCCGAAACGCTCGGCGAAGGCGTCCGCCTCCATGTCCTCGAGGAGGCCCTTGCAGGTCCACGCCGGGTTCGTGTGCTCGGCCGCGTCGTCCTCGGCCGCGTCGTCCTCGGCCGTCGCGTCGTCCGAGGCCTTCGGCTTGACCTTGGTCGGCTTGGCGGCCTTCGTCGTCTTGTGGCCGTGGTTCACGTGCCCCGACGCGTGCTCCACGGCCGCGGAGGAGCTGCTGGAGCCGCCGCCGGCCCACGACGGCTTACCACCACCACCGCCGCCGCCGCCCGCCCACGACGGTTTCCCGCCGCCGTGCCCGCCGGACTGACCGTGACTGCCCTTCGCGGCTGCGAAGCCCGGGGTCAGGGCGAAGACCAGGGTCGCACCGAGCAGAGAGATGATTTTCAAGCGCATAGAGAGAAGCCTCCGAAGTCGGCGTCGTTTCCCATCTAGATGGCTTGCTTCGGCAGAACCATGCGCCGCGGCCTGAAAAACCCCCCAGAAGGGGCAAAAAAGGGGGCGCCGGAGCGCCCCCTCCTGCTAAAACGCCGCCGAGGGCGCGGAGTTACTTGACCTCGACGGTCGCGCCGGCCTCCTCGAGCTGCGAGCGGATCGAGTCGGCCTCTTCCTGCGCGACGCCTTCCTTGACCGGGTTCGGCGCGTTGTCGACCAGGTCCTTGGCCTCCTTGAGGCCGAGGCCGGTGATCGCGCGGACGACCTTGATCACCTGGATCTTCTTGTCGCCCGCTCCGGCGAGGATGACGTCGAAGTCGGTCTTCTCCTCGCCGCCCGCCCCGTCGCCGGCCGCGCCGGCGGGAGCGGCACCGGGGGCCGCAACGGCGACCGGCGCGGCAGCGGTCACGCCCCACTCCTCTTCGAGCGCGTTCTTCAGCTCCACGAGCTCGAGCACGGTCATCTTGCCGAGCTCGTCGACGACTTTCTTGGTGTCGGTGGCCATCTAGCCCTCCTCCTCGTTCGATGCTTCCGTCTCTGCGGCCGGCTCGGCCGCCGGCTCCTCCGTCTCGGTCGCCTCCGGCGGCTCCGGCGCCCGCTCCTCCGCAGCCGGGGCCTCGGCGCTCTCGCCCTGCTCCTGGAGTTGCGCGATGCGGGCGTCGAGGACGCCGACGAAGTCGCGCAGGGGGGCGTTGAACAGCCCGACGATCGCGTTCAGCGGCCCGACGACGGCCGCCACGACCTGACCGCGTAGCACGTCGGCCGGCGGAAGGGAGGCGAGATCGCGAACGGCGTCGGCCGAGATCGGCGTTCCCTGCAGGATCCCGCCGCGCACCGAGAGGATGCGCGTCCGGCGCGCTGTCTCGGACAGCGTCTTCGCCACCGCGACCATGTCGCCGTCGGCAACGAACGCGATCGCCGTCGGGCCGTCGAGAAGCTCGACCAGCCCTTCGACGCCCGCCTCGTCGGCGGCCCGCTTCGTGAGCGTGTTCTTGACGACGGTGAAGCGCGCGCCGTGCTGCAGGAGCTCCGTGCGCACGCCGTCGATCTCGCTCATCGAGAGCCCGCGGTAGTCCGCGACGAAGAGCGTGTCGGACGCGCGCAGGCGCTCGACGAGCTCCGCGACGACCCGCTCCTTCTCTGTCTTCAGCAATCGATCACCCTCTTCAACGTTTCAGGCCCGCCGACGGCAGGCCTGAACGAGGGAAACCTCTCGCATCAAGCCGCCTCGGTTGGTCTTCTGCCGTGTAGGCCGCCAACTGTCTCCGGCGACGGACGTGTCTTGACAGCGTAGCTACGCCGCGGTCGCGGCCTCCTCGAGCTCCTCGACGACGTTCCGCGTCTTGGCGGGATCGATCCGGATGCCGGGGCTCATCGAGCCCGTCAGCGTGATCGTCCGGAGGTAGCGCCCCTTCGCGGCGGACGGCTTGGCACGGACGATCTCGTCCAGGACGGCTGCGTAGTTCTCGACGAGCGCCCGCTCGTCGAAACTCCGCTTGCCGATCGCGAGGTGGACGTTGGCGCCGCGGTCGGTTCGGTACTCGAGCTTCCCCGCCTTCGAGTCGCGCACGGCCTTTGCGATGTCGAACGTCACGGTGCCCGCCTTCGGGTTGGGCATCTTCCCCCGCGGGCCCAGGATCCTCCCAAGCCGGCCGACCGTGCCCATCTGGTCGGGCGTGGCGATCGCGATGTCGAAGTCGTCGAAGCCCTCCTCGACCCGCTTGGCGAGGTCGGCCGAGCCGACGACGTCGGCGCCGGCATCCTCGGCCTCCTTCGCCTTCTCGCCCTCGGCGAACACGGCGATCCGCACGTCCTTGCCCGTCCCGTGTGGAAGCATGAGCGTCCCGCGCAGCTGCTGGTCGGCATGGCGCACGTTCAGGCCGAGGTGGAAGTGCACCTCGACGGTCTCGTCGAAGGCCCGCTCGGGAAACGACTTGAGCGCCCGGACCGCCTCGACCGGCGAGTAGACGCGCTCGCGGTCGATCGCGCCGCGGGCCTCGCGGTATGCCTTGCCGTGGCTCGCCATCAGGCCACCTCGACCCCCATGCTTCGCGCCGTTCCGGCGACGATGTGCATCGCATGCTCGACGTCGCGTGCGTTCAGATCCTCGAGCTTCGTCTCCGCGATCCGGCGCAGCTGATCCTCTGTGATGCGCCCGACCTTCTCCCGGTTCGGCTCGGCGGAGCCCTTCTCGAGCCCCAGCGCCTCCTTGATCAGGACGGCCGCGGGCGGCGTCTTCGTGATGAACGTGAACGAGCGGTCCTCGAAGACGGTGATCTCGACGGGCGTGATGCGCCCGCCGGCCTGCGCCGTCTGGGCGTTGAACGCCTTACAGAACTCCATGATGTTGACCCCGTGCTGGCCGAGCGCCGGGCCGACCGGCGGGGCAGGATTCGCCTGCCCGCCCGGGATCTGCAGCTTGATGAGGGTGAGGACTTTCTTGGCCATTGGCGGTGATCAGTCGATCTTCTTGACCTGGTCGAAGCCGAGCTCGACGGGGACCTGCCGCTCGAAGATGTTGACCTGCACTTTCAGCTTCTGCTGGTCCGGGTTCACGTCGACGATCTCGCCGTCGAAGTCCGACAGCGGGCCCGAGGTTACCTTGACGGACTCGCCGAGCTCGAAGTCGGCGACCGCGCGCGGGCGCTCGGCGATGCCCGTGGCGGTGTGGAGGATCCGGTCGACCTCCGGCTGCGAGAGCGGCACGGGCTTGGCGCCCGAGCCGACGAACCCCGTCACGCCGGGCGTGTTCTTCACGACCGTCCATGCCTCGTCGGACATGTCCATGTTGACGAGGACGTATCCGGGGAGGACGCGCTTCTCCGTCTGAACCTTCTGCCCGTCCTTCGTCTCGACGACGTGCTCGGTCGGGACGACGACGCGCCGGAACTTCGGCGCCTGGTTCATGGAGACGATCCGGTGCTCGAGATTGGTCTTCACCTTGTTCTCGTGCCCGGAGTAGGTGTTGATGACGTACCAGCGGAACATGCGACTGAGCTCGAGCCTTGGCTAGGCGTTCAGGAGGACCTTCTGGACGAACCACTTGAACGCCTGGTCGGCGACGAAGAGGTAGGCGCCCACCACCGCGACCGCGATGATCACGACCACGGTCGCCGAGACGAGCTGGCGCTGGCCCGGCCACTCGACCTTCTTGAGCTCGCCCCACGACTCGGCCGCGAAGGCGCGCACGCCGGCGCGCGGCTCGCGGCGGGCGCCGGCCTGGCTCTTCGGCTGTCCGACGGGCTTGACCTGACGGCGGCGCTGGCGCGCGCGCTCGGCCGCGCCCGACTGCGCCGGCGCCTGGAAGCCGTCGGTGGCGCGCTGCTTGCGCCGGGTGCTGCGCGACGAGCGGGCCATCGCCTAGCGCGTCTCCCGGTGCGCGGTGTGTCGACCGCACCAGCGGCAGTACTTCTTGATCTCGAAGCGGTCCGGCGTGTTCCGCTTCGACTTGTTCGTCTGGTAGTTGCGGCGCTTGCACTCGGTGCATGCAAGCGTGATCGCTACTCGTACTCCTGTTGCCAAATCTCTCTACCTGTCTGTTCGAAAGCTGCTCGCGAAGGTAGCGGCGGGAGGACTCGAACCTCCGACACGCGGATTATGATTCCGCTGCTCTAACCAACTGAGCTACGCCGCCGCGCGGTTATCGAGTGTAGCAGGGCCGCCTTGCGCCTCAGTCTTCGCTCCTCACGAGCTCGATCCCTTCCTCCGCGAGCGCGGGCACCCCTCCCTCTGCCACGTGCTGCACGTCCTCGATACCGGCGCGCTTCAGCAGCGAGGCGGCGATCGAGCTGCGGTTGCCGGCGGCACAGGCGACCGCGATGGTCTTGCCGTTTCGGAGCTCGGCGGGAATCCCGTCTCTCAGCTCGTGATACGGCACGTGCACCGATCCGCGCACGTGGCCCCCGGCCCACTCGTCCGCGTCGCGGACGTCCAGGACGAGGACGTCGTCCGCGCGCACGCGCTCGGCGAGCGCCGCCGCGTCGATGGCCTCAGTCGTCCCCACCTCGCCACCGGCCTCGCGCCAGGCGGCGATCCCGCCGGCCAGATACCCGGCGAGGTTTCGTAGGCCGACCGCCTCGAGCAGACGCCCGAGCCTGTCCGCCTCGGCGTCGCTCGGCCCGACGACCACGATCGCCGCCTCCGCGTCCACGACCCATGCAGCCCGTGTCCCGACCGCCGGCTTCGACATCGTCACGTTCAGCGAGCCCGGGAGGTGGCCGGCGTCGAAGTCGTGCGGCCCCCGGCCGTCGACGATTACGGCACCCTGCTCCGCCAACGTCTTCACGCGCGCGGGCGCGAGTCCGGGAAGCGGGACCGGTTCCGTGAGGAGCGGCCCGCGGTTCAGCGCGACGATCCGCTTGAAGTTCGGCGGTTGCGGAGCGAGGTGCGCGGTGAGCCGGGAGACGAACTCGTCCTCGTCCCGGGTCGCGAACAGCCGGTTGAAGCGCCGCTCGAAGCCGATCGTCGTGCCCGGCTTCTCGCTCATCCCGGCCCCGCCGCAGAGGGAGCCGCCGACGTGGGCAGGCCAGGCCTCGGCGAAGTCGTCGAGCTCGAGCATCCGGCCGAGCGAGCGGAAGAGGCCTCGCGCGCCCTCCTCCGCCTCCACGGCGAGATCCGGGCGCGCGACGTCGCCGACGAAGAGCGAGTCGCCGCTCAGCACGAGCCAGTCGGCGTCGCCGCGCGTCGGGTCGCGCACCACGTACGAGAGGTGCTCGGGACGGTGGCCGGGCGTCGCCAGCGCGGCGATCTCGATCCGCCCGACCGAGACGACGTCCCCGTCGGCGAGCGGCCGGTGCTCGTACTCCGCGCCGGCCTCACGCGAGACGTGGATCGTCGCGCCGGTTGCGGACGCGAGGCGGCCGTGGCCCGAGACGTGGTCGGCGTGGTTGTGCGTCTCCAGCACGTGCTCGATGCGAAACCCGTGCTCGTGGGCGAGCTCCAGGTACTCGGCGACGTCCCATTTGGGGTCGACGACCGCCCCGACACCCTCGTCCGCGAGGACGTACGAAGCGCAGCCCAGATCCTCGTGCAGGACCTGTCGGAAGAACACCAACCCGCATGATAAGCGGCAAGCCCTTTGTTGAGGGCTTGGCGCAATAGCGGCTATGCCGCCGAGCCACGCTGCTCGCCCCGATGCGGCGTCCTCGCTCGCCCCCGTATCTCTAATTCGATACGAGGGCTCCCTGCGTCCTTGCCTCGGAACGAGCATCATCGCCTCGGCGACGAGCACCATCCCGCCAACCCCCTCCGTTGTAGAGTGCCTAGGCGATGCCTAGGAACACTGTGCCGGCCGGCGAGGCCGCGAGAAGGCTCGGGATCAGCCTCGACACGCTTCGTCGCTGGGATCGCGAGGGACGGATCCGGACGCTGCGCGACTCCGCGAACCGGCGCATCGTCCCCCTCGCGGAGATCGAGCGCCTGCGCGGACGGGCGGACCAGCACGGGATGTCGGCCCGGAACCGGTTCGACGCCGTCGTCCGCGAGGTGAAGGTCGAGGGCCTGCTCGCGCAGGTCGAGCTCGAGACGACCGGGCCGATGCGGGTCGTCTCGGTGATCACCCGGGAGGCCGCCGAGCAACTCGGGCTGACACCCGGGCTGCCGGCGACGGCCCTCGTGAAGGCGACCTCGGTGATGGTCGAGCGTTGAGGCGGCTCGCGGCGCTCGGGCTCGGTCTCGTCGTCGCGGCCGGATGCGGAGGCGGCGGAGGCACTCAGAAGGAAGCGGCGCCGAGCGCGACCGTCTTCGCCGCGTCGTCGCTCACCGAGGTCTTCCAGCGCATCGCCCCCCGCGATCGCTTCAGCTTCGCGGGATCGGATCAGCTCGCGGCCCAGATCCAGGAGGGCGCACCCGCCGACGTGTTCGCCGCGGCGAGCCCGAAGTACCCGGACGCGCTCCACGACGACGGGCTCGTCGCCACCCCGCGGCCGTTCGCGACGAACTCGCTCGTCGTCGTCGTGCCGAGCGACAACCCCGCCGGGATCACGCGGGTCGCCGACCTCGCGAAGTCCGGCGTCCGCGTCGTCGTCGGGGCGGAGGGCGTGCCCCTCGGCGACTACACGCGCGACGTGCTCGAGCGGCTCGGGCGCGAAGACGTCCTCGGAAACGTCGTGAGCAACGAGGAGGACGCGAAGAGCGTGATCGCGAAGATCGTCTCCGGCGATGCCGACGCCGCGTTCGTCTACGTGACGGACGCGAAAGCGGCCGGCGGCGACGTCCGGACGATCGCGATTCCCGAGTCTGCCGAGCCGACCGCGACCTACGAGATCGCGACGGTGGCGAACGCGCCGCACCCTGTCGCCGCCAGGCGGTTCGTCCGTCTCGTCCTGTCCGCTCGGGGACGCGCGGCGCTCGAAGCGGCCGGCTTCGGCTTGCCGTGAGACGCGCGTTCGCGCTCGTGACGGGCTCGGCGCTCGCAGTCGCGCTCGCCTTCCTGCTCCTTCCCCTCTTCGCCCTCTTCCTCGACGTCTCGCCGGGGACGCTCGTGTCGGCCCTCGGGAGCTCGGTCGCGCTCGACGCGCTCTGGGTCAGCGTGAAGACCGCGCTCATCGCGCACGCGTTCGTGCTCGCGATCGGGACGCCCGCCGCGTACCTGCTCGCGACACGCCGCTTTCGCGGCCGCGCGGTCGTCGTAACCGCGATCGAGCTGCCCCTCGTGCTGCCGCCGGCCGTGGCCGGCATCGCTCTGCTCGCGGCCTTCGGACGGCGCGGCTTGCTCGGCGGCGCGCTCGACGCCGCGGGCGTCACGATCCCGTTCACCCAGGCGGCCGTCGTGCTGGCCGTCGCGTTCGTCGCGAGCCCGTTCTACGTTCGCGGCGCCATCGCCGCCTTCGAGGCGGTCGACCCGAACCTCCTCGACGCCTCGCGCACGCTCGGCGCCGGCCCCGCGCGCACGTTTCGCCGCGTCGCCCTTCCGCTCGCCGCAGGAGGCCTCGGTTCGGCGTCGGCGCTCGCCTGGGCGCGCGGGCTCGGCGAGTTCGGCGCCACGATCATGTTCGCCGGAAGCTTCCAGGGCGTCACGCAGACGCTTCCGCTCGCGATCTACGCGGAGCTCGACCTCGACCGCACGGTTGCCGACGCGATCGGGGCTCTGCTCGTCGTCGTCAGCGCCGCCGTCCTCCTACTCACGAAGGTCCTCCCCGCGTGGACTCGCTCGACGTTCGCCTCAGCCATTCCCTTCGCGCGTTCGCTCTCGACCTGACGCTGGCCGTCGGGCGCGAGACGTTCGCGCTCGTCGGACCGACGGGAGCCGGGAAGACCTCCGTCCTCCGCGCGATCGCAGGGCTCGTCCGCCCGGACACGGGTCGCATCGCCCTCGGCGACCGAGTGTGGCTCGATACCGCCGCGGGCATGGACGAGCCGCCGGAGCGGCGGTCCGTCGGCCTCGTCTTCCAGGACTACGCGCTCTTCCCTCACATGTCCGTGGCCGAGAACGTGGCCTACGGCAGCCTTTCCGGAGCGCGCGAGTCGATGCGCCTGCTCGAGCTAGAGCCGCTCGCCAAGGCGCGCCCCCGCGACCTCTCGGGCGGGGAGCGGCAGCGCGTCGCACTCGCCCGCGCCCTCGCGCGCGATCCGGATGTCCTCCTGCTCGACGAGCCTCTCGCCGCCGTGGACGCGCAGAGCCGCGGGCGCCTGCGAGACGAGCTGCGCGGCCTGCTCGGGACCCTGGGGCTCCCCACCATTCTCGTCACGCACGACTTCCAGGACGCGGTCGGGCTCGCGGACCGGGTCGGAGCTCTGAACGAGGGCCGCCTCGTCCAGACGGGATCTCCCGCCGAGCTCGTCGCCGCCCCGAGCTCGGCGTTCGTCGCGGTCTTTGCGGGCGCGAACGTCTTCCGCGGCAAAGCCCGGCGGACCGGGGACGGCCTGACCGAGGTCGAGCTCCCCTCCGGCGACCGGATCCTGTCGGTCGACGAGGGGAGCGGGCCCGTCGGCGTCGTCGTCTACCCGTGGGACGTCACGCTCGCGCGCGTGCCGAGCGTCGACTCCGCCCAGAACCACGTCCGGGGCACGATCACGTCGGTCGTTCCGCTCGGCAACCGTGCGCGCGTCCGCGTCGGCGAGCTCACGGCGGAGGTCACGGCCGCGTCGGCCGAGCGCCTCGCGCTGGCTCCAGGTGAAGTTGTCGTCGCATCCTTCAAGGCGACCGCGACCCGCCTCGTTCCGTTCTAGAGGGATCCGCCGGCCGCCTGGGGTGCGCTCGGGTCGGCGCCGGCGTCGCCGATCTGCGCGCGGGCGAGATGCTCCTCGGCGAGGAGGAGGTTCGACTCGGACGCGCGCGAGACGATGCTGAGGAGGTCCGACATGCTCGACACCTCCTCGCGCTGCTCCTGCAGGAACCAGTGCAGGAACTGCTCGCCGACGAGCTCCGACTCCTCCCGGGCGAGGGAGGCGAGAGCGCTGATCTGCTCGGTGACGCGCCGCTCCTGCTCGAGCGCGAGCCGAACGGGCGCCACCGCGCCGTCGAACTCGGTCTGCGGCGCCTCGACTCCGGGGACGCGGATCGGCTCGTCCGCGTCGAGGAGGTACTGGACGAGCATCATCGCGTGGTTTCGCTCTTCGACGGCCTGCCGGTAGAAGTGCGCCGCGAGCTCCGGCAGCGTCTCGCGGTCGTAGTAGACCGCGATCGCCACGTACTGCTGGGACGCGGCGAACTCGTGCGCGATCTGCTCGTTGACCGCCTGGGCGAACCGTCCCACGAGCGGATTTCTATCCGACGCAGGGCCCGGTTGCGACTCGCCGGAGCTGTGCTTCGAGGCCCCGGCGGACGGCATCCGGCGGTACCGCGAACCCCCCGCGCCGGTTCCGGGTCGCCGCGAACATCATCCCGACGAGCGCGCCGTCGCCGTCGACGGCCGCGCCCCCGCTGTCTCCCCGCTGCACCCGGCCGCGCAGGGGGAGCACGGGGCGAAGCACGGGGCCACGGCCGTACGCGTCGCGCGTGAGGACGTTGGTCGGCCGTCCGGCTGTCCCCGGGACGGCGGTGAGGGGACCGTTCGCGGGATAGCCGAGGAGGACGACCGAGCCACGCCTGAAGGAGGATGAAAACGGGATCGGGGGCAGTCGGAGGCCACGAACGCGCAGGAGCGCGACGTCGTTCTTCGCATTGACGTAGACCGCAGTCGCGGCGACGTCCTGCCCGTTCAGCGCGAGCACGCGCGTGTCGCTCTCGCCGGCGATCACGTGGGCGTTCGTCGCGACGAGGTCGGGCCGGACGACCCAGCCGGACCCCTGCACGCCGACGCCGCACGACGTTCCCTCGATCTTCACCACGCTCTGTGCGGCCGCCCGGACGTCTGCGTCCCGGAGCACCGACGGATCGGGCGGAGGCAGCGCGCGATCCGGAAAGGCCGGTATGAACGGAAGCGGGTCGACCCGGTTCAGCGCCCGCAGGACGTTTGCCGGAGGCACCGCGTCGACGAGGACGCGGAGGAGCGTCGAGTGCTGGACGTCGCGGCGCAACCCGAGAGCCGGCTGCTGCAGCGCGAGAGCGCCGAAGAGCCAGGCGACGGCCAGGCCGAACAACGTCCCGAGAACGATGCCGCCGGCCGTGTCGACGACGTCGAGCGGCCCGACCACGAATCGCCTCCGCACCGCGTGGGCACCGGTCTCGAACAGGACCGCGCCGACGAGACCTCCGATCAACCCGGCAAGGGGAAGCCACGGAGAGGCCTCGCCGCCGGAGAGCACGCTCGGGCCGAGCCGTGAGCCGACGAAGGCCCCCGCGACGAGGCCGACGAGAGAGAACAGCTGGACGAGAAGCCCTCGCCGTCCTCCAAAGGCGGCCGACACGACGATCCAGACGAGGACGAGGACGTCGACGACGGTCACGGGCCGGCGCGCCAGTTCACGTCCGCGCCATGGAACCCGCTCGTCGCGACGAGACGGTCGCCGCCGCCGGGCCAGAGGGAGAGCCGAACGTCGGCGTGGTCGCCGGCAGGCTCCATCCGGAGCCAGGCGAGGGGCGCCGTCGGCGTCGCCTCGGCGCCTACGCGTTCGATCGTCCGGCGCATGCGAATCCGCGCCTCCCGGTCGACGTACTGGACGAAGATCGAGTGGAAGAGCACGGTCGCCGTCCCGTCGGCCAGGGTCAGCCGTCGCTCGAGCCACTCCACCGCGTCCGCCCGCTCGACCGTTGCCGGAACCCGACGGGCGACCGAGACCGCCGCAGCGAGCAGGCGAAGCCGGTCGATCTGGTCGGGCCAGACGTACGCCATGAGGGCGATGCGACCCTCGCGGGTCGTCGAATCGAGCGGATTGCGGTCGCACCCCGATCGTTCGGCGACCGAGGCCTCGACTTCGAGCGGCGGCGTCCCGCCGCTCAGGAAACCGCGCAACTGCACCGGTGAGCTCGGATCACCCCACGCGCCGGCGGGGGTCTCGTAGCGGTACCGGTCCCAGCGCAGGTTCAGGCCGCCGCTCGCGCCGATCTCCAGGAGACGAAGCGGAAGCCCCGTTTCGCGGGCGACGAGCAGAAACCCGCCGAGGAGCGCAGCGGCCCGGCGAGGCTCGTTCGTCTGGACGGGGTCGTCGAGCCCCGCGCGGACCTCGTCGGCGAGCGCCTCGATCGCCGCGCGGAAGGCGGGCCACGCTCGGGCCGGGTCGGCGTCGCCGCCCGCGGACGGGTAGAAGGCCGCGAGCTCCGGCGCCCGGCCCGCGAGCACGAGCCGGTGCACGGCGCCGAGAAAGCGAAGCGCGAGCATGCTTCCGGCCGGGTCGTGCTCGCGTCCGGCGAGCACCGAGGCGACGGCGCCGTCCGCCTCGACGTCTCTCGCCGCGTGCTCGAGGAGCGTCGCGTAGAGCGGCGAGCCGAGTCGGGCACACCACGCAGCCTGCTCGCGCAGAGCGCGGATGACCGCCGCCGAGTCGGCGACCGCGCCGCCGGCGGCCATCTCGCGCCTCACCCGGGTGTTCTACCGGACTACGAGTAGGCGGGCTACGAGTTCCCGATCAGCGTGAGCAGCTTGAACATCGGGAGGTACATCGAGATGATGACCGTCCCGACCATGATGCCGACCGCGATCATCATGAGCGGCTCGATGATCGACGTGAGGGTCGCGATCGCGCTGTCGACCTCGTCCTCGTAGAAATCGGCGATCTTCCCGAGCATCTTCTCGAGCTCTCCCGTCTCCTCGCCGACCTTCACCATCTGCGAGACCATCGGCGGGAAGATCGGGTGCTCCGTGAGCGGAACGGCGATCGGGACGCCCTGCTGGACCTTCTCCCGGACGTCCGCGACGGCGTCCTCGATCATGCTGTTGCCGGAGGTCGAGCCCGTGATCTCGAGCGAGCGGATGATGTCGACGCCCGAGCCGATCAGCGTCGAGAGCGTGCGCGAGAAACGGGCCATGCCGACCTTGAGCACGACCTTGCCGATCCCGGCCGGCGCGCGGAGCCGTACGCGATCCCAGATCCGCCGTCCTTTCTCCGTCTTCTTTCCCCGCAGGAAGCCGAAGATGACGAGCGCGATGGCCGGGAAGAGGATGTACCACTGGTGGCGCACGACGTTCGAGGCCTTGAGGACGTACTGCGTGAGCGTCGGGAGGTCGCCGCCGAGCGAGTCGAAGATGTCGACGAAGATCGGGACGAGGAACCAGAGCATGCCGATGAGAACGAGCGTCGCGAACGACAGCACCATCAGCGGGTACATCATCGCGCCCTTCACGCGCCGCTTGATCTTCGTCTCCTTCTCGATCTGAAGCGCGACTCGGTCGAGCACGACGTCGAGGATTCCGGCGGCTTCGCCGGCTTCGACCATCGAGATGAAGAGGCGCGAGAAGATATGGGGGTGGCGGGCCATCGCCTCGGAGAGGAGAAGACCGCCCTCCACGTCAGCGCGTAGCTCCCCGATCACGGCCGCGAAGCCCTTGTCCTCGGTCTGCTCCTCGAGGATCACGAGGGCGGTCACGACGTTCAGCCCGGCCTCGACCATCGTCGCGAACTGCCGCGAGAACACCTGCAGGTACTTGGGCTTCACCTTCTTGACCGTGATGAGCCCCTTGGAGGTCGGGGCGCGCTCGCTCAGCTCGAGCGCGAGCAGGCCGCGAACGCGCAGCGCCTCGCGGGCCGCGTTCGTGTCCGGTGCGTTGACCTCGCCTTTGAGCTCGAGGCCGGCCGCATTGATGGCCGTGTAGCCGTACGACGCCATTCCCGCTCGAAATCGGCATCCCTCGGGCTCGGCTTGAGTGAGCTCGCGGCCCTGCCGATGAGAGCCGGGATGGCTTTCCTGCGGAGGACGGCGGCCCGTGCGCGCTCGGACGCGGGCTTCGGAATGATGGAGCTTCTGATCTCGATGGTCGTGATCTCCGTCGGGGTCCTCGCCGTCTTCGCGATGTTCAACTCCGGGATGGTGCAGATCCGGCGCGCCAGCGCCGTCTCGACCGCCGCGGCACTCGCCGACTCGCAGATCGAGGGGTACCGCGCGCTCAAGTTCGACTTCATCGGCCTCGTCGACTCTCAGGTCGCAGCGACGGACAGCACGTACAAGGCCGATTCGGCCTATCTCGCCGACACGCCGTCGACGACCCTCTCGGCCTCCATCACCTCGACGCAGACGACGATGACCGTCGCCTCCTCAACGGGATTTCCCACTCCGCCCTTCCGCGCGAAGGTGGACAGCGAGATCGTCCTCGTCGACTCGGTTTCCGGCACGACCTGGACCCTGGACGACGCCGCCGCGGACGGAAACCGCGACGCCCAGGACGGAACGAGCACGGCGACGCACAACGCCGGCGCCACGGTGACGCTCAAGCGCCTGGCCGGCCTTCCCGCCTGCGCAAGCCCAGCGGTGGCCCCGTGCACGGACACGACGCAGAACGCCCCGACGCGCACGGTCACAGGCGCCGACCACAAGAGCTACCGCGTCGACACGTACATGACCTGGCTGGGGCAGGCGAGCTCGGGCGGATCGCAAAGCCGTCAGGGCAAGCTCGTGACGATCGTCGTCAGGGACACCTCGTCTCCGTACCGGACCTACGCCCGCGTCAGCTCCGCGTTCGACCTCTCGACCGGCTCCTAGCGAACCGCGTGCGCGACTGCGTGCCCGCGGCCGCGTGCGATGAGCCACCGGTTCACGGGCACCGCCGCCACGAAGGCGACGACCAGGCTCACGGCGAGACTCCACCAGAACACGCTGTCGGAGAGGCCGGCGGCGATCGCGCCCGGCACGAGCAGGATGAACGCGTTGTCGACGAGCTCCATGACCGCGATCGAGACGGTGTCGGACGCGAACGCCACACCCACGGCGCGGCGCGGCGGGACTCCGGCCCGGAGGACCGGCGCCACCGTCAGCGAGTAGCCGAAGAGGAAGGCGAGGACGACTGAGAGACCGATCGACGCTGCGTCGCCCCAGTCCAGAGCCGTGGCCAGGACCATTCCGAGCACCTCGCCGATCGCGCAGCCGGTGAGGCAGTGCAGGGTCGCATCGACTGCGGTGCGCGTCAGCCCTCGCTCGCCGTGGTGCGGCACCGGCGCACGATAGCCCGCTCCGCGACGCTCGTCGGAGGACTCGGAGGGTTTGGCGGAATGGTGCTCGTCGCCGAGGCGGCGATGCTCGTTCCGAGGCAAGGACGCAGGGAGCCCTCGTGTCGGAGGAGATACGGGGGCGAGCGAGGACGCCGCATCGGGGCGAGCAGCGTGGCTCGGCGGCATAGCCGCTATTTCGCCCATCCCTCTACTAGCCGGCGACGAACGAGACCGTCCGGGCGGGGACCCTGAAGGGGACGCCCTCCCGG
>Ga0081539_10002192_pt1 | contig 28654 bp, 26 predicted proteins | sample TabmetS4T2R2_FD_71023 | JGI IMG/M metagenome (GOLD analysis project Ga0081539, IMG submission 71023) | Tabebuia heterophylla rhizosphere microbial communities from the University of Puerto Rico - S4T2R2 | ecosystem: Host-associated > Plants > Roots > Rhizosphere ... | reverse complement strand
ACGAGTGTCTGCGGGGTTAGCTCGCGACCGCCTTGTCGGCGGCCGAGTCGGCGAGGAGCTCGTCGAGGTAGGCCTCGGCGGCGACCTCGTCCTTGTCCAGGGCGTACATCAGCTCAGACGCGAGGATCTTCTTCGCCCGCGTGAACATCTGCTTCTCGCCGGTGGAGAGGCCCTTCTCGTGCTCGCGGATCGCGAGGTTGCGTACGACCTCGGCGAGCTCGTAGATGTCGCCTGTCTTGATCTTGTCCCGGTTGTGCTTGAACCGGCGGTTCCAGTTCTTGGGCATCTCCGAGACCTCGTCCTGCAGCACGGCGAGGACCTTCTTGACGGTGTCCTCGTCGATGACCCGCCGCAGGCCGGCCTTGCCCGCGTTCTCGCACGGAACCATGACCGTCATGTCGTTGTGCAGGATCTTGATGGTGAGGTACTCGCGCTCCTCACCGAACATCTTCTTGCGCTCCTTCTTCAGGACCTTGCCGGCGCCATGATGCGGGTAGACGACGTTGTCGCCGAGCTCGAACTCGATGTTCTCGATCTCGCGCTCCTCGAGTGCCTCGAGAAGCTGCTCTTCGATCTGGTCAGTGATGGTCCTGTCCTCCTTGTCATAGGGCGGCCGGTGACCTCCGCCCCCGGTGCGTCATGTCTGTAGATAGCGGTCCACGAGGTTGATCTCCTGCAGCCTGCGCAGGCCTTCGCGGATGTCCTTCGCGCGGATCTCTCCGACGCCCTCCACCATCTCGAGCTCGGCATCCGTGGCTGCGAGCATCTCGTCCAATCCGCGGAACTCGCGGACGATCTGGTTGACGACGAGCTTGGGAAGTCTTGGGATGCGCCCGAGGATGCGGAAGCCCCGCGGGGACACGGGGTAGTCGAGCGTGTTGAGCTTGCGGTCGTAGCCGAGGAGCTCGGCGAGCCGGCCGAAGTCGAGGAGGTCCTGGTGCGGCAGCCGGCCGAGCTGGTCGAGCGCGCTCGCGAACGCCTCGTCGGCGTGGTCGGTGAGGTAGTCGTGGACCAGCGCCGCCTTGTCGGAGGCGGTGCCGACCATCGTCTCCTCGAGCTGCATCTCGATGAGCCTGCCCTCCGTGCCGAGCTCGACGATGTAGCGCTCGATCTCCACGGCCATGCGCGTCACGAGCTCGGAGCGCTGGAGCACGGTGAGGACGTCGTGCAGCGTCGCGCCGCCCTCGAACTCCAGCGCCGTGAGGCGCGTGGAGACCTGATCGAGGCGGGTGCGGTACTTGTCGAGCGTCGCGAGCGCCTGATTGGCCTTCGCGAGGACGACCGGGATGTCCTCGAGCATGTACTTCGAGCCGTCGACGTACAGCGAGACGACCTGGCGCCGCTGCGAGATCGCGATCACGAGCGCGTCGGTCTGCTTGGAGACGCGCTCGGCGGTGCGGTGGCGCGTGCCGGTCTCGAGGCTCAGGATCGTCGGATCCGGCGTGAGCTGGACGTTCGCCATCACGATCTTCGTCGCGTTGGCGTTGAGGATGATCGCGCCGTCCATCTTCGCCACCTGGTAGAGGAGGGGCGGCGTGTAATCGACGTCGATCTTGATCCCGCCGGAGAAGAGGAAGCTCAGCTCGTCGGGGTCCGCGATGACGATGAGCCCGCCCGTTCGGGCGTGCAGGATGTCCTCCAGGCCCTCGCGCAACGCGGTGCCCGGGGCCACCATCTCCAGCGCCTTTACGAGCCGTGGCTCCTGACGTTCGAGCTCCCTGAGCTCATCCCCGGATCGCGGCGGCACCCCTCCATTCTAGCGGCTGATTTAGCCTTGGTTTACGGGAAATCCTGCCGCCGTCAGGCGGCTTTGCGTTCTCCGGCGTCCTCGGCGCTGAGCGCCATCCGCAGCGCCTGGCGCACGGTCGGCGCGCGCTCGGGGCAGATGACCTCGCGCAGGCCGAACTTCGCGGCCTCCTCCAGCCGCCGCTCGTGGTGGGCGACGGTCCGCAGCTCCCCAGTCAGGCCGACCTCGCCGAAGCACGCCCGCGGCGAGCCGCGCAGCGCGACGCCTCGTGCGGCGCTCGCCACGGCGAGCGCGACCGCGAGATCGGCGCCCGGCTCGTCCACGCGGATCCCGCCGGCGACGTTCACGAACACGTCGGCGCTGCCGACCCCCACCCCGCCGTGGCGGCCGAGCACGGCGAGGACGAGCGCGAGGCGATTGCGGTCGATCCCCGTGCAGGCGCGGCGCGGCGGCACGAGCTCGGACGGGGACACGAGCGCCTGGACCTCGACGAGCAGCGGCCGCGTGCCCTCCATGGAGGCCAGCACGACCGAGCCCGGCTTGCCCGTCGCCTCCCCCACGAAGCGGGCGCTGGCGTCGAGCACCTCGACGAGGCCGCCGGAGCGCATCTCGAACACGCCGGTCTCGCTCGTGGATCCGAAGCGGTTCTTCAGCGCGCGGACCGTGCGGTAGGTGCGCTCGCGCTCGCCCTCGAACTGCAGCACGCAGTCGACGAGGTGCTCGAGGACGCGCGGGCCGGCCAGCGCGCCCTCCTTCGTGACGTGGCCGACGAGGAGCACCGCGGTGCCGTTGGCCTTCGCCACGCCCATGATCCGCGACGCGACCTCCCGCACCTGCCCGACCGAGCCGGGGGCGCCCGACAGCTCCGCGGCGTGCAGGGTCTGCACGGAGTCGATGACGCAGACGTCGGGCCGCTCGGCTTCGAGCGTCGCGAGCACGGTGCCGAGGTCGGTCTCCGCGAGGACGGGCACCTGCAGCGCGCCGTCGCCCAGGCGCTCGGCGCGCAGCCTGATCTGCGCCGGCGACTCCTCCCCCGAGACGTAGAGCGTCGCGCGCCCGGCGCCCTGGAGATGGCCGAGCGCCATGCCGGTCAGCGTCGACTTGCCGATGCCGGGCGAGCCGCCGAGCAGGACCAGGGAGCCGGGGACGAGGCCGCCGCCGAGGACGCGGTCGAATTCGCCGATGCCGGTGGGCAGCCGCGGGAGCCGCTCGGAGCGCACGTCGGCGAGGCGGACCGGCCGCGCCGCGACGGACGCGCCGCTCCCGCCGCCGGCCCGCGCACGGCCGGCTTCCGGCAGCCGCTCCTCGGCGAGCGTGTTCCATGCGCCGCAGCCGGGGCACTGCCCGTGCCAGCGCGCCTCGGCGTGCCCACATGCGGTGCAGACGTGGTGGGTGAGCGCGCGAGCCATAGGGTTCCTGCAAGCTAACCGCGACACCGGCGGGATCGCCGATGCCGGCACACATCCGACACAGAGGAGGCGCAGCATGCCCACACGCAACGGCAGCGCGGAGTGGCGGGGGGATCTGCAGGGCGGGGACGGAACGCTGAGGGTCGGCGAGCACTCCTACGAGGGCCCGTACACGTTCAAGTCGCGCTTCGAGGAGGGCGAGGGAACCAATCCCGAGGAGCTGATCGGCGCGGCCCAGGCGGCGTGCTACTCCATGCAGCTCGGCGCCATGCTCGCGAACGACGGACACACGGCGGACAGCGTGAACACGGTCGCGAAGGTCCACCTGCGCATCGTCGACGAGAAGCCCACGATCACGCTCATCGAGCTGGAGACCGAGGGCAAGGTCCCGGGGATCGACGACGCGACCTTCCAGTCGACGGCCGCGGCGGCGAAGGAGGCGTGCCTGGTCTCCAGGGCGCTTGCGGCGGTCAACGAGATCACGCTGCAGGCGAAGCTGCTCTCCTAGCCCCGTCGAGCGCGCCGGCGATGTCCGCCAGCAGGTCGTCCGGGTCCTCGATACCGGCGCTCAGGCGGATGAACCCGTCCGGGACCGCGTCCATCCCCCAGCGGGCACGCCGCTCGGCCATCGTGTGGACTCCGCCGAAGCTCGTCGCCTCCGTGACGAGCTCGGCGGTGTCCAGGAACCGCTGGGCCGCGGCCTCGCCGGCGAGCTCGAAGGAGACCACGGGACCGAAGAGGCCGTCGAGCTGGCGCGCCGCCAGCGCGTGGGCCGGATGGTCGCGAAGGCCCGGGTAGCGCACGCCGGTCACGTCCGGGCGCCCGGACAGGAGCTCAGCGATGGCCTGGGCGTTCCCGCATGCGCGCCGCAGGCGGACGTCGAGCGTCGCGAGCGATCGGTGGGCGAGCCAGGTCTCGAACGGGCCGGGGACGCCGCCGGCGGTGGAGCGCCAGCGCAGCACGCCGGCGGCGAGGTCCGGGTCGGCGGCGGCGACGTGGCCGATGATCAGGTCGCCGTGGCCGGTCATCGCCTTGGAGTCGCTGCAGACGGCGAGGTCCGCGCCGTGCTCGAGCGGACGCAGCGCGAGCGGCGTGGCGAGCGTGTGGTCGACGGCAAGCAGCGCGCCCGCCCGGCGCGTGGCCTTCGCCAGGTCCTCGAGGTCGAGGACGTCCAGGCCGGGATTGGAGGGCACCTCGGCCCAGAGGAGCCGGGCGCCCTCCGCGGCCTCCTCCATCGTCACCTGGTCGGTGGGGACGAGGCGCACGTCCACGCCTCGCGTGCTGAGGTGCTCGTCCGCGAGCGTGCGCACGGTGCCGTAGCAGTCCGACGGCAGCACGACGACGTCGCCAGGACGGGTCAGCGACACGAGCACCGCGCTCGCCGCGGCCATGCCCGAGGAGAAGACGGTCGCGTGGCCGCCCTCGAGCTCGCTCAGCGCACGCTCGTAGCCGGTGAACGTGGGGTTGTGGTAGCGGCCGTAGCCGTAGGGCGCGGAGTCCGCGGCTCCACGCAGGTGGAACGGCGCCGCGAAGACCGGGCCGGGCAGCAGCGGCTCGCCGGACGTGGCGTCCGGCCGGCCGGCGTGGACGACCCGCGTGGCGGGCCGGCGCTCCGCAGGGGTCATGCCGGCCCACCATACGAGTCCGCAGGCGCGCACGATCCCTTGCAGCGCCAGCGCAACCGAGCGGTACCGTCGGGGTTCTTGCGGCGAGTCCCTGAGAGCCGGAGGCATTTCCCCATGCACACCGCCCGCGCGTGGCGCCGCTCTGTCTTGACGCTGGCGACGGCGACCGCGGCGCTCGCCTGCACCGCGCCGATCGCGTCCGCCGCTCGCCCGGCGGTCGTCACGGGCGGGGCCGCGGTCAGCCCCTCCACCGCCACCTTCACGGGGACCGTCGACCCGCAGGGCCTGCGGACGACCTACTGGTTCGAGTACGGCACCACGACCGCGTTCGGCGCGCAGACGCCGTCCGCCAACGCGGGCGCCGGCACCAGCGCCGTGACCGCTGCCGGGAGCGTCGGCAACCTCGCCGCCAACACCGTCTACTACTACCGGCTCGTCGCCCGCAACCGGGACGGCACGGCGCGGGGCGCGCGGCGCAGCGTGCGCACGCAGCGGGCGCCGCTGGGCCTCTCGCTGAGCGCCGCGCCCAACCCGGTGCCGTTCGGGACCGCCGTGACGCTGGGCGGCATCCTCACGGGCAGCGGCAACGCCGGGCGCCAGGTCCAGCTCTACCAGAACCCGTTCCCCTACACGACGGGATTCACGCCCGTGGGCAGCCCCGTCGTCACGAACGCGCAGGGCGGCTTCGCCCTCGCGGTGGCGCCGCCCGCGCTCACCACGCAGTTTCGCGCCCGGCTCACCGGCGATCCCAGCGTCGAGAGCGCGATCCTGATCCTCCCGGTCGCCGTCCGCGTCTCGACGGGAGTGGACATCGGCCGCCGCCGGTCCGACGGCGTGCGCCTCGTGCGGTTCGCGGGGCGGATCCGGCCGGCTCGCGACGGGGCCCAGTTCGCCGTCCAGCGGCTGTCGCGGTCGGGGACGCAGTGGATCACGGTCGCCGGCGGCATCACCCACGCGGACAGCGCCGAGGCGTCGCGCTACTCGCGCAGGGTTCGAGTGCGCCACAGCGGCACCTACCGCGTCTACGTGCGGATCGTGGACGGCAACCTCACCTCCGCGAGCGGCCGGCAGGTCGCGATCAGGCTCCACCGAGCGCGCTGAGTCAGTCCGGCTGGCGGCCGGTGGCAGGATCCTGAGATGCAGCTGGACGCTCGCGCGCGCTGGCTCGCGCTCTACGTGCTGTGCCTGGGAACTCTCATGATCGTCCTCGACTCGACGGTCGTGAACGTTGCGCTGCCGTCGATCCGGGAGGACCTGGGGTTCTCGGAGTCGTCGCTGGCGTGGGTCGTGAACGCCTACCTGCTCACGTACGGAGGGCTGCTTCTCCTGGGCGGCAGGCTGGGCGACCTCTTCGGCCAGCGGCGGCTGTTCCTGCTCGGCATCGGGCTGTTCACGACCGCGTCGCTCGTCTGCGGGCTCGCATCGACGCAGGGCTTCCTGATCGCGGCGCGGGCGATCCAGGGCGTCGGCGGCGCGGTCGCCTCGGCGGTATCGCTGTCGCTGATCGTCAACCTGTTCAGCGAGGCGGGGGACCGCGCGAAGGCGATGGGCGTCTTCGGCTTCGTCGCGGCGGGCGGCGGCAGCATCGGCGTGGTGCTCGGCGGCGTGCTCACCGACTCGCTGGACTGGCACTGGATCTTCCTCATCAACGTCCCGATCGGCGTGCTGGTCGTCGCGCTGTCGCTGCGCCTGCTGCCGCAGACGCCGGGCCAGAGGCTCTCCGAGCGGCTGGACGTCGCCGGAGCGGTCACGATCACGACGGCGCTCATCCTCGCGGTGTACGCGATCGTCAACGGCGAGCGCGAGGGCTGGGGCTCGCTGCAGACGCTCGGCCTGCTTGGGATATCCCTGATCCTGTTGGCGGGCTTCCTCGCGCTCGAGTCGCGAGTCGCCGCTCCGATCATGCCGCTGCGCCTGTTCCGCTCGCGGAACGTGGCGACGTCCAACGGCGTCGCCGTGCTGTGGGCCGCGGCGATGTTCGCCTGGTTCTTCCTCTCGGCGCTGTACCTGCAGCTCGTGCTCGGCTACAGCCCGCTGGAGGTCGGCCTCGCGTTCCTGCCCGCGACGGCGATCATGGGCGGGTTCTCGCTCGGCCTGTCGGCGAAGCTCGTCATGCGCTTCGGCGCAAGGACGCCGCTGGTGACCGGCCTCACGCTCGCGGCCGCCGGCCTGCTGCTGTTCGCCCGAGCGCCGGTGGACGGCTCATACGTCGTCGACGTCCTGCCGAGCATGATCCTGCTGGGCTGCGGCGCGGGCATGGCGTTCAACCCGCTCCTGCTCGCCGCGATGGGCGACGTCGAGCCGAGCGAGTCCGGCCTCGCCTCGGGCATGGTGAACACGTCGTTCATGATGGGCGGTGCGCTGGGCCTGGCCATCCTCGCCAGCCTCGCGGCGGCTCGGTCGAGCAGCCTGCGCGACAGCGGCGAGGGGCTGGAGGAGGCGCTGACCGGCGGCTACCACACCGCGTTCCTCGTCGGCGCGGCGTTCGCGATCGTCGCGGCGGCGCTCGGCGGCACGCTGCTGCGCGGCGGGATGCCGGCGGCGGAGCCCGTCGGACAGGAGCGCGAGGGCGTCGAACTGGGCGCGTGAGCGCACAACACCGCGCTGTGGGCGCCCAATCTGCGACGACCGCTCAGAAGTTCCTGACAAAACACGCGCGTCACACGCACCCGGGGTGCCTCCGGCGGTTGGGTTCGCATCTCTCCCGAAACCCCTCTCACGGACCGCTGGAGGCACCGCGACTCGCAATGAAGCGCGGGCCGTGGCGCAGCATGTCCCGCCGGAACTGCGTCGGCGTCACCCCGAACTCGGCGCGGAACGCGCGGCGGAAGTGCCCCGGATGGCGGAAGCCCCACGAGGAGGCGATCGCCGCGACCGTGCGGTGGGCCTGTGAGGGGTCGGCGAGGTCGCGCCGGGCGCGGCGCAGCCTGGCGGTGCGCGTCCACTCCAGCATCGTGTGCCCCTCGCCCTGGAAGAGCTTCTGGAGGTAGCGGACGGAGATGAACTGGGCGTCGGCCACCTCGCCGGGCCGCAGGTCCGCGTCCTGGAGGTGCTCCTCGATGTAGGCCTTGGCCTGGGCGAGCAGAAGCGCGGCGCGTGCGCCGCCGCCCTCGATCTCGCTGTGGGCGCCGTGGCGATCGGCCGCCAGCGTCCGCGCGAGGCTGACGACGACCTCGCCGAAGGCGGCGTCGGCCTGGCCGACCTCGCCGATGCGCACCGCCTCGGCGAGGCGGCCCAGCGACGGGGCGACCAGCCGGTGGATGACCGGGTCGGCGACGCGCTGCAGGGCGATCTCGTCCAGACGCTGGGCGTCCGGGCCGAGCATCGACCGTGGGATCGTGAACGTCAGGGCGTCGTGATGGCCGTGCGGCGTCATCTCGTACGGCCTCGAGCTGGAGATGACGGTGAGGTCACCGGGGCCGAGTCGCTCGGCGTGCCCGTCGGCGGCGACGACCAGCGTCCCCGAGGCGACGAGGTAGAGGACGATCACTCCCGGATCGTAGGCGCTGATGTGCTCCTCGCTACGGATGGTCCGGACGCCGCTCGTGGTCGTCCAGCTCACCGCCACCACGCCCACCCGCCGCTCCTCCAGCTGCATGATCAGCGGCTCGCCGGCGATTCCTCGCAGTTCGACGGGGAAGGGCGAACGCTGTCGCGCAGCCCATCGCTCGATGGCGTTCTCGGACGTCCCCAACCCCCTCCGGCCGGCGTCAGAAGCGTGATCTTATGTCCGGGCGCCACCTCTGTCCCTACCTTGGCGGGTAGGCGGTCCCCATCCAGCCAGTTGCTCCCGGCCGCCCCCTCCTCGCCGCCGTGCGAGCCTCGCGGTCGGTGGCTGCGACGGTCCGTCAGGAGGCTCACCGTCGCAGGCTCGAGGACCTGGATCGCGCGCACGATCCCGTCGCCGCCGCGGTGGCGCCCGGCGCCACCCGTGCCGTCCAGGAGCTCGTAGCGCTCCACCCGCAGGGGGAACTCGAGCTCGAGCGCTTCGATCGGCGTGTTCAGCGTGTTCGTCATCCCCACGTGCACGCCGGAGTCCCCGTCGCCGTCCGGCGACGCGCCCTGCCCGCCGCCGATCGTCTCGTAGTACGTCCACCCCTCGCCGCCGATGATCACGTTGTTCATCGTGCCCTGGCCCTGGGCCGGAAGCCGGTCGACCGCCCCGGCCAGCGCGAGGAGCACCGTGTCCGCGAGCCGCTGGCTCGTCTCGACGTTGCCGGCCACGACCGCGGACGGCGGCCGCGCGTCCACGAGCGACCCCTCGGGGGCCAGGATGCGGACGGGCGCGTAGGCGCCCGCGTTGGCGGGGACGTCCGGATCGAGGAGGACACGCAGGGCGAAGAAGCACGCCGAGCGCGTGACGGCCAGCGGGCAGTTCACGTTGCCGCGCACGGCCGACGCGGTCCCCGCGAAGTCGATGACCATCTCGTCGCCGTCGATCGTCACCGCGACGCGGATCGGCACGTCGGCGTCGTCGATGCCGTCCCCCTCCAGCTCCGACGCCGCCTCGTAGGTGCCGCCGGGCAGCTCGGCGATCGCCTCCCGCGCGCGCCGCTCGGCGTGGCGCAGCACCTCGTCGAACGCCGCGAGGATCGTCGCGCGGCCGCGGCGCTCGACGAGCTCGGCGAGACGCTCCTGCGCGCGGCCGTTGGCGGCCAGCTGCGCCCGCAGGTCGCCGCGGCGGACGTCGGGCGTGCGGACGTTCGCGAGCAGCAGCTCCAGCACGTCGTCGACGACCTCGCCCTCCCGGACCAGCCGGACCGGGGGCAGGACGATCCCCTCCTGGTAGATCGAGGTCGAGTCGGCGGGCATCGACCCCGGCCGCATCCCGCCGACGTCGGAGTGGTGGGCGCGCGTGACGGCGTACCCGACGATCTCGCCGGCGTCCTCCAGCGGCGACACGAGCGTGATGTCGGGGAGGTGCGTGCCGCCGCGGAACGGGTCGTTGAGCATGAAGACGTCGCCGGGCCGGGGGTCGCGCGCCCGCACGGCCTCGACCGCCTCCGGCATCGCACCGAGGTGGACGGGGATGTGCTCGGCCTGCGCGACCATCCGCCCCTCCGCGTCGAACAGCGCCGCCGAGCAGTCGCGTCGCTCCTTGACGTTCGACGAGTAGGCGGCCCGGACGAGCAGCGCGCCCATCTCCTCCGCGATGCCGCTCAGCGCGCTCGAGAGCACCGACAGCGTGACGGGATCCAGGCCGCTCACCGCGTCAGCACCATCGTCCCCGCCTCGTCGACGCGCGCCCGCCACCCCGGCCGCAGGACGCAGGTCGCCTCCGCCAGCTCGATGATCGCCGGGCCCTCGACCTCGTCCCCGGCGCCGAGCCCGGCGCGGTCGTACACCGGCACAGTCAGCGCCTCATCGCCGAAGCGGGCCTCGCGCTCGCACGCCGGCTGGGCGCCCTGTCCGGGGTCCTCGTGGAGCTCGGGCTCGAGTCCCGCGACCGTCGCCGTCACGCGCAGCGCCACCACCTCGATCGGCTCGTCGGGCATCGCGTAGCCGTAGCGGCGCTCGTGCGCGGCGTGGAAGCGCTCGGCGAGGCCGTCCCAGTCGCCGGCGTCGACTGTGAGCTCGAAGGCCTGGCGCAGGTAGCGCAGGTCCGCCTCCCGAACGCACGTGGCTCCCTGGAGCATGCGCTCCTCGAGCGCGGCGAACGCCTGCTGCACGCCGGCGAGGTCGATGTCCTCGAGCGCGGCCGGATGGGCCGCGACCGCGTCCTGGCGCAGGTCGGAGATCGCCAGGCCGAGCGCGCTGAGCACGCCGCTCGCGCGGGGCACGAGCACCGTCTCGATGGCCAGCTCCTCGGCGAGCGCGCACGCATGCAGCGGGCCGGCGCCGCCGAAGGCGACGAGGGCGAACTCGCGCGGATCGAGCCCGCGCTGCACGCTGATGACGCGCAGCGCCCGGATCATCTCGGCGTTGGCCACCTCAACGACGCCGAGCGCCGCCTGCACCGCGTCCAGGCCGAGGCGCGCGCCCAGCTCGCCGAGCGCTGACTCCGCGAGCGCACGGTCGAGGACCACGTCACCGCCGCCGAGCTCCGCGCCGTCGCGCAGGTAGCCCAGCACGAGGTTGGCGTCCGTGACCGTCGGCTCGGTGCCGCCCTTCCCGTACGCCACCGGTCCCGGATCGGCGCCGGCCGACCGCGGGCCGACGTGCAGGGCGCCGCCCACGGCCTCGGCGATCGAGCCGCCGCCGGCGGAGACGGTGTGGACGTCGACCGTCGGGTGGCGGATCGGCACGCCCGCGACGACCGCATCCGTCGTCGTCTGCACCGCGCCGCCCACAACGGGCGCGACGTCGGTGCTCGTGCCGCCCATGTCGAACGTCAGGAGGTCGTCGAAGCCGCTCACCCGGCCCGCGAACGCGGCGCCGACGACGCCGCCAGCCGGACCGGAGAGGACGCAGCTCGCCGCTCGCGACGCGGCGTCGCGCAGCTCGACGACGCCGCCCGAGGACTGCATGACGCGGGGCGCCGGCAACCCGGCCTCCTCCGTGTGCCCGGCAAGCGCGCGCAGGTAGGACGACAGGCGCGGCGCGAGGTAGGCGTCGGCGACCGTGGTGCTCATCCGCTCGTACTCGCGCATCTCCGGCAGCACCTCGCTGGACAGCGAGACGTGCACGTCCGGCAGGGCGTCCCGCAGCGCCTCGCCGACCCGGCGCTCGTGGTCGGGATGCAGGAAGGCGAACAGCAGGCAGACGGCCACGGCCTCCACCTCCGCCTCGCGCACCGCGGCGACGGCAGCGGCCAGCGAGTCCTCGTCGAGGGGCTCGAGCTCGCCGTCGGGCCCCATCCGCTCGCGCACGCAGAAGCGCAGCTCGCGCGGCACGAGCGCGGGCGGTCGGCGCCGCGCGAGGTCGTAGAGGTGCGGGCGCGTCTGGCGCGCGATTTCGAGCACGTCGCGGAACCCCTCGGTCGTGACGAGCGCCGTCCGCGCGCCGCGGCGCTCGAGCAGCGCGTTCGTGGCGACGGTCATGCCGTGCGCGAACGTCTCGACGTCGCCGAGGTCGACGGCACGCGCAGCCGCCATGACGCCCTCGGACTGGTCCCGCGGCGTGGAGGGCACCTTCGCCGTCACGACGCGGCCGTCCACGAGCGCCGCGAGGTCCGTGAACGTCCCCCCCACATCCACGCCCAATGCAGTCATCGGCGGGCCAGGAAGGCCTCGCCGCGAGGTGAGAGCCGGTAGCCGATCGGATAGCTCAGCGTGAGGCCGAGGGCCTTGAGCTTGCGGATGTCGCGCTTGAACTCCAGGCGCTCGCGGCCGGCGGCCGCGGCGAGGTCGCCGGCGCGCACCTCGGGATGGGCGGCGATGGCCTTGAGCGCCGCGATCGTCCAGGGACCGTGGCTCGACGCGCGATCCATACGCTCGAGGCGCCGGGCGATCGCGGCGACGTCCTCGTCGCTGAGCGCGTCGTCGGCGGCGAGCACGGAGCGCGGATCGGGCTCGTGCACCGCGCGGAAGCGCACGCGGGTCACCGGTGCCCCGGCGGGGCCGCGCAGCTGCGCGCGGGCGGCCGCGACATCCGCGGCCCCTGCCGCCCGGGCGTCCTCGTCGGTGATGTCCTCCTCGTCGATGACGTCCACCGCCTCCACCTCGAGGATGCCCGCGATCGTGCGGTAGCGCCGGCCCGCGATGGCGTGCCGGCGGTTCCAGCGCCGCAGCAGCACGGTGATCGAGCCGTCGGCGATCCCGCCGGCGAGGCGCTGCGGGATCAGCATGGGGACCGAGCGTGGTCGCAGAGGAACGCGCGCACGCGGTGGTCATACCACCGCGACGTCGACGTGCACCCTCAGGCTCGCCGTGCCGCCTTCCGTGTAGATGACGCCGCCGACCGGCGGGACGTCGCGGTAGTCGCGCCCGAATGCGGTGACCACGTAGCGGTGGTTGACGAGCTGGTCGTTCGTCGGGTCGAGATCGAGCCAGCCCGCCTCCGGGACGAGCACGGAGAACCAGGCGTGCGAGACGTCCGCGCCAACGAGCTTGGGCCGGCCCGGCGGCGGATCGGTCTCCAGGTAGCCGCTGACGTAGCGAGCCGGAAGGCCGAGCGACCGCAGGCAGCCGATCCCGACGTGCGCGAAGTCCTGGCAGACGCCCTTGCGCCCCTCGAGCACCTCGGCGAGTGGAGTCGCGACCTCCGTGGCGCCCGGCTCGTAGGTGAAGTCGGCGTGGATGCGCGAGGCGAGGTCGGTCACCGCGTCGAGCACATGCCGGCCCGCCGGGAAGGACGGCGCCGCGTAGGCGGCCAGCTCGGGCGACGCGGCGACGAGCGGCGAGTCCAGCGCGAACGGCATTGCGTCGACGACGTCGGCACGCGCGTCGCTCCAGACCGCGTCGCGGACGTCCTCCCACGGCACCTCGCCGAACAGCGAGGGCCCGCGATCGCCGTCGTCGACCTCGACGATGCTCGTGGCGGTGATGTGCAGCGCGTGATGGGGCTCGTGGATCGCCAGGTAGCCGACGCGGTTGCCGAAGAAGTCGACGTGCTCGGCGTAGTCGCCGGCCGGCGGCGTCGAGTCGATCTGCGTGCTCACGCAGGTCTGCCCCTGGCCGTCGCGTGGCAGCAGGTGCAGCCGGCTGTGGCTCGCGGCGACCTCGCCCTCATACTCGTACTCCGTGCGGTGGGTCACGCGGTAGGTCGTCATGGCGTCGGCAGTGGGCGCTGCGGCAGGCGGTGGACGACGTGGATGCGCTCGACGGCCTCGGCGGTCCGCAGGAGCCCCTCGGTCAGCTCGTCGAGGAACGCCTCGAGCGCCGGCCGTGTGCCGCGCTCGTCCTCGACGGCGAGGTCCGCGGTCCGCGAGAGCCGCAGCGTCGTCGACACGCGCAGGAGGTGGCGCTGGTCGTCGCGCAGGCCGCCCTCGCCGTCCGGCGGCATCGCGTCGAGGTCCTCGGTGAGACGCGCGAGGCTGTGCCCGACCGAGCGCGGGTTGTCCTCGTCGATGAGCATGAGGTCAAGCAACGTCTGCATCTGGGCGTGCGAGCGGTAGCGGCGCCGGTAGGTGATGATGCTCTCGGCGGCGGTGAGGACCGACTCCAGCAGCAGGCTGTCCGTCGCGGTGTCGCGCGCCTGCGTGAGCGTCGAGCGCACCAGGGCCAGCACCTGCAGGCTGCGCTCCAGGCGCCGCCCCGCGTCGAGGTGACGCCAGCCGAGGTCGCGCTCCATGCTTTCCTCGCACAGGCCGCTGAGGGCGAGCAGACTCTGCATGACCTGGCCGAGGGCGAACTGCGTGCCGGTCTCCGGCTCCTGCGTCCACTCCATGAGCGACCCGAGGACGAGCCAGGTGTCGCGCGACAGCTGGTCGCGCACGCCGTCCGCGGCGGCGACCAGGCGTGCACCGGCGTCGGCCAGCATCGCGGGCGTCGCCTCCACGGCCTCCGCCGTACGGAGGAGCACCTCGAGCGCGTGCGTTCCCGGCTCGCTCGTGCCGGCGGCGAACTCGTTGCGACGGTCGAGCACCACGCGCAGCAGCCGCGTGACGGCCTCGGCGCGCTCGGCGTAGCGGCCCAGCCACCACAGGTTCTCGGCGACGCGCGACGGGACGAGAGCGTCTCGGTGCCCGCCTCCGGCGGCCGTTACTACCCTTCGGATCGGCTCGGTCGACGAGCCGCCGTCGCCACGCGTGAGCGCGCCGGGACCGAGCCCCGGCGTCGCCGGACCGGCCTGCAGCCAGAAGCCGGTCGGGCGCTCGGGCTCGGACGCCAGGACCCACGTGTCCTTGCTCACCGCGCCGGCCGCGGCGGAAACTCGCGCCGGGCCCGGATCGCTCGCGACCCGCGTGAGCCCGCCCGGCATCACGACGTAGGAGGAGCCGCGCGGGACCGCGAACGCGCGTAGCACGCTGCGGCGCGGCTCGATCCCGGAGCCGGTGAGCGTCGGCGCGCTGTCGGACGTCGCCGACTCCTGCCCCACCCACTGCGCCGGCCTGGCCTCGACGCGGCGCCGCACGTCGTCCAGCTCGGCTGCGGACAGCTCCCACCCGAACACCGAGCCGCTGCCGAGACCCGGCGCCGTGGGGCGCAGCACGAGCTCCGGGAGGCGCTCGAGCACCTGCGCCCGCGCGGCGGGATCGCCGCACCACCACGTGCGCACGGCCGGAAGGCGCAGCGACCGCCCGAGCAGGTGCCTGGCGACCGCGTCCTCGAACGCCGCGAGCGCCGGGTTCTCGAGCACGCCGGAGCCGAGCGCGTTCACGACGGTCACCGTGCCCGCCCGCGTGGCCTGCACCAGGCCCGTGACGCCGAGCTGGGAGTCGGGATTGAGCTCGAGCGGGTCGCAGTAGGTGTCGTCGACGCGCCGGAGGATCACGTGCACGGGCTCGCGCTGGCCCAGCGAGCGCATCCACACCGAGCCGCCCCGGACGATGAGGTCGGAGCCTTCGACGAGCGGATAGCCCAGAGTGCGGGCGAGCACGGCGTGCTCGAACGCGGTCTCGTTGTACGGGCCGGGGCTCAGGACGACGATCCGAGGGTCCTCGACGTCGGGCGGCGCGGCCGCCTGCAGCGCGGAGCGCAGCCAGCGGAAGAACGGCGCGAGGCGGTGCACGCCGGCGTCGCGGTACAGCGTCGGCAGGACGCGCGAGCAGACCAGCCGGTTCTCCATCGCGTAGCCGGAGCCCGACGGCGCCTGCGTGCGGTCGGCGAGGACGACGAGCCGGCCGTCGTCCGTGCGCCCGAGGTCGGCCGCGTAGCTGAACAGCTGATGCTCGCCCGGGAGCCTGATCCCGTCGCAGGCGTGCAGGAAGCCGGGATGGCCGAGCACGACCTCGGGCGCGATCAGGCGGCGGCGCAGCAGGTCGCGCGCGCCGTACAGGTCGGCCAGCACGAGATCGAGCAGCTCCGCCCGCTCGATGAGCCCGCCCTCGATCTCCGTCCACTCCCGCGAGCCGAGGACCACCGGCACCGGGTCCAGGCGCCAGCGCTCGCGCCCCCCGGCGCGCGGGCTGCCCGGGTCGCGATACACGACGCCCTCCTGGTCCAGGAGCCGCGCCGCCTCCTCCTGACGGCGCCGCAGCTCCTCGAGACCGAGGCCTGTGAGCGCCTCGCTGACGTCCTGCGTCGTGGTCATGCGAGCGGAGAGTGAACACGAATTGCCGGATGCACTGTCATGCCGCGGAGCGTGGAGACGGGCCGCCCATCGCCAAGGAGCGCGCCGCGCGGGGTGATCGTCGTCAACGGCGTCGACTCCCGGCTGCGCAGCGCTGAGGCCTTCGGCGCGGACGCCGTGGCCTCCATGCTCGAGATGCCGACGGTGGACGCCCGGATCGCCCGCCTGCACGAGCTCAGGGACGGCGAGGGCGCCGACGTCGGCTTCGAGGTCGCCGGATGACCGGGATGATCGACACCTATCCCCTCGATCGCCTGGATGACGCGCTGCGCGACTCCGAGGCCCGCACCGTCACGCGGGCCGTCGTGACGTTCGGGCGCGACGGCTGACCGCGCCGGTCAGGGCGCCGCGCCGTGAACGACGGGCGGGGCGGCCAATCGGCCGCCCCGCGCGTCACAACCTGATGTCGGCGAAGGCCTACGCCTGCGCCGCGGGCTCGTCCCCGGACGGCTCGCCCTCGACGGGCTCGCCCTCCGTGCCGCCCTCGGCACCCACCCCGACCGGCTTGCGCTCGGGCTTGATGATCGAGAGCTTGACCTCGTGCTCGGCGTCGCCGGACTCGTCGTGCTCGACGAGCACCGTGGCCCCGGGCTCGAGCTCCGAGCGGAGCACGAAGTCCGCGAGCGGATCCTCGATGTAGCGCTGGATCGCGCGACGCAGCGGACGGGCGCCCATCGCCGGGTCCCAGCCCTTCTCGACGAGGAAGTCCTTCGCGTCCTCCGCCAGCTCGAGCTGCAGCTCGCGCTCGGCCATCGACTGGCGGATGCGCCGCAGGAGGAGCTCGACGATCTGCTTGATCTCGTCCTTCTGCAGCTTGTGGAACACGATGACGTCGTCGATGCGGTTCAGGAACTCGGGGCGGAACACCTTCTTCAGCTCGCCCATGATCCGCGTCTTCATGTCGTCGTAGGTGATCCCGGTCTCGTCCTCGGACACCGAGAAGCCCAGCGGCGTGTTCCGAGCGATCTCGGACGCGCCGATGTTCGACGTCATGATCACGATCGCGTGCCGGAAGTCGACCGTGCGCCCCTGGGCGTCGGTCAGCCGGCCGTCCTCGAGGATCTGGAGCAGGATGTTGAAGACATCCGGGTGCGCCTTCTCGATCTCGTCGAGCAGGAGCACGCAGTACGGCTTGCGCCGGACCGCCTCGGTGAGCTGGCCGCCCTCGTCGTAGCCGATGTAGCCCGGAGGCGAGCCGACGAGCCGGGACACGGCGTGCTTCTCCATGTACTCCGACATGTCGATGCGCACCATCGCGTCCTCGTCGCCGAACAGGAACTCGGCGAGCGTCCGCGCCAGCTCGGTCTTGCCCACGCCGGACGGGCCGAGGAACACGAAGGAGCCGGTAGGGCGCTTCGGATCCTTGAGCCCGGCACGCGAGCGCCGGATCGCCTTGGAGATGACCTCCACCGCGGCGTGCTGGCCGATGACGCGCTTGTGGAGCTCCTCCTCCATGCGCATGAGCTTGGCCGTCTCCGCCTCGGTGAGCTTGAACACGGGGATGCCGGTCCACATCGAGACGATGTCGGCGATCTCCTCCTCGCCGATGGACGGGCGCTCGGAGTCTCCCTCGCCGGCCTCCCACTGCTCCTCGAGCTCGCGCTTGCGGTTCGTCAGGCGCCGCTCCTTGTCGCGGAGGTTGGCGGCCTTCTCGAACTCCTGCGCCTCGATCGCGGCCTCCTTCGCGCGCCGCGTCTCCTCGATCTCCTCCTCGAGCTCGCGGTACACGGGCGGGGAGGTCATCGACTTGATGCGCATGCGCGACGCGGCCTCGTCGATGAGGTCGATGGCCTTGTCGGGCAGGAAGCGGTCGGAGATGTAGCGGTCGGCCAGCTCGGCGGCAGCCTCCAGCGCCTCGTCGGTGATCTGCACCTTGTGGTGCTGCTCGTAGCGATCGCGCAGGCCCTTGAGGATCTGCACGGTCTCCTCCGTCGTGGGCTGGTCCACCCGGATCTGCTGGAAGCGGCGCTCCAGGGCGCTGTCGCGCTCGAGGTACTTGCGGTACTCGTCGAGCGTTGTGGCGCCGATGGTCTGCAGCTCCCCGCGGGCGAGGGCCGGCTTGAGGATCGACGCGGCGTCGATCGCGCCCTCCGCGGCACCCGCGCCGACGAGGTTGTGGAGCTCGTCGATGAACAGGATGATGTCGCCGCGCTGGGTGATCTCCTTCATCACCTTCTTCAGGCGCTCCTCGAACTCGCCGCGGTACTTCGAGCCGGCGACGAGGGCCGCGAGGTCCAGCGTGTAGATCTGCTTGCCCTTCAGGAGCTCGGGCACGTCGGCGTTCGTGATGCGCTGGGCGAGGCCCTCGACCACCGCGGTCTTGCCGACGCCGGGCTCGCCGATGAGCACCGGGTTGTTCTTCGTGCGCCGGGAGAGGATCTGCATGATCCGCTCGATCTCGGTCTCGCGCCCGACGACGGGGTCGAGCTTGCCGTCGGCTGCGAGCTTTGTGAGGTTGCGGCCGAACTGGTCCAGCAGCTTGGAGGACTTCTTGCCCTCGCCCTGCGGACCGCCGGCGGCCGCGGCGCCCGCGCCCTGTCCCTGACCGCCGGAGCGGCGCCCACCGGGGCCGGACAGCATGCGGATGACCTCGTTGCGGATCTTCTCGGAGTCGGCGTCGAAGTCGAGGAGGATGCGCGCGGCGACACCCTCGTTCTCGCGCACGAGGCCGAGGAGGATGTGCTCGGTGCCGATGTAGTTGTGGCCCAGGCTCAGCGCCTCGCGCAGCGCGAGCTCGAGGACCTTCTTGGCGCGAGGGGTGAACGGGATCTGCCCGCTCGTGACCTCCTCGCCGGAGCCGACGATCCGCACGACCTGCGCGCGGACGCGCTCAACGGTGATGTCGAGACTCTCGAGGACGCGCGCAGCCAGGCCCTCCTCCTCGCGGAGGAGGCCGAGCAGGATGTGCTCGGTGCCGATGTAGTTGTGCTTGAGCGTCCGCGCCTCTTCCTGCGCGAGGACGACCACCTGTCTTGCTCGCTCAGTGAATCGCTCGAACATGGTGCTGCTGATCCTTCCTGCTGGGGCGTGGCCTCTAGCCTCGGTCGGTCGTGGTCCGGCTGGGTCGTAGGGACGCGAAAGCGCCCGACTTCTCCTCTTCTATCGGCGTGGATCGCCGGATGGATGAGGGTCGGGGTCCGATTGCGGGCATGAGGCAGTCTACCAATGCCCCTCCCTCCCAAACCGCAGTCCGGGGGTTAAGGGATCAGGTACCGCGAAGTGCAGGGAAGAGCACGACGTCGCGGATCGCGTCGCGTCCCGTGAGGACCATGACGAGCCGGTCGATGCCCAGGCCGAGGCCCGCGGTCGGCGGCATGCCCTGCTCGAGCGCCTGCACGAACGCCTCGTCGTAGGGCTGGGACTCCTCGTCGCCCGCGGCCGCGTAGCGCGCCTGCGCCTCGAATCGCGCGCGCTGCTCGTCGGGGTCGTTGAGCTCCGTGAAGGCGTTTGCGATCTCCATGCCGTGCACGTAGGCCTCGAAGCGCTCGGTCGCGCCGGGCTTCGACCGGTGCGCCTTCGCGAACGGGGAGATCTCCACCGGGTGGTCGAAGACGAAGGTCGGCTGGACCAGCGTCGGCTCGACGTGCTTGGAGAGCAGGTCGTCGACCAATTGCGGCCATGTCAGCTGATCGAGGCCTTCGAGATGAACGCCGGCGTCGCGGACGGCTTGGGCGAGCGGGTCGCGATCGCGGTGCACGTCGACGTCGACGCCGGTCGCCTCGCGGATCGCGTCGGAGAACGTCAGGCGGCGCCACGGCGGGGTGAAGTCCAGCTCCCCCTCGTAGCCGGCGGCCTGCGCGGCGGCGCCGACAACGCGCTCCAGGCGCGCCGCGGCGTCGTGGTAGTCGGCGTAGGCCTCGTACCACTCGAGCATCGTGAACTCCGGGTTGTGCTTCGGCGAAAGGCCCTCGTTGCGGAAGTTCTTGCCGATCTCGTAGACGCGCTCGAGGCCCCCCACGATGAGCCGCTTGAGGTACAGCTCGGTGGCGATCCGCAGGTACATCGTCTGATCGAGCGCCTTGAACTCCGTAGTGAACGGACGGGCCAGCGCGCCGCCGTACAGCGGCTGCAGCACCGGCGTCTCGACCTCGATGAAGCCGTCGCCGTCGAGCGATCGCCGGATCGAGGTGACGATGCGCGCCCGGGCGGCCACGAGGTCGCGGGTCTCCTCGTTGGCGATGAGGTCCAGCTCTCGCCGGCGGTAGCGCGTCTCGACGTCCTGGAGCCCGTGGAACTTCTCCGGCGGCGGGCGAAGCGACTTCGCAAGCAGCGTCCACGACTCGACCCTCAGCGTCAGCTCGCCGCGCCGCGACGCGAAGGCGACGCCGTCCACGCCGAGCAGGTCGCCGAGGTCGAGCTCGAGCAGCCGCTCCATGCCCTCCTCGCCGAGCACGTCGACGCGCGCCTGCAGCTGGATGCGCCCGCTGCGGTCGTAGAGGTCGAGGAAGGCCATCTTGCCCTGGCCCCTGCGGGCCGCGAGCCGGCCGGCGACCCGGTGGCGCGCCTCGGTCTCCTCGCCCGGCTGAAGGCTCTCGTGGGCGGCGCGGACGTCCGCGATCGGCTCGACCCCCGCATAGGCGTGCGGGAAGGGCTCGATGCCCCCGGCGCGCAGGCGCTCGAGCTTCTCCCGCCGGACGGCGAGCAGCTCGTCGACCACGCGCTACAGGCCGACGTCGATGGCGGTGATACGCAGACGCCGCGTGCCGCCGCGCGGCAGCGGGACCTCGACCACGTCGTTGCGCGAGCGCCCGATGAGCGCGCGCCCTACCGGCGACTCGTTCGAGAGCCGCTCGGGCGGCTTGGCCTCTGCGGAGCCGACGATCGTGAACGTCTGCTCCTTGCCGTTGTCCTCGTCGGCGACCTTCACGACCGACCCGACCTGCACGACGTCGGTGGTGAGGTCCTTCGCGTCGATCACCGTGGCGGAGCGAAGCTTCTCCTCGACGGCCGCGATGCGCTGCTCGAGCATCGCCTGCTCGTTCTTCGCGTCGTCGTACTCGGAGTTCTCCGAGATGTCGCCGAACGCGCGCGCCTCCTTGATGCGCTCAGCCACCTCGCGGCGCTTGTCGGTCTGGAGGAAGGCGAGCTCCAGCTTGAGCTTCTCGAGGCCTTCGGGAGTGAGAATGACGTCCTTGGGCATGTGACCGAAACCGTCCGACTGCGTGTCAGGGGCGCGCCAGTGTAACAGCACCCAATCGGGGCTCTGCGAGGGTGTGAGGCGGCCTCTCAGGCGGCCAGGGCGACGGGCTCGCGCAGGCCGCGCAGGACCGCCCGCGCCTCGGCGAGCGACGCGGTGCGCTGCAAGGCGTCGTTCACGTCGCGGTGGGCGCCGAGGCGCTCCACGTACCACGGGTAGAACTTGCGCAGGTAGCGTGCCGCCCGCTCCTCGCCGAGATGCTCGGCCGCGCGGGCCATCACCCAGTCGAGCTCCGCGAGGATCTCCTCGTGCGTCGGCGCGCCCGCCGAGCGGTCCACGAGCCGCGCGAAGAGCCACGGGTTGCCCAGGGCGCCGCGCGCCAGCATCACCGCCTCGCAGCCGGTCCGCTCGAACGCGGCGGCGATCGACTCGGGATCGCGCATCCCGCCGGACAGGACCACCGGAACGGGAAGCGTGCGCACGAGCTCGGCGGCCAGGTCGAGGTCCGGCGCGCCCTTGTGGTGCACCTGCGCGGAGCGGGGATGGAAGCCGATGGCGGCGACGCCCGCCTCGCTCACGAGGCGCTGCGCGAGCGCCACCCCGTCCGTGTCGCCCCGCTTGCGACCCGAGCGCAGCTTCACGGTGACGGGCAGGCCGCTGCCCTCGCGAGCGGCGGCTGCGACCGCGACGGCGGTGTCCGGGTCGCCGAGCAGCGCCGCCCCCGCGCCGGTCTTGCAGACCTTCGGCACGGGGCAGCCCATGTTCAGGTCGATGATGTCCGCCCCGGCCTGCGCGACGGTCTTCGCTGCCGAGCGCATGATCTCCGGGTCCTGGCCGAAGAGCTGGATGGCGACCGGGCCGGCCGCGCGCTCGTCCGGATGGATGCGCAGCAGCTCGGTGCAGGTCTTCTCGTTGCGGTAGTGGACCGCATGGGAGGAGACCATCTCGGAGAACGCGAGGCCGGCCCCGTAGCGCTTGGCCTGCAGCCGCACGAACCAGTTCCCGATCCCGGCCAGCGGCGCGAGCGCGACGCGATTGGAGATCGTGTGGGGACCCAGCTGCCAGGCGTCGCCGAGGCTACGCGTTGCGCTCATAGAGCAACCGTAGCCCCGTCAGCGTCAGCAGGTCGTCGATCTCCGAGATCTCCTCGCTGAACGGCACGATGTGGCCGGCGAGACCGCCCGTGGCGACCGTCGTCGCGTCCGGCTCGCCCATCTCGTCCCGGATCCGCCGGACTATGCCGTCGACCGCGGCGGCGTAGCCGAGGACGACCCCCGCCCGGATCGCGTCGACGGTCGACTTCCCGATGACGCTTCGCGGCGGCGCCAGGTCGATCTTGGGCAGCTTCGCCCCGCGCTCGGTGAGGGCGTCGAGGGAGATCTCCACGCCGGGCACGAGGACGCCGCCGAGGTACTCGCCGTTGCGCGACACGACGTCGAAGTTCACCGCGGTGCCGAAGTCGACGCAGATCGCGGGGCCGCCGAAGCGCTCGCGGATCGCGACGGCGTTCACGAGCCGGTCGGCGCCGATCTCGCGCGGGTTGTCGTAGCGGATCGGCATCCCCGTCCGCAGCCCGGGCCCGACGCTCAGCATCCGATGATCCAGGTAGCGCTGGGCCATCGAGAGCCATTCCGGCTCCAGCACCGGCACCGTTGAGGAGATGATCGAGGCGTCGAGGTCGGCGAAGCCGAGCCCGCGCAGCTCGAGCAGGTTCAGCAGGACGGCGCCGATCTCGTCCGCGGTCGCGGTGCGCACGGTGGCGAAGCGCCAGTGCTCGACGAGCTGGTCGTCCTCCCAGGTGCCGAAGTGGGTCTGCGTGTTGCCGACGTCGACGACGAGGAGCACGGTCAGGCGCTCCCAGGAACGGCCAGCGGCGGACCATCGCGGCGCACGCCCTCCTCGACGGGGAGCATGGCGAGCGCGTCGCTGACGCGCGTCCCGTCCGGCGTGGCGAGCTCGAAGTCGAGCTCCAGGAGGGGAATGAGCACGAACCGGCGGGCGAGCACCTGCTCGTGCGGCAGGCGCAGACGCTCGGAGGCGTACTCGCGATCTCCGACGAGGAGCAGGTCGACGTCGATCGGCCGTGGACCGTGGCGCACGTAGCCCTCTCCCGGCTGGGCGCGGCCCATGTCGCGCTCCACCGCCTTGCAGGCGTCGAGCAGCGCCTCGGGCTCGAGGGCGGTGTCGACCCGCAGGCAGGCGTTCAGGAAGCTCGGCTGGTCGAGGATCTCCCCGACCGGGTCGGTGTCGTACGTGCTGGACGACGCCAGGACCGTGACCCCCTGGTCGGCGAGGCGGTCGGTCGCCTCCTGGAGGTTCGCGCGGCGGTCGCCCACGTTCGAGCCGAGTCCGAGGTAGGCCACGGTCATGAGGGCAGGATCGCCAGCTGGCGGGAGATGGCCAGGAGTGTGCCGTCCGGCGCCCACAGCTCGCCATCCTCCTCGAAGAAGCCCTCGTGCGCGGTGCGCGAGACGAAGCGGACCATGACGGGCGTACCGGGCTTCAGCGCCCGCCGGGCAGCGTCGGCGCGGAAGTGGATCGTCAGGTCGATCGTCGGCGCCGGGGCGGGGACCGGCATCCGAACGAACGGCGCCGGCCACCAGCTGTCGACGTACTGGGCGAGCAGCGGGGCGTCGAGCGGTCGCTCGTCGCGCAGCCTGATCCAACCGCCCGTGACCGCCTGGTCGGCGGGGGGATCGATCATGGGGACCGGTCCCAGCGCCGGACGGACCTCGAAGAAGTCGAAGATGGGAAAGCCCGGCAGGCTCCAGTCGAGCGTCTGCGCCGCGTCGTATGGCGGCAGCTCGGGCGCGGGGGTCGAGAACTCGGCCGGGGAGTCATAGGGGCCGCCGAGCGCGAGCAGGGCGAGCACCCGGGTGCGTCCCCCTTGCACGAGGCGCGTGCTCAGGCTGCTCAGCGTGCGCCCGGAGCGTTCCTCGGTCACGGCGAGCTCCGCCGGTCCCGGCGTGGGCGGCGAGAGGTAGTGCAGCGTGAGGGAGCGCGCGTAGCGCTCGGGCCGGCCGAGCGCCGCGATCGCCGCGTTCAGCACGACCGCCGCGATGTAGCCGCCGTGCAGGCCGGCGGGGGTGCTCCACGCCGGGTCGAGCGTCGCCGCGACCCGGCTCGAATCCTGTGCGTCGACGGCGATGGCGCGGTCGAAGGCGCCCGCCGTCACTCCTCGAGCTCCCGCCAGACGGTGACCGAGGCCTCGTCCACCGGCAGCGGGATGGGAGGCTCCGGCTTGGAGGCCTTGACCATCACGGAGTGCACGTCGAAGTCGTCCAGGAGGCGGTCGGCGATCGCGGTCGCCAGCCGCTCGAGCGTGCGGTAGGAGCGCTGCTGCGCGATGAGCGCCGCGAGCTGGCAGACCTCGCCGTAGTCGACCGTGTCGGCGACGTCGTCGGTCGTCGTCGCGTCGTTGCGCAGCATGTCGAGCGTGATGTCGAGCACGAGGCGCTGGCCGACCTCGCGCTCGGCCGCGCTCACGCCGTGGTGCGTGTAGAGGGAGAGCCCGCTGATCTCGATCGAGACCGGCGTGTCGGGGACCTCGTCGTCCTCGTCGTCGGGCTCGTCGGCCGCTTGCTCCTCTACGACGTCGTCCTCGTCGAGGTCGTCGATGTCGTCGTCGCGCCGGTCCACCGCCCGCGCAACGTAGCACTCGCCACCGTCAGCGCCTGGGCGACGGCCGCCACGTCGTGGACGCGGAAGACCTCGGCGCCGCCCGCCAGCGCGATGACGTTCGTCGCGATCGTGCCGGGAACGCGGCCCTCGATGTCCTGACCGGAGATCGCGCCGATGAACCCCTTTCGCGACGTGCCGACGACGATCGGACGGCCGAGCTGCGTGAGCTCGCCGAGGCGCTGCAGCAGCGTGAGGTTGTGGTCCACGGTCTTCCCGAAGCCGATCCCCGGATCGAGCCAGACGCGGTCCTCGGCGATCCCCGCGCCGACCGCGTGGCGCAGGCGCTCCTCCAGGAACGCCTTGACGTCGTCGACGACGTCGTCGTAGCGCGGGTCGTCCTGCATCGTGCGCGGCTCCCCGAGCATGTGCATGAGGCACACCGTCGCGCCCCGATCAGCGACGAGACCGGCGAGCTCGGGATCGTCGCGCAGCGCGGTCACGTCGTTGACGATGTCGGCGCCGAGGTCCAGCGCGGCCTCCGCGACCGCTCTCTTCGTGGTGTCGATGGAGATCCGCGCGTCGACCCCCCTCAGCCCCTCGAGTACGGGCACGACGCGGCGCAGCTGCTCCTCGGCGGGCACCGGGCTCGCGCCGGGCCGCGTGGACTCGCCGCCGACGTCGAGGATGCCCGCGCCGTCCTCGACGAGCTCTCGCCCGTGCGCGATGGCGGCGGACGGATCCAGCCAGCGCCCGCCGTCGGAGAACGAGTCCGGCGTGACGTTGACGATCCCCATCACGACGGGGTCGCGGACGGTCACCAGCCACCCATCCCCGGTTGGTTCTGCCCGCCGTCGACGATCAGCTCGGCGCCGTTGATCCAGCTCGCGCGCGGGGACAGCAGGAACGCCGCCGCGTCGGCGACCTCCTCGACCGTGCCGAGGCGGCCGAGCGGGAACTCCTTGGCGACGAATGCCTCGATGGCCTGGGGGTCGGCCTGGCGACGGCGGTCCCACGATCCGCCTTCGAACAGGATGGAGCCGGGGCTGAGGGCGTTGACGCGGATGCGGTCCGGGCCGAGCTCGCGGCCGAGCGACGCGGCGAGGTGGATCTCGGCCGCCTTGGCGGCGGCGTACTGCGCCTTGGGCTGCGGGCGGCTGCCGGAGATCGAGGCGATCACGAGCGCCGCTCCCCCTCCGCGCCCGCGCAGGTGCGGCACGGCGGCGCGGATCAGGACGGCAGCGTGCACGACGTTCAGCTCCATCGTCCGGCGCCAGTCGTCGCCCGTGGTGCCGTGCAGGAGATCGGCTCCCGCGGAGCCGCCCGCGTTCGCCACGACGAGATCGAGTCCGCCGAGCGCCTCGGCCGCCTGGTCGACGAACCCCTCGAGCTGCTCGTCGTCGGTCACGTTGACCGCCTGGCCGTAGGCGGTGACGCCTCGCGTCTCGAGCTCGGAGACCGTGGCGTCGACCGCCTCGGCGTCGCGCGCGCAGATCGCGACCGCGCACCCCTCGGCGGCGAGCCGATCGGCGATCCCACGGCCGATGCCGCGGGTCGCTCCGGTGACGAGCGCGACCCTCCCCGCGAGCTCCAGGTCCATTGGCCGCAGCGTATCCCGGGGGCGAACCCAGATGCCCCGCGACCTCCTGTCGGCATGACCATCTCACTCCGCACCCTGGTGCTCGCCGCCGCCGCGTTGGTGGTGGCGGGCGTCGTCGCCTTCGTCGCCGTCGCCCGATCGAGCGACACCACGCTCGCCCCTCGAGGCGTGAAGCCCGTCTTCGCGCCGCCTGCCGCGCCTGACACCGAGTCAACTGAGCGACCGCCGGCGCCCGGGCAGCCGATCGCGACCGTGGCCGGCTCCGCGCCCGGCACCCAGCTCAGCCTCATGAGCCTGCGCCGGACCGGGCCCAAGGTCGTGACCGCGCGCCTGCGCATCGACTTCGACGACGGGCCGAACAAGATCTGGGTCCCTCACCTCTACGAGCCCGACGACCAGCCGTGGTCGGCGGAAGGCATGCGCCTCATCGACGAGGTGAACGGCCGTGAGCATTTCGTGCTCCGTGACGCCGATGGGGCGTGCCTGTGCTCCGGCCGGTACGAGGCGCTCGAGACCGGCGAGTCCAGCGTCATCTCCGCGAAGTTCCCGGCGCCGCCCGCGAACGTCACCCACGCTTCATTGGAGACCCCCGGGTTCGCCTCGTTCGACGCGGTGCCGCTGGCGTGAGGCGCATCGCGACGCTGGTCGTCGCAGGCGCCCTGGTAGTGCCGGCCGCGGCGACCGCCGACGAGGCGCTCCGGGTCCGCATGACGACCTGCACGCCACGATCCGCGACCAGCGGACGCGCGTCGAGACGACCGAGACGCGCGCCGAGCGGTCCGTGGCTGTGCCGTCCGACGTGCTGTTCGCCTTCGACAGCGCGCGGCTCTCGCGCGCGGGGGTGCGGGCGATTCGCGCCGTGGCCGCCGAGCTCCCCTCGGGCGACGTGCTGGTCACCGGGCACACCGACGCGCGCGGCAGCGATCAGTACAACCGCGCGCTGTCGCTGCGGCGCGCGAGGGCGGTCGCGCGCGTGCTGCGCGCCGCGGCGCCGTCGCGGCGACTGCGCGTGCGCGGCGCAGGCGAGTCGCGGGCCCGTCGCGTCGAACCGCCGCGCGCCCGGGCGCGCACGCAACCGCCGCGTGGAGATCATCGTTCAGCGTTGAGCGCACTCCCGACAGCGTGTGTCCGCCTACCGAGCCCACGCTCGCCGTTACGACCGTGCCTGCGCATCGAGATTGCATCTGACCCCGCTATGCGGGGGTGGATGTCGATCTCGATGCGCCCCCGCCGGCTAGGCCGGCTCGGGCTTCTCGGGCAGCTCGAGGCCGCGTGCCTCGACGCCGCCGCCGGCGAGGCCGGGGCGCGGCAGCGTGCGCGGCGTGTCGCGCGTGCGGTCGGCGGGCGCGGGCGTCACCGGGACGTCGGGCGTCGCCGTCTCGTCGGGCCCGAAGACCTCCTCCTCGGTCTTGCCGTCGAGCAGCGCGACGAACTCGTCCTTCTCGATCGTCTCGCGCTTGAGCAGGATCTCGGAGGTCAGCGTCAGCGACTCGCGGTGCTCCATGAGGATCTCGATGGCCCGCTGGTGAGCCGACTCGACGACCCGGCGGATCTCGTCGTCGATCTCGCGGGCGATCTCGTCGGAGTAGTCCGGCTCGGAGCTGAACTCGCGCCCCAGGAACGGCTGGCCGTGATCGTGGCCGAATACGCGCGGGCCGAGCTTGTCGCTCATCCCGTAGCGCATGACCATCGCCTTCGCCGTCTGCGTGACCTTCTCGAGGTCGTTGGACGCGCCGGTCGTGATCTCGCCGAAGATGATCTCCTCCGCGGCGCGGCCGCCTAGCGTCATCGCCATCGAATCGGCAAGCTCGGCGCGCGTGGTGAGGAACTTGTCCTCCTGCGGCATCGAGATCGTGTACCCCAGCGCCTGGCCGCGGCTGATGATCGAGATCTTGTGGACCGGGTCGGAGTGCTCGAGGAAGTGCCCCACGAGCGCATGGCCCATCTCGTGGTAGGCGGTGATCAGGCGCTCCTTCTCGCTCATGACCCGAGTCTTCTTCTCCGGGCCGGCGATCACGCGCATGATCCCCTCTTCGAGCTCCACCTGCGTGACCTCGCGCTTGCCGTTGCGGGCCGCCAGCAGCGCCGCCTCGTTGACGAGGTTGGAGAGGTCCGCGCCGGTGAAGCCGGGCGTCTGCCCGGCGAGCGCGTCGACGTCGATCTCCTTCGCGAGCGGCTTGCCGCGCGTGTGGACCTCGAGGATCTTCGCGCGGCCCTTGCGGTCGGGGCGGTCGACGACGATCTGACGGTCGAACCGGCCCGGACGCAGGAGCGCGGGATCGAGGATGTCGGGACGGTTCGTGGCGGCGATGAGGATGATGTTGTCCTTCATCTCGAAGCCGTCCATCTCGACGAGCAGCTGGTTGAGCGTCTGCTCGCGCTCGTCGTGCCCGCCGCCGAGACCTG
>Ga0081539_10002191_pt1 | contig 28655 bp, 28 predicted proteins | sample TabmetS4T2R2_FD_71023 | JGI IMG/M metagenome (GOLD analysis project Ga0081539, IMG submission 71023) | Tabebuia heterophylla rhizosphere microbial communities from the University of Puerto Rico - S4T2R2 | ecosystem: Host-associated > Plants > Roots > Rhizosphere ... | reverse complement strand
CCGCACCGATCACGAGGAACTGATCGGTGCGGCCGAGCGGCTCTGCGATTTCCTTGTCCCGCAGACGGACCATGACGTCGTCGTCCATCGGCCACAGTCGGCGGTTGCTACGGGCTGAGAGTGGCCGCGATCTGGCTCTCCGAAGGCCGTGCTGCAGTGGGCGTTGCCGACAATCCGATGGCCGGTGACGTCCGGGTCACGTGCGGGATGCGGCGGTGCAGCCAGCCCGGTAGCCACCAGTTCGCCGAGCCCAGCAGCGTCATGAGCGCGGGGACGAGGACCAGGCGGACGACGGTGGCGTCGAGCAGGACGGCGGTCGCCAGGCCGAGTCCGAGCATCCGGGAAAAGGGCGAGGGATTGGTGACGAAGGCGAGGAACACGGTGGCCATGATGAGCGCGGCCGAGGTGATCACCCGTCCGGTGGCGGCGATACCGCGGGCGACCGAGTCGACGGCGTCGCCGCTCGCGTCGTACGCCTCCCTGATGCGAGACAGCAGGAACACCTCGTAGTCCATCGAGAGGCCGAAGAGGACGGCCAGGAAGATGATGGGCATCGGGGACGGGACGGGGAGTGCCTGCTCCAGACCGAAGATGCCCTTCAACCACCCCCACTGGAAGACGGCGACCACCACGCCGTACGCCGCGCCGATAGACAACAGGTTCATCAGAACGGCTTTGAGCGGCACGAGAACGGAGCGAAACACCAGCATCAGCAAGAGGAATGACGCCGCCAGGATCGCGCCCACGAAGACGGGCAGCGTGCGCGCGAGCTGCTGGCTGAGGTCGTAGGTCATGGCGGTCAGGCCCGAGACGTAAGCATTGGCCGGGACGAGGCCGCGAATGCGGTCGAGGGTCTCGGATGTCGCGGCGTCGGCAGGTGCCGTGGTCGTGAGGAGAGGCAGCGCGACCGTGTCTCCGGCGGGGGACATGCGTGGTTCGCCGGCCGCGGCAATACCTGGGTCGTCGGCGATGCGACGGGACAGCGCGCCGATGTCTGCGGCAGTTGCGCCGGGGCTCCGCAGATCCACGACCAACAGGAGCGGGCCGTTGACTCCCGGACCGAAGCCCTCCGCCAGCAGGTCGTACGCGCGCCGGTGGCTCATGCTCGCCGAGTCGTCGCCGGCGTCGGGGAACCGCGTCTGCATCCCCAGCGCCGGGGCCGCCAGGAGGAGCAGGAACGCCGTGGCCGCGAGGAGGTAGGGCCATGGTCTACGGGAGACATGATGGGCCAGGCGCCACCAGCCGGTGCCGGAGACGCGCTGCCGCTGCGGGAGCCGCCCTCGGTCGATGCGGTTACCGAGTAGCGCGAGGATGGCCGGGAGGAGCGTTACGGCGGCGAGGGCGGCGCCGAGCACGACCAGCGCCGTACTGAGCCCGATAGAGATCAAGAATCCCAGGCCGGTCAACGCGAGCGCCGCCATCGCCACGACGACGGTTCCGGCGGCGAACAGGATGGCGCTGCCGGCCGAGCCCATGGCGTCAGCCAGCGCGCTGCTGTTGTCCCGGCCTGCACTCCGGTTCTCGCGATAGCGGGCCATGATGAACAAGGCGTAGTCGATGCCGACGCCCAGTCCGATCATCGCGGCGATCGTCGGTGCGACGGTGGAGACGTTCAGCGCGTTGGCCAGTAGGGTGATGCCGCCGACGCCGGCGGCCACAACGACCAGCGCGAGCACGATGGGGACCAATGCGGCCACAACCGTCCCGAAGGCGACGACCAGGACGATCAGTGCAGCCAGCAAGCCGGCTGCCTCGGCGCCCGAAGTCGGGGTCTCTGCGTTGATGAACGCCGCGTCGCCGCCCAGCTCCGCGACCACGCCCGCTCGACGGGCCGGCTCCAGCGCGACGGCAATCGCGCCCAGGGGTGCCGAGCCCAACTGCGTCGGGGGCGCGTCGAACGCGATCTCGGCGTAGCCCATGCGCCCGTCGGGTGAGACCGTGCCCGCGGCGAACGGGTCCGCCACCCCCGTGACGTGTTCAGCTACCGCGATCCGCGCGACGGCGGCGTCGATGGCGGGCCGGTAGCGGTCCAGTCGTTCACCGGTCGGTGCCGCGAACACGGCCAGGGCAGTGCCGTCGGCTGCCTCCGGGAACCGTTCCTCGAGCAGCCGTGTCGCCTGCTCGCTCTGGCTGCCGGGGGCGTCGAAGTCGTCCGTAAACGAGCCGCCGGCCGTGCTCGCCAGCGCGATCATTCCAGCGACCGCGAGCGCCCATACGGTGATGGTGATCCAGGGCCTGCGGGCGCTGGCAGCGCCCAGGCGCCGAGTGAAGGAGTTCATGGCGGCCATCGTGGGCGGCGCCGCCCGGCGCCGTCTCCCGGCGTCGGAGGGGTAGGGTTCTCCGCCGCGCAGCCGGTGACCGCGTGCGCGCTCCGCCCAGCGATGGAGCTGGGTCCCGCCGTGTGGCCGATGACGGCCGTGCGTGCGCTCGCCTACCGTGAGGCGTGGTACAGCTCGGCGACCGGGCTAAAGACACACCCGCAGGGTCTTGACGTGTGGAGCGATGATGAACCGGCCGGAGCTGTCCTCGCGCAGCCTCCGTGGCCCATTCGCGCGCTGGCCGCAGGCCTCTGACGCGGTCCTTGCAGCCGTCTTGTTCGGGGTGACGACGTTCTTGGTGGAGGGCCCCGACGACTCGGTGGTGACGCGGCCGATTACCGAGGTGCCCTTCGCCGTCCTGTCCGTCTTCGTCATCGCAGCAGCCGCGATCTATGTGCGCCGCCGTCAGCCCGTTGCGGTCCTCGCCGTGGCGGTGGCCTGCTGGGCGCTCCTCCTGCCGACGCGGGAATACGACGTGGGCTTGATCACGATCTTCGCGCTCTACAGCGTGGGCCGCTATGCCCAGAGCAGCCAGATGGGCGCGGTCTGCGTAGCCGGGTCGATCGCCGTTCTCAGCGGGGAAGGCCTCCTTCAGACCACCTCATGGGTGGAGGCCGCCTTCGGTGCCCTGGTCTTCTTCGTCGCCTGGTATACGGGACGCCGCCTGCGGCTGCGCGCGGAGCGCGCCGCCGAACAACGTCGACAGCAGGCGGCCGAGGCGCGCCGGATCATCGCCGAGGAGCGCACCCTCATTGCCCGCGAACTCCACGACGTGGTGGCCCATCAGGTGAGCATGATGACGGTGCAGGCGGGGGCGGCCCAGGCCGTCGCTGCGACGGATCCGGAAGGCGCCCGCCAGGCGATGGCCGCGGTCGAGCAGGCCGGCCGCCAGGCGCTGGACGAGCTGCGGCATCTGCTGGGCGTGCTTCGGCCCGAGACCGAACCGGACGGCCTTGGTCCCCAACCGGGACTCGCCGACGTGCCCCGGCTCGTCGAGCAGGTCAGCGCAGCAGGGCTGGACGTCCAGCTCACGGACAGCCTGACCACCGCGTTGCCCACCCGGGTGCAACTGTCGGCCTACCGCATCATTCAGGAAGCGCTGACCAATGTGCTGAGACACAGGGGTCCGGGAACCCGCGCCGACGTCCACCTCGGTGAGGACGGAACGACCCTCACCATCGAGGTCATCGATCACGGCCAGCCGGTCCTGTCCCGCCCGCAGCCGGTCGGCCACGGGATCACCGGAATGCGGGAGCGGGCGACCCTGCTGGGCGGCAGCCTCGAAGCCGGCCCGCGTCCTGAAGGCGGCTTCCGGGTGGTCGCCCGGCTACCGCTGGCCGGCGAGCCCGCATGAGCATCAGGGTCGTGGTCGCCGATGATCAGGCGTTGGTCCGCGGTGGCTTCACCATGATCCTCCGGACGCACCCGGACATCGAGGTCGTGGCCGAGGCAGGCACCGGAACCGAGGCGATCGAGGCCGCGCAGCGGCACCGCCCCGACGTCATCCTCATGGATATCCGCATGCCCGAACTCGACGGCATCGAAGCAACGTCACGGATTCTGCGGGACGCCGACTGGCCCGTCCGCATCCTGATCCTTACGACATTCGACCCGGACGAATACGTCTATCGAGCCCTCCGCGCCGGCGCCAGCGGCTTCGTCCTCAAGGACATCCCACCGCACCAGCTGGCCAACGCCGTCCGCGCCATCGCCGACGGCGGTGCGCTGATCGCCCCCTCGATCACGCGGCGCCTCATCAGTCGGTTCGCCGAACGACCGGCCGTGAACACCCCGCTCGCCGATCGCCTGCATCGGCTGACCGACCGGGAACGCGACATCGTGATCGCCGTTGCCCGCGGTGCCACGAACACCGAGATCGCACGGGAGCTCACCATCGGCCCCGCCACCGTCAAGTCACACGTCTCGAGCATCCTGACCAAACTGGGCCTGCGCGACCGCACGCAGATCGTCGTCTTCGCCTACGAAAGCGCCCTCATCGAACCCGGGACGCATGACATCGGCCACTGACCCCTCACGCTGATGCGCGCCACGACCAGGGCGTTCCGCGGAACGTTCCCAGGCAACGCTGGGTGAAGGTGTGGGTCGGGCGCATGAGTCGCCGCCATTCGATGACCGGCTGGGCCGTCAGCGCTCCGGCGGCCACTTGACCGGGGGCGAGGTGGGAACCACCTCGTCTCTGTCGTTCGGGTCCCCGACCCAGCCGTCCGGCGGCACCCGGGTGTCCATGCGCCGGCTCTCGGCGCCGAACGGCACCGACAGGACCGCGACGAGGACGATGAACGCCACGATGACCAGCGGCATGATCGAGTCGGCCATCCCGATCGCCTCCTCGCCCACATCCTCGCACCGCCCCTGTGCCTCGACAACGCTGAGGTCGGACGAGGGTCTCTGGCAGGCCCCGACCCGCCTGTCGTGGCGTTCGTGCAGCCAAAGGGACCCCCCTTTTGGGGGCACTTTGGCTGCACGAACACCAAGAACCATGCCGAAGTGCAGCGGCAGGGCACCTCAAGATCACCGTTCCCGGTGCGAAGTCATCAGGCGGCAAATGGGCGCCGGTTACAGTGATTTCGTGACGACGGCAGGCCTGCGATGAGCCGCTACCCGCGGGCGGGCGGCCGCCACGCCGATCAGGGGCACACGCTCGCGGCGACCGAGCACGCCGTCGCGGAGCGGCTGGCCGGTTTCGAACTGGACATGCCGGCCATGGCGGCCACGCAGAATCTCTACCGCGCTGCGAACGCTGTCCGCAATCACCTGGAGCAGACCGTCCTCGCGCCGCATCAGCTCACCTGGACCGGATGGGTGGTCCTGTGGGTGGTGTGGATCTGGGAGGAGATCGAGACCCGGGACGTCGCGACGGAGGCGGGCATCTCCAAGGGCACGCTGACCGGGGTGGTGAAGACACTGGAGAGCCGGGGTCTCGTCAGCCGGAACGCTCACCCCGACGACGGCCGCAGGGTCCTGCTGGCCCTGACACCCGAGGGTGTGCGGCTGATGGAGAAGCTGTTTCCTCAGTTCAACCGCCAGGAGTCGGCGCTGGCCGCGCCGCTGGGGCTGCGCTCCACGACCACCCTGGCCCGGTTGCTGCGACGGATTGTCGCCGACCTGGAATCGCGCGCCTGACGGCGCGAATTTCGACGCCCCCCATGTCGATCACCTCCTTCGGGGCTTTAGAGGTTCCGCGGAACCTCTTAGCGTCTTGACAGATCATTCGGCATCAAACGATAGTTCGGTCAGCAACGACTACGTGGGCAAGGAGCGCCCGCATGCTGCCACCGAAGGCGTTCGACCGGGTGATGAAAGTTGAGGCGGCCAGGCCATGAGCGACGGTCCGGTCACCATCGTCAGTGGTGGCGGGAGCGGCATCGGCGCGGCGGTCGCCCGTTGTGCCGCTGACGCCGGCCACACGGTGGTCATCTGCGGCCGCCGGTCGGACGCCTTGCAACGCGTTGCCGACCGGCCGCGGATCCACCCTGTCGTCGCCGACGCCTGCGATCCGGCGGACATGGAGCGACTCGTCTCCGCCTCCGTTGCCCGGCACGGCCGGATCGATCACGTCGTGGCGAATGCCGGCATCATGCGTTCGGGGACGGTCCTGGACACCACCCCGGAGCAGTGGGAGCAGGTCATCCAGGCGAACCTCACGTCTGCCTTCCTGCTGATCCGTGCCGCGCTGCCCCAGCTCTTGGCCACCCACGGCAGCCTCGTAGGCGTCTCGTCGATCGCGGCCCTGCGCGCCTCGACCGGCGCCGCCGCCTACGCAACCTCCAAGGCGGCGATGACCATGCTGGTTCGCACTGTCGCAGCGGATTACGGATCGGCCGGAGTCCGCGCCAACGCGGTGTGTCCCGGATGGGTGCGCACCGAGATGGCTGACGAGGAGATGCGGGTCTTCGGCCAGGAGGCCGGTCTCGATCTCGACAGCGCTTATGGCGCGGTGAGTCGGCTGGTCCCGCAGCGGCGGGTGGCCGAACCGGCGGAGGTGGCCGCTGCCGTCCTCTGGCTGCTCGGCGCCGAGGCCTCCTACGTCAACGGCGCCGTTCTGACCGTCGACGGCGGGACAACGGTCGTTGATCCCGGCACCGTGGGATTGGACTTCACCGTGACGCCGCGATAACACCCGGGCCTCCTCGCTCGCGGCAGCTGCGAGCCGGGACGCCTCTCATCCATTTCGCACTCATCGCCGCGAGGAGGCAGCACCGTGACGCAGAACAGTGCACAACCGGGTGGGTACGCCCGGCTCGGCGGCTCCAGCCGCAAGCTCAGCCTGATCGACGTGGTGGCGCAGTCCATCGGCTTCATGGGCCCGGTGTTCTCGATCGCCTTCCTGGTCCCGTTGCTTGTCGGGATCATTTCGGCCTCAGGCAAGGGCGGTGGCACCGCCGCTCCGCTGTCCGTCCTGCTGGCCGCCATCGGCGTGCTCGCCCTGGGGTGGATCGTGGCCGAGTACACCCGGAAGATCCAGGCGGCCGGATCGCTGTACGACTACGTCTCCGACGGCCTCGGCTCGCGGCTGGGCGTGGCTGCCGGGCTGCTGTACTACGTGGGCATTCTGATCCTGTCCACTGGGCTGCTGGTCCTGATCGGCGGCACGATCCATGACACGCTCACGGCGGAGTTCGGGCATGGCCTCCTACCTCCCGCGGTCTGGGACCTGCTCCTTCTGGTCGGGCTGGCCACGGTCCTCTTCCTCGGCGTCGCGCTGTCGGTCCGGGCGCAGCTGACTTTGGCGCTGATATCCCTCACGGTCGTCCTGATCTTCTTCCTCTATGTGATCGGCAAGGTGGGCGGTGGCAACGACGTCGCCACCGCGTTCAATCCCGCTTCCGCGCCGCAGGGATGGAACGGCGTCTTCTTCGGCGTGCTGTACGGCGTCCTGCTGTTCACTGGGTTCGAGACCTCGGCGAACCTGGCCGAGGAGACCGAGCATCCCGGCCGCGACATCCCCCGGGCGGTGCTGTTCTCGGTGCTGATGATCGCCGGCTTCTACGTCATCGGTGCGTACGCCACGGTGGCCGGCTACCACTTCAACCTCGATGAACTGGGGAAGAACGCCGGAGCTCCGCTGTTCGGCCTCGCCGGACCCGCCGCTGACGGCGGTTTCGGCTCCACCGGGGTGCGGCGACTGATGGAGCTGGTCGTCATCCTCGACATGCTCGCCGTGCTGATCGGAACGGCCGTCGCCGCTTCCCGTGGATTCTTCGCCATGGGCCGTGACCACCGGCTGCCTAAGGTGCTCGGAGTGGTGTCCAGCCGGGGAACGCCCCTCACCGCCAGCGGTTTCGTGGTGGCCTTCGGTCTGCTGGTCATCGCTGTGACCACATGGTGGACCAGCCTGTTCGCGCTGCCCGAGACGCCGCACTACGCCGCAATCTTCTTCTGGGGATCGACCTTCGGCGGTTTCGCCCTGGCGACCATCTACCTCCTGATGTCCGTAGGCGCCGTGCGCGGGCTGCGGCAGTCCCCGCCCGCAGCGGTGTACCTGGCCGCAGCCGTCGGTGTGGTCGTCACTCTGGCCGCCCTGTTCGGATCGGTGTACAAGGTGACGGCGCCGCTGATCTACGCGCCGTACGCGGCTCTCGGCATCTTCGTCGTCGGCCTCGTGATTGCGTGGTTCACGCCGGGGCGCGCCCCGGCCAAGTCCGAATTCACCCAGCTGACTCCCGCCGAGCAAGGCCCACAACGCCTGTGACGGTTGCGGTGACGCCCAGGATGCTGCTGATCCTGAGCGAGAACTGGACCATGACCAGTGGTCGCGACCTACGCACGCTCGTGAACTGGGCCCGGGAGGCCGAGGACGCCGGTTTCGACGCCGTCATGGTCAGCGAACACGTCGTGCTCGGCCCGGACGCGGCGGCCCATGGCGTGATGGCCAACCCGCGGGAGTACGCGCTGCCGGGTAACCAGGACCCGCTCACCCCGTGGCCCAACTCGATCGTGCTACTCAGCGGCATCGCGGCGGCGACGTCGCGGATCCGGCTGGTCGCCGGGGCGATCCTGGCGCCGCTGCGTCATCCGCTGCTCTTGGCTCGGGAATTGGGCAGTCTGGATCTGCTGTGCGAGGGCCGGCTGGTGGTGCAGCCCTCGGTCAGCTGGAGCCGCGACGAGTACGGCGCGCTGGGTGTGCCGTTCGCCCAGCGCGGCCGGATCTTGGACGAGCAGCTGGAGATCATGGACCTGCTCTGGCGGTCATCACCCGTCAGCTATCGAGGCGCCCACTACTCCTTCGAGGAGGTCTATTTCGAGCCGAAGGCCTACCGTCCCGGGGGGCCGCGACTGTGGTTCGGCGGCCAGCGGCTGCACGCCCGCCTTCTCGATCGGCTCGTCCGCTACGGCCACGGCTTCCACCCGCTCGGGCGGCCGTCGCCGGAGGAGCTGCATGCGGTGAAGGCGGCGCTCGCGGCCGACGGCCGGGACATTGCCGAGCTCGAACTCGTCGGCGGGACCAGCGCCCGCTTTCCGGACGCCACGTCGTGCGCGGATCTGGGCGAGGCGCTGTCGGTCATTCCCGAGCAGTTGGAGCAGGGGTTCTCGACGTTCTGCCTCAAGCCGTCCCAGTTCATCGACGATCCTCGTGGCGTCGGCAGGCTGTGCGCCGACGTCATGCGCCGGGTCGAGGCGATGACCCGCTGAATCAAGCGGTCGCCGCCTCCCTCGCGAAGATCTTGGAGACTTTGTCGGCTGTGGGCCGACAAAGTCTCCAAGATCTTCGGTTTAGCGGCGATTACCGGTTGAACCGCCGGGCGCTTGGGGACGTTGCTGCAGATGTGGGTGCGCATCATGCGGCGTTCCCGTACTCCGTGGAACCGAGGCATTGGCGGGCGCCGAGGCGGATTGGCGATGCTCTTGTTGCGTTCTTCTGCCTCGCAGTGCTCGGCCCCACGGCGATCGCCTTCGCGATCGCTTCCCTGCCGTGGGGACCGGTGCACGGGCGTCCCCTGGTTCCCGGGGGATGGCTCGGCGTGGCTTTCGATGCGTTGGCCGGAGTCTGGTTCGGCGTGGTGGGCCTGCGGTATCTCAGTGGTGTCGTACAGCCCGAGACTCTCGACCTGGACCGGGATGGGCTGGTCCGGCAGAGCCTGTTCGCCGGCGAAACCCGAGTCGCCTGGAAGAGCTCCGGACGGTTCGTGGTTGCACTCAAGACGTGGCCGGGCGATGGGATCGAGACCGGCGACCTGGCCGCCCGTCGGCAACTGGTGACCTGCTCCACCGGCACCGTCGAGCCTCCGCGTGGACTGCGTGCGCGGGTCAACCGGGCGCTACATCCGCGCCAAGTGCCCATAGTGGCGCCGTTCCGGCCCGGACAGGGACCCTGGAGCCTGGACGGCCCCGACCTCGTGCTTCTTTTCGATCGCTACCGCCAGGCCTACGGATCCTCCTGGTGACATGGCGAGCCGAGTGCATTGAGAGCCTGAGTGCATTTTAGAGCAGACCGGGTGCAGCGACGGCTGGTGGCCGCGACGAGGGCTCGTCGCGCGTAGCCCTGTCCAACGCGAGCATGCGCGCGCCCATCACGGCGTACCAGCTGAAAGCGACGATCAAGAAAAGGTAGAACCCGAGGTCACCTGGCAGGAATCCGCCGGCCAGGAAGATGACCAGCAGCAGCACCGGCGTCCAGCCGAGCAGGCGCCAACCGCGCCACGCCGGATTGTCACGAAGCGCCAGGCCGGAGGCGCTGAAGGCAATGAGCCAGGACAGCACCGTGATGAGGAAGCCGATGTCGTGGGCCTGGCCGTGCCAGGTGGCCGGCTCGCCGGGCAGGTCGGTCGGCGGGATGTTGACCAGCATGCCGAGGACGAACAGGCCGAATCCCGCGGTGGCCACGCGACCGGAGATCCTGCGCCGGAACTCGCGCCGGAAGCCGACGGCGAAGATCCCTCCGAGAAGCGCGGCGACGGCGAAGTTGAGCATCTGGATATACCCGAAGTCTCCGCGGACGATGGCGCTCGGATACGGCACCTCGTGATTGCCGAAGAGCGTCCAACCCAATCCGCGCAAGAAATCCAGCTCGAGCCAGGTCACCATGATCACGATGGCAATCCAGAGCGGCCCCATGATCAGGCCGGCGAGCGCGGACGTCCGGCGGGTGATGTGCGTCATTTGTGCTCCTTCCGGGGAGACCGACTGACGGCGTGTGATGACGGTAGGGCGGAAGGCAGACGCGTGACCTCATCTGACAGAGCGAACCCTTCATCCTTGAGAGTGACTGCAGTGGCTTCGAAGAACCACGCCGTGTCCCGCGCCGGGGGCCTACCGTGCACCCATGAGGCCGCCGCTGGGTATCGACCGCCGGGACGCCGCCCTGGCGGTCGTCGTGGCGTTGTTCGGGCAGCTGGACGTGTTGGCGCCGGGCCTCTTCAGCACGAACGTCGTCGGTCCACGATGGGCGGTCTCGCTCGTCTATCTCGTTTCGGCCGGCGCGGTGGCAATTCGGCGCATCAAGCCGGGCACGGCCTTCGCGATTCTGGCGGTCGCCTTCGCGGCACAAGCCCTGTTGATCGGGACCTCCGAAGGGAACGGCGCGCTCTTCCCGGCTCTCGTCCTGAGCTATTCCGTAGCGACGTACGGCTCCCGGCGCGTGGCCATCGCGGCGCTCTGCGTCGTGCCGGTGCTGGCCACCGTCCGGGAAGTCTTCAATCCGGAGAACACGTCCCCCGAGGAGGTGATCAACGGGATCGGCTGGGATCTGACGCTGGTCGCCGCCTGGCTGCTCGGGGCATACCTACGGACCCGTCGGCAGCTGGTGGCCGAGCTGCGTCAACGAGCTGCAGACTCAGCCGAGGCCGCAGCGGTAGCCGAACGGGCCCGCATCGCGCGGGAGATGCATGACGTGCTCGCGCACAGTCTGGGCGTGATCGTCGTGCAGGCGGAGGCCGCGGAGGAGGTGCTTCGTCATCGGCCGGAGTCGGCGGCCGAGTCACTGCGCGCGATCCAGCGCACGGGGCGAGACGCACTGATGGAGATTCGCCGGGTGGTCGGCATCCTGCGGGATGACGAGGCTGTACGGGAACCCGCGCCGGGCGCGGCGGCAGTCGAGGCACTGGTCCAGCGCGTGAACGCCGCCGGCCTTGCCGTCGAGTTGGAGGTCCGCGGGTCGGTCGAGACGCTGCCCCCTGCGCCGGACCTCGCGGTGTACCGGGTTGTCCAGGAGTCGCTGACCAATACCCTCAAGCATGCCGAGGCGTCGAGCGCCCGCGTGCTGATTGATCGCCGCCCGGACCGCGTCTCGGTGGAGGTCGTGGATGACGGGCGCGGCGCACCGCCCGGCTATCGCCACGAATCGGGGAACGGGCTTCGCGGGATGCGCGAGCGGATCACGGCGCTTGGTGGAACCTTTCACGCCGGCCCGACCGGGGAGCGCGGCTTCGCAGTGCGGGCCGTGCTCAGCCTGGAAGACCTCACTCTGCAGGAGGACCCGTCGTGATCCGGGTTCTTATCGTGGAAGACCAGGAGCTCGTTCGGGAGGGTTTTGCCACGATTCTCGATCTACAGCAGGACATCGAGGTCGTGGCGGCCGTTGCCGACGGCGCAGCGGCCTTGGCGTCGGCCCGAGCGCTACATCCCGACGTCGTCCTGATGGATATCCGGATGCCCGCGATGGACGGAATAGAAGCGACGCGCCGCCTGCTGCGGGCGGGCGCTCCGGACGCGCCCAAGGTGCTGGTGCTCACGACATTCGACCTCGACGAGTACGTCTATGCGGCCTTGCAGGCGGGAGCGAGCGGATTCCTGCTCAAGGATGCCCCGCGCGCGGCGCTGATCTCCGCGGTGCGCGCTGTGGCGGCGGGCGACAGCCTGCTATCCCCGACGATCACCCGTCGACTCGTGGAGCAGTTCGCGCGGCGGATGCCGACTGCCGATTCGGCTGACTGGCCCTGGCGCAGCTTGAGCTCCCGCGAGTTGGACGTGACCAGGCTGATCGCACGCGGCCTGTCGAACGCCGAGATCGCCGCCGACCTGGTGCTCAGTGAGGCAACCGTGAAGACGCACGTGGCCCACGTGCTGACGAAGACGGGACTGCGGGACCGAGTCCAGGTGGTCGTGCGGGCGTACGAGACCGGCCTGGTGGAACCAGGCGCGCCGTCCACGGCCGGGGATCCATGAGTCGGAGCGCGGGGGCTGCCGAGAGCGCGCAGCGAGGCATTGTGCAATGTGACATTGCACTGTACGGTCGGCAGTAGCCGACCTCGATGGAGTACTGCAATGAGCGATAAGCCGTGGCGTGGGGTACACGTCGCGAGTGCCCTGCCGTTCCGGAACGACTGGTCCGTGGACTACGACGCATTCGCGGAGCACGTGCGTTTCCTGGCGGAGAACGGGTGTGACGGGATCTGCCCGAACGGGTCTCTGGGGGAGTACCAGACGCTCAGCGATGAGGAGCGGGCCCGCGTCGTGACGACGGCGGTTGAGGCCGCGCCGGCGGGGTTCACGGTCATGCCGGGCGCTGCGGCGTACGGTGCCTTGGAGAGTTGCCGGTGGATCGAGCAGGCTGCCCACGCCGGGGCCTCCTGCGTGCTGCTGCTGCCGCCGAACGCGTACCGGGCCGACGACGAGGCCGTGGTCGATCACTATCGCCGCGCCGCGGCGGTGGGCCTGCCGATCGTGGCGTACAACAACCCGATCGACACCAAGGTGGACCTGCGTCCGGAGCTGCTGGCCCGCCTGCGCGGCGAGGGACTCATCGTTGCGGTCAAGGAGTTCACCGGCGACGTCCGCCGGGCCTACGAGCTCTTCGAGCTGGCGCCGGAGCTCGACCTCCTGATCGGCGCCGATGACGTGCTGCTCGAGCTGGGCCTGGCAGGCGCGAAGGGCTGGATCGCGGGCTATCCGAACGCCATCCCGCGCAGCACCGTGGAGCTGTACGCCCTCGCGACGTCCGGCGATCCCGGCGACGTCGCGAAAGCGCTACCCATCTATCGCGACCTGCATCCGCTCCTGCGGTGGGACTCCAGGACCGAGTTCGTGCAGGCGATCAAGCTGTCGATGGACGTTGCCGGTCGCACGGGCGGCATCTGCCGGCCGCCACGCCTGCCCCTGGGCAAGGACGTCGCCGACAGGATCGTTCGCGACACGGAGGCTGTGCTGGCCAAGGGCTACCGGTAAGGGGCTGCGTCATGCGATCGCAGCGTGTGATCCACACCGTCGAGTCTCACACGGAGGGCATGCCGACCCGGGTGGTGACCGGGGGAGTGGGTCCCATCCCGGGAGCGACGATGGCCGAGCGTCGTCGCTGGTTCATCGAGAACAGCGACGAGCTGCGAACGTTCCTGATGTACGAGCCGCGGGGGCATTCGGCCATGAGCGGGGCGATCCTGCAGCCGCCGACGCGACCGGACGCCGACGTGGGGGTCTTGTACATCGAGGTGTCGGGGCTGCTGCCGATGTGCGGGCACGGCACGATGGGGGTGGCCACGGTCCTGGTGGAGACCGGGATGGTCCCGGTGGTCGAACCGGTGACCACCATCCGGATCGACACGCCGGCGGGCCTTGTGGAGGCCCGGGTCCAGGTCGAGGACGCCGCGGCGCGGTCGGTGACGATCCGCAACGTCCCCGCGTTCAGCCTGGGCCTCGATCGGCACGTGAAGGTCCCGGGATTCGGTGAAGTGCGCTACGACATCGCCTTCGGTGGCAACTTCTACGCGATCGTCCAGCTCGAAGAGCTGGGTCTGCCGTTCGAGCGAGAGGCGAAGAACGACTTGCTTGGGGCCGGTCTGGCCATCATGGAGGCGATCAACGCGACGGACGAGCCGGTGCATCCGGAACGTGCCGACATCCGGGCCTGCCACCACGTGTACCTGGCGGCACCCGGCTCGACCGCCCACCATTCGCGGCACGCCATGGTCATCCACCCAGGGTGGTTCGACCGGTCCCCGTGCGGCACGGGTACCAGCGCCCGGCTGGCCCAGTTGCACGCCCGTGGGGAGCTGGGGATCGGGGACTCGATGCTGAACGAGTCCTACATCGGCTCGCGATTCACCGGTCGCCTGGCCGAGGTGACGGAAGTAGCCGGTCGTCCCGCGGTGATTCCCGAGATCACGGGGCGCGCGTGGGTGACGGGCACCGCGCAGTACTACCTGGATCCCACGGATCCGTTCCCCGCCGGCTTCCTGCTGTGACAGACGCGACGCCGTCGCTCCCGCTCGGCCTGGTGAGAAAGGTCGCGCACCTGCGCGAGACCGTCACCCACAGCCTGCGGGCCGCGATCATCACCGGGCAGATGGCGCCGGGCCAGGTGTACTCGGCACCGGCTCTGGCGGCGCGTTTCGGCGTCTCGCCGACCCCGGTGCGCGAGGCGATGGTCGACCTGGCCCGTGAGGGCCTGGTCGAGACGGTGCCCAACAAGGGTTTCCGGGTCACCACAGTCAGCGATGCCGAGCTGGACGACATCGCCGACCTCCGCCGGCTCATCGAGCCGCCGACCGTGCAGGCGGTGACCCCGCAGATCCCGGACGAGGCGATTCCTGAGCTGCGGGAGCTCGCCCAAGCCATCGTCGTGCACGCCGCGGCCGGTGATCTGATCGCCTACACCGAGGCCGACCGCCGTTTCCATCACGCGATCATGGAGTACAGCAACAACCGGCGGCTGGTCAGCCTGGTGGACGACCTGCGGTCGCACACCCGGCTCTACGGGTTGTCCGAGATGGCCGACCACGGCTCGCTGGCGGCATCCGCCGCCGAGCATCTCGCCATCGTCGACCGGATCGCCGCCAGGGACGCCGAGGGTGCCGGTGCTCTGATGAGCCGTCACATCGGCCGGGTGCGCGCGGAATGGGCCGGGCCGTCCCCGTGACCGGTGCGACGTTCGACGTGGTGATCGTCGGTGCCGGAGCCGTGGGTGCCGCGTGTGCGTACTTCGCGACGGCGGCCGGCCTGCGCGTCGTCGTCCTGGACCGAGCAGCCATCGCCTCGGGGACCTCCAGCGCCTGCGAGGGCAATCTCCTGATCTCCGACAAGGAGCCGGGCCCCGAGCTGGAGCTGGCCCTCTACTCCCGGCAGTTGTGGGTCGGCGAGCTCGCCGAACACGCAGCCCTGTGGGAGTACGAACCCAAGGGCGGGCTCGTGGTGGCCTCCAGCGAGCCGGTGCTGGCGAGACTGCGCGACCTTGCGGCCCGTCATCGCGCGCTGGGCATTACCGTCGACGACGCCGATCCCGCCGCCCTGTGCGATCGCGAACCGCACCTCAACCCGGCGCTCGTCGGCGGTGCCTTCTACCCGCAGGACGCCCAAGTGCAGCCGATGCTGCTCGTCGCGCACCTGCTCCGGCTCGCCCGTGTCCAGGGGGCCGAGGTGCGGGCCGGCACCGCCGTCACCGGTGTCCTGCGCAACGGCGATCGGGTGGTCGGTGTCCGCACCAGCGACGGGGACTTCTCGGCAGGGACGGTCGTGAACGCCGCCGGAACGTGGGCCGCAGACATCGCGCGTCTGGCGGGTGTGGACCTGCCCGTCTTGCCGCGGCGCGGGTTCGTTCTGGTGACCGAGCCGCTGCCCGTGACCGTGCGGCACAAGGTCTACGCCGCCGAGTATGTCGCGGACGTCGCCAGCTCCGCCGGTGACCTGCAGTCATCGCCCGTCGTCGAGGGAACACCGGCGGGGACCATCCTGATCGGTGCCACGCGGGAGCGCGTCGGGTTCGACCGCGGATTCTCGGTCGCGGCGGCCGCCCGGCTGGCCCGCGGCGCGCTCGCCTTGTTCCCGTTTCTCGCCGGCGTCAGAGTGATGCGCAGCTACCTCGGGTTCCGCCCTTACTGCCCCGACCACCTGCCGATCATCGGGCCCGATCCGCGGGCGCCAGGGCTGTGGCACGCGTGCGGGCATGAGGGCGCCGGAATCGGCCTGTCCGTGGGGACCGGATCGCTTCTGGCGCAGACGCTTTCCGGCGCCGCGACCGCTCTTGACCTGATCCCGTTCGCGCCCGACCGCTTCGCGGAGAACCGATGACGACAATCACCATCACGTTTGCCGGGCGAACGCTGCAGGCACGAGATGGGCAGACCGTGGCCGCCGCCCTGATCGAGAACGGCGTGCGGTCGTGGCGCCGCACCCGGCACGGCGGCCGGCCGCGCGGCCTCTTCTGCGGCATCGGGGTCTGTTTCGACTGCCTGCTGACCATCGACGGTCAGGCGGCACAACGCGCGTGCCTCGTACCGGTGCGGGACGGCATGACTCTCGCGGAGGGCGCGACGGCGGGCGAGGGCCGCGATGACTGAGCCCGCCGCCGACGTATCCGCCGATGTTGCCGTCGTCGGAGCCGGGCCCGCCGGGCTCGCGGCCGCCGTCCACGCCGCTGACGCCGGGCTGTCGGTCACGCTCATCGACGCGGGCATTCGTCCCGGCGGCCAGTACTGGCGGCACCCCGACCCTGCGCTCGACGTGGACAGCCGCGCCGGGCACCACGACTGGCAAACCTTCGCGAGCCTGCGGGACGCGCTCCACCGGCACGTCGAGAATCGCCAGATCCGCTACCTCGCCGGCACTCAGGTCGCACTCGTCCAGCCTGGGTCCCCGTTCCGCCTGCACCTTGCCGTGACCGTGCCCGGTGCCGCCCCGGAACACGGTGCCCTCGTCACCGCCGTCAAGGCCGCCGACCTGATCCTGTGCCCCGGCGGATATGACCGGCAGTTGCCCATCCCGGGCTGGGACCTGCCCGGTGTCTTCGCGGCCGGAGGCCTCCAGGCGTTGCTCAAAGGCACCCGGACACTCCCGGGTCGACGCGCGGTGATCGCGGGCACCGGCCCCTTCCTGCTCCCCGTCGCGGCCGGCTTCGCCGAGACGGGCGGACAGGTGGCTGCCGTCTGCGAAGCCAACAGCCCGCTCCGCTGGCTCAGGCAGGCGCATCTGGCCGCTCAGGCACCCGCCAAGGCCCGCGAAGCCCTCGAGTACGCCATCGGCTTCGGGCGGCACAGGATCCCGTACCGCCCGCGCACCGTGGTGATCCGGATTCTCGGTGACCGGGAGGTGCGTGGCGCCGTCGTGGCCCGGGTCGATGCCGACGGGCGCACCCAGGAAGGCACCGAGCGCGAGGTCGAGGCCGACGTCGTCGCCTTCGGATGGGGCTTCACCCCATCGCTGGAGCTGCCGCTCGCTCTGGGCACCCAGACTCGCGTCGACGTCGACGGCTCGCTTGTCGTGGTCGTCGACGATCTGCAGCGCAGCACCGTCTCCCGGGTCTGGGTTGCCGGCGAGGCAACCGGCATCGGCGGCGCGCTCCTGGCCCGGCTGGAGGGCGAGCTGGCCGCCCGGTCCCTGGTCGCCGAACGGACCGGGCAACCGCTGCGCCCGCGAGCCTTGCAGTACCGGATGCGCCGTTCGCGTGCGTTCGCTCGAGCCATGCACGCCGCCCATCCCATCCCGCCGCGGTGGCCCGACTGGCTGACTGCCGACACCCTGGTCTGCCGCTGCGAGGAAGTACCCGTCGCCGCCGTTCGACACGCCGTCGACGTCCTGGGTGCTACCGACCCACGCACCGTCCGTTCGCTCACCCGCGTCGGAATGGGCTGGTGCCAGGGCCGAGTGTGTGCCGACGCCTGCGCCCGACTCGTCTGCGACCTGACCCGGCGGCCGCTCACCGACGGCGCTCTCGAGGCCACCAGCCGGCGCACCTTCGCCGCGCCCCTGGAACTCAGCCGGGTCGCCCGGCTGGACGACTCGCCCACACCCGAGGACCGCTCATGACCACATCGGCCGAACTCGACATCATCCTTGCCGCCGCTGCTGCCGCCAGCCGTCCCTGGGCCGGCACAACTGCCGGGCAGCGGGCGGTGGCCCTGCGGGCCGTGGCCGATGCCCTCGACGCCGCCGCAGCCACTCTGGTGCCGATCGCGCAGGACGAAACGCACCTGCCCACCGGCCGGTTGAACTCCGAGCTCGCCCGGACGACTTTCCAACTGCGACTGCACGCCGACGAGATCGAGACCGGCCGCCCGTTCGACCCGCGGATCGACCACGCCGACCCGCACTGGGGGATGGGCCCCCGGCCCGACCTCCGCCGCATCCAGCGACCACTCGGGCCGGTCGTCGTGTTCGCCGCCAGCAACTTCCCGTTCGCCTTCAGCGTCGCCGGCGGCGACACCAGTTCCGCTCTGGCGGCCGGGTGCCCTGTCGTGGTCAAGGCCCACCCCGGCCACCCAAAGCTCTCCGAGGCCACCGGACGAGTGGTCCGGACGGCACTGGACGCCACCAACGGTCCGGCGGGTCTGTTCGCGGTGATCTATGGGGAGGAGGCCGGCCGGTCCGCGATCCTTGATTCTCGAATCGCCGCAGCCGCGTTCACCGGCTCCATCGCGGGCGGCCGTGCCCTGTTCGACCTGGCCGTCTCACGGCCCGTCCCGATCCCGTTCTTCGGTGAGCTCGGCAGCACGAACCCGGTATTCGTCACCCGCGCCGCCGCCGCCCACCGCGCCGAGGCCATTGCCCGCGAGTTCGTCGGCTCCTACACCCTGGGCGCAGGGCAGTTCTGCACCAAGCCCGGTCTGCTCTTCGTGCCCTCCGACAGCGACATCCCCCGGCTGCTCGCCGGGCCGGAGGCTCAGGGCAGTTACCTTGCCCAGCCGCTGCTGAACAGCCGCATCCAGCTGGGCTTCCAGCGATCCTTGGCGCGCCTGCGTGAGCATCCCGACGTCCGCCCGCTCGTGACGACACCCGACGGTCCCGACGCCGAACCGGGTCCGGTCCTGCTCACGACGTCCATCACCACCGTCTTGTCGGACCCCGACACCCTCCTCGAGGAGTGCTTCGGCCCCGCCGCACTCGTCGTGACCTACGAGGAGGAACGACAGTTGCTCGACGTCGCCGAGCGGTTGCCGGGGCAGCTCACGACGACGGTCATCGGCGAGGCTGACGACCCGCTCGCGCCGGCCCTCATCGAGGTCGCCTCCGAGCGCGCCGGCCGTGTGCTGTGGAACCAGTGGCCGACCGGGGTGTCCGTCACCTACGCCCAGCAGCACGGCGGCCCGTACCCGGCGACGACCGCGCCGGCCTCCACGTCGGTGGGAACGGCAGCCATCGGCAGATTCCTGCGCCCGGTCGCCTACCAGGGGGTGCCGCGAGCGCTCCTGCCCCCGCTCCTGCGCGACTCCGCTGACAGCGCCTGACGCGTGACTGCAGCCACAACATGTAAACAACACTGACATTTCCAGGCGTGAAACTGTGCCTATTCCTATCGAGTAAGCGGGGCGCACACTCGCCTTGTGCGGACGCTCGTGGTCGGTGGCGGAGTCATCGGCCTGACCCTCGCCTACCACCTTGCGCTGGCCGGGGAGGAGGTCTGCGTCCTGGACGCCCGCCGCACCGGCCAGGGGGCGTCCGACGTCAACGCGGGCTGGATCTGCCCGGCTGAGACGGCGCCGGTGCCCGGTCCCGGCGCGGTCGCGCTGACGTTGCGGTCGATGCTGCGCCCCGACAGCCCGGTGTACGTGCACCCCTCGTTGGACCCCGCGTTCCTCGCCTTCATGCTCGGCCTGTGGCGCCGGTCGAACGCTCGCGACCAGCGGGCCGGCTTCGAGGCGCACCTGCGCCTCGCGGCGGACTCGCTTGACTGGTTCGACGCCTATCGCGACGACGGCATGGACTTCGAGCTGCACCGTGCAGGCCTGCTGATGGCGTTCCTCCAGCGGCGCAACCTCGAGCACCATCGCTCGAACCTCGACCTCGTCCGTCGATTCGGCCTCCAGCCGCGGGTCCTGATCGGGGATGACGTCCGCGCCCACGAGTCCGCGCTGTCGGACGCCGTCTACGGCGGCATCTTCTTCCCCAGGGAACGGCACGTCATACCCGGTGCGCTGGCCGCCGCGCTGCATCGCCGCCTGCGCGGGCTGGGAGCCGGCGTAGTGGAAGACGCTCCAGTCGTGGCCGTGCAGCTCGCCGGCGGCCGGGTGCGAAGCGTGCGAACGCCGGAAGCCACGTACGACGCTGACCGGTTCGTGCTGGCCGCCGGCGCCTGGACCGGGCCGCTGTCCCGGGAGTTCGGGGTACCGCTGCCGGTCCGCCCCGGCAAGGGGTACAGCGTCGACCTGCCGCCCTTCGACCTGCGCTCGCCGATCAACCTGTCCGACGCGAAGGTCGCCGTCACGCCGTTCACGAACTCGCTGCGACTGGCGGGGACCATGGAGTTCGCCGGCTGGGACGAGCATGTCAACGCCGTGCGCGTGCGCGCCATCATGCAGGCGCCACGGGCCTATTTCCGGAACTGGGCCGAGCCGGCAACGGTGCCGATGGGGCGCGCGGGGATCCGGCCCATGACGCCGGACGGCCTGCCCGTCATCGGTCGCCTGCCCGGACTGGACAACGCGTACGTCAACTCCGGCCACGGAATGCTGGGCGTGACGCTCGCTGCCGGGAGTGCCAGCGCCCTGACCGAGCTCATGCTCGGGGCCGGCCTGCCACCAGCTCTGCGGCCGTTCGACCCCGCCCGATTCCACTCTTCCCGATTCACCTGCGCCACAGTCCGCTCCGCCCGAAAGGCACCCTCATGGCCACACGCTCAGCACTCGACCTCCGCGGCATCCTCGTTGCCGTCCCGACACCGTTCACGCCCGATGCCTCCCGGATCGACGAGGGCGCCATCGCCGCACAAGCCGACCGGCTCATCGGCGCAGGAGTCCACGGCCTCGTGACGACCGGTACCACCGGTGAGTTCACTTCGCTCGGCGACGAGGAGTATCGCCGGGTGATCGATCGGTATGTCGAGGCGGCCGCCGGCCGAGTCCCGGTCGTGGCGGGTGTGGGAGCCCTGACGACGGCGACGGCCATCTCGCTGGCCCAGCACGCTGAACGGGCGGGCGCCGACGCCGTCATGGTGCTACCGCCGTTCTACGACGCCCCGACGTTCGAAGCACTCGTCGCGTTCCTGACCGCCGTCGCGCAGTCCATCGGCATTCCGATCGTCTACTACAACATCCCCGGGGCGACAGGCGTGCGATTGGATGCCGGACAGATCGCGGCGCTCGGTGACATCCCCCGCGTCGACTACCTCAAGGACACCTCCGGCGACGCGGTGGTCCTGGCAGACCTCCTCGCCGACAAGGGATCGCGCATCCAAGCCTTCAACGGGTGGGACACCCTGACCTTCTTCGGGCTCGCCAGCGGCGCACGCGCCTCGGTGTGGGGCGCGGCGAACGTCATGCCCCGCGAGGCGGTTGCCCTGTACCGGGCGCTCGCTGTCGACCATGACCTCGTCGCCGCCCGCGAGATCTGGTTGCCGTTGTGGCGACTGTCGGCGTTCCTCGAGTCCGTCCCGTACGCCGCCGGGGTGAAGGCCGGACTTGAGATCGTGGGCGCGCCCGCCGGACCCGTCCGCGAACCGCTGCAGCCGCTGACCGCCGAGCAGTACGCAAGTCTCCACGCCCTCCTGAGCGCGCTGGGCGTGGTGGCCCTCGCGTGAATGCGCTGACGCTCACGTCGATCGAGGCGCACGCGGCCGGTGAACCCGGACGGATTGTGATCGACGCCGCGCGGCTGGTCCGGGGTGACACCATGCGGGAGCGCCTGGACCATTGCCGTCGCGAGCTGGATGGGCTGCGGGAGCTGCTGCTGCACGAGCCGCGCGGGTACCCGGGACTGTGTGCCGTCATCGTCACACCCCCGGTGGATCCCGGGTCCGACTTCGGATTGATCGTGCTGGAGCAGGGTGGCTTCACCCCCATGAGCGGTAGCAACACGATCTGCACCGTCACCGCCCTGATCCAGGACGGGCGGCTGCCGATTACCGGACCCCGCACGACCGTGACCATTGACACCGCCGTCGGGACGGTGCGGGCCGAGGCCGTCGTGCGAGACGGGCGGGTCGAGTCGGTCACTGTCGCCAACGTGCCTGCGTTCGTCGTTCAGCTGGACCGGCCACTCGACGTGCCCGAATACGGGATCGTTCCGGCCGACGTCGTGTTCGGTGGTCAATTCTTCGCCCAGGTCCGTGCCGCCGACCTCGGGCTGGAGGTCGAACCAGGCCGGGCGCGCGAGTTGGCCCGGGCCGGCGCGCTCGTGCGGGCGGCTGCGCTCGAACAGGTGGAGGTCGCTCATCCGGACCATCCTGAGGTGCGCGGGGTCAGCCTCGTGATGATCCACGATGGCGACCGCGTCGCTGGCGCGGTGTCGCGCAACACCGTGGTCCTGACCAGCCCAGACGTGCGGCTCGACCGGCCGGAGTCGTGGACCGGCGTCCTGGATCGTTCCCCCTGCGGCACCGGCACGAGCGCCCGGATGGCGGCACTGCACGCCCGGGGACAGCTCGCCATCGGCGAGCGTTTCCCGCACCGCAGCATCATGGACACCGAGTTCGTCGGATGCCTGCACGGGACGACCACGGTCGCCGGGCGTTCCGCAGTGCTCCCCCGGATCACCGGACGGGCCTGGGTCACCGGGCGGGCCCAATGGACGCTGGACGAATCAGACCCGTTCCAGACGGGCTACACCCTCGGCGACATCTGGCCACCTACCGACACGCAGCTCGGCCGCGCCGATCGAGCCCACTAACGTGCTCCGTGGCACGACGCCCGGTCGGGAGGTGGCGATGGCGCGGCTCAACCTCACCCACTTGGCCACACTGCGCGAGTTCGCCCGCGCCGGGACCATGGCGCGCGCCGCCGAGACGCTCGGCTACACGCACGGCGCGGTCTCGCAGCACCTGTCCGAGCTGGAACGGGTGGTCGGCGTACCGATCCTCACGAGGGTGGGACGGCGCGCCGTTCTCACCGACGCCGGTCGCGCCCTCGCCGTCGAGGCCGAGGCCCTGCTGCGTGCGGAAGAGCGTGCCCGGTCCGTGGCCGGCAACGGCAGGATCCGCGGGGAGGTGGTGCTCGGGACATGGGGCAGCGCGGCGTCGGCATTGCTCGGTCCGCTCCTGGCGATGTGCGCCGAGCGCCATCCGGACCTGGACGTCGTCAGCCGCGAGGTCCCGGTCGACGATGCCACGCGATCGGTCGCCCGGGGCGAGGTGGACCTCGCCTTCGGACTGGACTACCCGGACGAGCCGCTGGCCCGGAACGCCGCCACGTCGATCATCACCGTTCTGACGGAGCGGTTTTGGCTGGCTCTCCCGCGCGGCGTTGCCACTCCGACGGGGCCGCGGTCATTGGCGGATCTCGCCGGCGAACCATGGATCCTGCCCGATCCGTCGACGGTGATGGGCAAGGTGGCCCGCAGGGCATTCCGCCGGCTGTCCCTGGAGCCGACGGTCAAGCATGAGGTCAACGACACAGCGGCCACGCTGCAACTGGTCGCTCAGGGACTGGGGATCACGCTGGCGACCGATCTCCAGCTCAGCTTGTTCACGCGACGTCCGGACGTCGGTCCGGCGCTGGTTGCCCGGCATGAGATCGTGCAGGACATCACGCGGGATCTGGTGGTCCTCGCCCCGGCCGACATCTCGCAACGCGCCTCACTGCGCGCCGTGATCGACGTCGCCCAGGAGGTCGTGCCGGCATGACTCTCCCGCGATCACCAGCGGATCCGGTGGTCCGTCGCCACGGGATCCGGCGCGCCATGGCGACCGTCAGTGCGTGTCGTACTCGTCGTGCCGACGGAACCAGTTGAGCGGACCATCCGGGCTTGGCGCCTCGTTTCGCCCTCGGGGTGCGCGATCGAGCCACTGATACATGCTCCAGAGGCCGTCCAGCCCACGCGCATAGGCCGAGTACGTGTGGTAGACGACACCGTCGTCGAGCGCAAAGGCGCTCATGCCCGGGGCTTCCCGGGTGTACGTCGCCCAGTCCGTGCCGGTGGTGGCTGCCCATTCGACGAACGGCCTTTCGCCGCCGACGGCAAGGGTCGCCGCGAGGTCCGACGGGGCGAAGTTGTACACCCCGACTCCTGCCTGCTGCTCTTCCTCGGTGTACCCGGCCTGGAAGTCGTGGTTGAAGTCGCTGCCGTACGACGAGGCCCAGGGGAAGCTCCAGCCCATTCTTTGCTTGTACGCCTGCAGTTTCGGCAACGGTGCTCGGGACACGGCGCCGAGGGTGACGTCGTGGTTCGCCAGGTGGGCGACGGAGCCGTTGAAGCCGTCCGCGATCGCCGAACAGGCCGGACAGCCCGCCGTGTAGTCCGGCCCGAACATGAAGTGGTACACCAGCAGCTGCGACCGGCCCCTGAAGAGATCCGCCAGCGTGGCGCTCCCTTCGTCGGTGTCGAACTCGTACTCCTTCTCGACCCGAACCCATGGCAGATCCTGGCGCCGTCGTGCCAGCTCGTCGCCACGCCGGGTATGTGCCTTCTCGTCCCGGAGCAACTCCAGTCGGGCGGCAAGCCACTCTTCCCGAGTGCCGACGCTGTGATTAGGCATCCTTTCTCCTCCTTGCTTGTCGTCACATCGGTGCAGTGAGTCCAGGAATCGACGAGGGCACCACGATGATCCACACACCGAGACCGATGATTGCCAGCGCCACCGCCACGTCGGCAATGACGTTGGGTGGCAACAGCTTCTGGGCCAGGATCAAGCCGGCGAAGATGATCATCCACGTCAGGCTCATGACGCCGAACATCACCAACATCAGCATGAGGCCGATGCTGGAGCCCACGCAGTAGAGCCCGTATTCCAGCCCGGTGCGAACCTCCGCCTGACAGTGTTGACGGAACCTGCGTTTGAGCGGCGTGAGCTCGTAGCCACCTGCCGCGATCGCGACCGCGCCGGCCACCGCCGTTCCGTGCGGTCGATATGCCGCGTACACCGCGACGCCCACGAGCGTCCAAACGGCGAGGTACGCCGCCACGAAGAGTGGCACAGCGCCCACCCGACCGGTGTTGCCAGCGCGTCTGAGGGCCGCCGGCGCGGCGCCGGGCAACATCATCGCCGCCATCATGCATACCCATAGGCTGATGAAGAAGGCGAACGAGCCGAGCTCGGTCGCCACTCCCATGTCCATTCCGCTCATCCGTCGAACCGCGACCACCCAGGACACGGCGGCCAGTCCGAGCGTCGTCGCCAGCGCCGCTACGGTGGCCGCCTGCCTCCGGCGTCCACCGAGGCTCGTCGTGGCTGTGCGCTGGCTGCGCGGTTGACCATTCATGATTCCTCCTCCCGGTTGCGCGCAGAGGGTGCCGGTTGCGCCTAGCCGTTCAGGTGCTCCGTCAATGCGTCAAGGCGGCCGTCCCAGTCCCGGGCCAGGGCAGCCAAGAACTGTTGTGCCACCTGCATGGGCGCAGAGCGCAGCCGGTACCGCACGCGACGCCGCTCTCCGTGTTCGGCCGTCACGAGCCCGGCATCTGCCAGCAGAGCCAGGTGTTTGGCGATCGCCTGCCGAGTAATCGGCAGGCGATCGGCCAGATCCGTGGCCGTGGCGGGGCCGCCGGCTGCCAGCTCCGCCAGGATGGCTCGTCGACTCGGGTCCGCCAGGGCAGTGAAGACCTGCTCGGCGATCGCCTCGACGTCAGGCGGCATCGAGGTAGTCGACCAACTCACCCAGCTCGCTGGCCCACCCTTTGGTGTTGCCGTCGAAGGCCTTGTGGTGGGCGTCGTCGGGCAACTGTGCGAACCCGGATTCGACGACCCGCAGCCGCGTCCCCGACCCGACCGGCTCGAGGGTGAACTCGACGTACGTACGTCGCGGATCCTCGTCCGGCAGGCCGTAGATGTGCCAGGTGTAACCGAAAACCGTCGGCTCCTCGACCCGCTCGATGCGCATTTCGGCCCGGTCGCCGCTCTCCCATGTCATCTGCGCCGATCCGCCTGGGCGCAGGTCGATGAGCGCCGTGTGGCCGAACCAACCCGACAGGCCATCCGCCGTGGTGAGGGCCGCCCAGACCTTGGCCGGGGGATGGGCAATCTCGACGATCCGTTCGATGCGATCAGGGAATCCCATGAGCTTCTCCCACAAGTAGCAACCATTCAGTTGCAATGACCATATTGCAACTGTGTGGTTGCGTCAAGCCGGTGGTCCCGGGTCAGTCGGCCACCGGGGTCAGACCCGGGAAGACCTTTCGGTACGGCGCAGGAGTGGCCAGCACGGCATAGCGCTCGACGAACAGGCGCAAGACGGTCGGGGGGTGAGTCACCGTGCTGCGCCGGGCCATCGCCTTGAGGTCCTCGGCTTCCTCGGGCGCGAAGTAACCGGCGTGCTTGTAGACCTCGATCCGGATGCAGATGCCGGCGACGTCGAGCTCGGGATGAAACTGGGTGGCGTACACGTTCGCGCCGACTCGGAAGGCCTGCACCGGGCAGCCCGCCGATCCGGCCAGGAGGACGGCGTGGTCGGGCAGCTTGCTGATCGCCTCCTTATGCCCCACGAAGGCAGAGAAGGTGGGCGGCAACCCACCGAACACCGGATCTTGACGGCCCTGCTCGGTCAGGGTGATCTCGACGGCGTTGACCCGCTCGCCGTACTGCCGGTCCACCACGGCACCGATCTTGTTGCCGAGTGTCCCGATCCCGTAGCAGGCGCCCAGGAAGGGGTGGTCCGCGGCCACCACCCGGGTGAGCAGATCGGCCAAGTCCGCTTCGACCCGCCGCTGGACGGCGGACTTGGCCGTCTCCGGGTCGCTGGCGTTGAACGGGCCGCCGCCGAGGAAAATGCCCGACCACTCGTCCAGGACGACCTCGCCGAGCGGTGCTCGCTCCAGCCGCACTCGCCGCAACCGACTCTCATCCAGCCCGGAAAACCGCAGGAAGGACTCGTACTCGTTGTCGGCCGCGGCGTCCTCGGCGCGGGTGCTCAACATCAGGAACGGCTTCACGGGATCACCCTAGTGCCGCGCGTCGCTGGTTCTTCGAACGCGTCCTAGTGCGGCGCTAGAGCAGTTCCGCGAGCAGCGCGGCGGCCCGGGCCGCGCCGTCCGGCTGAACCGGCTGATACGCGACCGAGCGGCCGATCTCGGCGGCGATCGCGTCGGCGATGACCTCCGGATCGGACGTGGCGTAGTCCATGCGCCGTCCGGCGCGATAACGATCCAGCCGATGCGCGACGTGGAAGTTCTGCTCGAAGTGGTGTCGCAGCGGGAAGTACAGGAACGGGCGGCGGTTCGCGGTCAGCTCCATGCATGTGGTCAACCCACCCTGAACGACGGCAAGATCGCAGGCGGCGAGGTGCCGGTACAGCTGATCGACATACGCGCGCACCTCCAGTCCGTCGTGGCGTGGCAGCGATGCCGGGTCGATCCGCGGACCGGTGACCACGATCATGCGCAGGTCAGGCACCCGGACACGTGCGATCGGATAGGCCTCGATCACCCGACGGAGCAGGTGTCCCCCGACGCCTGAGCCGCCGACACTCACCACGCAGACCTGCTCGCCATCCTGGTACCCGAGTTCGTGCCGCAGGCGGGCCCGATCGGCGAAGTCCGCGGGATCGAAGCCCGTGACGTATCCGGCGAAGGAGTAGTGCTGCTGCGTCCAGTCACGGATGCTCGGCAGCTGTGGCCCGAACGCGTCAGGGACGATGTCAGCCGGGTCACCCACGAAGATCGCGTGGTCCCGGATCCTCGGGAAGCGGGCAATGTGCTCGATCATTTCGCTGTTGTAGTCCGCAGTCAGGAACGACTCGCGATCGCCGCCGTCGGGCATGGGCAGCCAGCCGACGAAGTCGGTCAGCCACGCGTAGCCGGCCCGTTTCTGCTCGGGGTTCTCGTGCAAGTAGTAGTCCAGTTCCCAGGCTTCGTCGCCGATCCAGAGGTCGTACTGCTCGTCACGCACGAGATCGTGGAAGACCATGAAATTGGCCAGCAGGATCTCGTCCATGCGGCGGATCGCCTGGAAGCAATGCAGATCGTGCTCCGCCGACTCGCTCTCGATGTGCGAGGACTCGTTGGCCAGCAGCGCGCTCGCCGGGTGGATCCGCTCGCCGCGCGCCTGAAGCACCCGGGTCACCGGATCTTGCGCCAGCCAGTCAATCTCCAGATCTGGGTGAAGAGTGCGCAACTCGGTGGCGATCGCGACGTCGCGCTGGGCATGTCCCAGCCCGATCGGTGAGCTGATGTAGAGCGCCCGCTTCCCGCGCGACGTGGCCCGCGCCCAGCGCGGCGTCGGCGGCGCCGGCGCGATGACGTCGCGCAGCAGCAGATTCACCGCGACCGGATCCCGCAGGTGTGGCGCGTGGCCGCAACCCTCCAGACGCACGAGACCGCCCCCGGTGTGTTCGGCGAGGGCGATCCCGTGGGTCACCGACGCCACCGCGTCGTCCTCGCCATGGATCACCAGCACCGGGCAGCGCACGCGCCGGGCGAGCTCCCGCTGCTCGTCGGGTTCCAGGAACGGCGCCAGACGGGTGAGCGCGAGGGTGCGCCCGGTGGTGTCCAGGCCCCAGCCGACGCCGTCCTCGATCGGCTTGGTCGAATGCGGCTCTATGAAGATCTTGGAGAGAAAGAACCGCAGGAAGCCGGGATAGTCGCGCGACCAGT
>Ga0081539_10002190_pt1 | contig 28657 bp, 29 predicted proteins | sample TabmetS4T2R2_FD_71023 | JGI IMG/M metagenome (GOLD analysis project Ga0081539, IMG submission 71023) | Tabebuia heterophylla rhizosphere microbial communities from the University of Puerto Rico - S4T2R2 | ecosystem: Host-associated > Plants > Roots > Rhizosphere ... | reverse complement strand
CACGTTCTCCCTCGTCTCTGCGATGCTGGCGTTCGCTTTGCTCAGGTTGCCCGGGGGGGCCGCCTGCAGGAGCAGGGCATCGTCGTCTTGGACGACACGGATTCGCCGACTCGCCTGCATCTCGCCGGGGCCTACAAGCTCTCCGAAGAGATGACGGTGGCCGGAACGGTTCCGCAGACGGGGGGTAGCCGCCTGTGCTCAATGAAGTTCAAGGGCTGGGTGATCGACACGTACCTTCAGCACCATGCGCCGGAGGCCACGCGCCACGCTTTTGGATATGAGGCGGGCGAGTTTTCTCGGGCCAGGCGCTGCGTGGAGAATATGCCCGGTCGCATGGCGTTCGGATTTGGCAAGTCCGAGGAAGGGCGCGCTCGCCGTGCCACCGAGTACGACACGCCGCATCGTCGCGCCGAGTTCCCGCTGATCGATTGGGATTGGGACCGGGAGGCGTGTCAGCGCTTCATCGAGGAGGTCACCGGCGTCCCCGACTGGCCCAAGTCGGCATGTGTCTATTGCCCGTTCGCATTGACGAGTCGAGCGGGTCGTGAGCGGTCGCTGACTCGGTATGACACCCGGCCCGAGAGCGCGCTTGAAGCCCTGATGCTTGAGCGGCGGTCGCTGTGCCTGAACCCGCGCGGAGGCCTGATAGCCGGCAAACGACTTCACGAGCTAATCGCGGCGGAGCGTCCTGAGATCGCAGCGGCGTTCCTGCTCCGTTTGGATGCGGAGCCCCACTCGGTCTACGAGGTCAGACGGATCTGGTTGCCAAAGGCTGGGCAGCCCGAAAAGGTCGGCACGGTCTTTCGGGATCTGCGTGTCCTCGAGACTGGAACGCGCCGCCAGTGCGAGATGATCGTGAGCCGGGAAGGCGACGTCGATGCCGGCGATGGGATCGAGCGCGTCTATCGCCTACGACCTGGACAGACCTTGCCGCGGCGCGAGCATTTTCTCGTCGCAGGGCCAGCCGGCGCCGAGCCCAAGGTTCGCCCTGGGTTCAGCAGCGCTTGGCAGCAACTGGACCAGGAGCAGTTGGTCCTCGCCGGAGATTGCAACCTGGCCCAGGCCTAGGGCTTGCGAGCGAGGCGTCTCCCCTTGCCCGATCGAGGCTGAGCCCCCGAGCGTCGTTGTCGAAGGACGGCGGCAGGTGCGGCAGCCACACGGGCGCTCGTCGCTTCTCGCGACGAGTAACCGAGCTATCCCAATTCGCATAAGGAGGAATTCGATGGAACCTGCAACGTCAGCACGACAATCGACGATTCCCAACCACGAGATCCCTCAGCACATGAGGGCCCTCGAAAGGGCCAACACAGTTCGACTGGCGCGGGCGGAGCTGAAACGCGCAATCGCTCGAGGTGACATGGACGCAGCGGAGGTTGTTCGTCGCTGCCCGTGGGAAGCCACGACCATGACCATCGCCGAGCTGCTGACCAGCCAGCGGCAATGGGGGCGCACCCGCTCTCGCAAGTTCTTGATGCCGCTCTTGATCGGCGAGAACAAGCAATTGGGCAGGCTCACCGAACGTCAGCGAAGCGTCCTTGCAAAAGAGCTCGCGCGTCGCTTGGCGAACAGCCCGAGCGAAGCCCACGCACGGGGGCGAGGCGACGATGTGCCCTGCCACGCTTGAGCGAAGCGAACGCGAGGTGGCGCTGGAGGAGGAGCGTCTCAACGTCGTTCGCATCGACGGCGCTCGCCACAGCCTGATCTGGGCCTACGACTCGAGCCGCTCGGTGAGCGTTCTTGTCGATCGCCCCGATCAGGGCGGGGAGCGGACCGAGCGGCTGGTAGGTGCCTTCTGGCCCGATGAGGGCTTCAGCGTGGTTGAGGCTCTCGCCAGCGACTACGAAGAGCGCTACGTCAAGCGCCCGCGGGCTGAGCGGATCCGACCGCGCCCGGTCGAGCCGGCCGACCTGGCGCCGAGGTCGTAGGTGCTACTTCTTGCCACGCAGGCAGAGCCGCAGATGCTCGCTTTCAAGCATCCGAACCTCGGGCGCCTCGTGCAGCCGCGGCATTTCCCCAGGATTGCCGAGACGGCGGCGCGAGGCACCCAGTGGGCAGCGGACAACGACTGTTTCCAGGGTCTCGACATCGACGGCTATTGCGCGATGCTGGATCGGCTGCGGGGTGTCGATGGATGTCTTTTCGTGACCGTCCCCGACGTTGTCGGTGACGCACGCGAGACCGCGTATCAGTTCGAGCGTTGGTTCTCAGCTCCAGCCAGGCGCGGCCTCCCGGTCGCCCTCGTAGCGCAAGACGGACTCGAGCGCCTAGGGAATTGGCTTAACTCTGTGTGGCCGCGGATCGACGCCCTGTTCGTCGGCGGCTCGACCACCTGGAAGCTGGGCGTTCCGGCGGGCGCCTTGGTTGCGGAGGCCAAGCGACGCGGCAAATGGGTCCATATGGGTCGCGTCAACAGCGCCAAGCGCATCGCCTACGCGAAGGCCATCGGATGCGACTCGGTCGACGGGACCAAGTGGGTTCGCTGGCGAGACACCTACCTCGCCGAAGGCCTGCAGCTGGTGTCAGCGCCGCCCCAATTGGCGCTGGGGGTCGACCCGGAGGTGACCGCGCTATGAGCGCTACGAGATCCGAGTGGGAGTGCTTCGACATTTTCTTCGGCCTTCCTGAAGCCAGGGAGCTGCGTGTCGGCGTGCTCGACTCCGACGCCGAGCACGTCTTTACCAGCGGGCACTGCCATTCCTTCGCCGAAGCGATCCGGCGACTAACTGGGTCCGAGATGTTCTTCGCCTTCGACCTACCTGCCGAGGGTTGCGAAGAAGAAGTCCAAGGCCACATCTTCGTGCGGGTCAACGGGCGGTACCTCGACGCGCGCGGGTGGATCGACGAGCGCCTTGGGGGGCTCGACCCCGACCGCGCCTTCGCGGAGCAATGGGACCGCATTCGAGAGATCGGTCCCGAAGGCTGGCTCGCGAACAGTCGCGGCTGGCTCGATCCGCGGATCGCCGACGCCCTGCCCTTCGCGGCGGCGCTGTTGAAGCGTCTGCAGATACCAACGGACTCCCGTCCCGGAGGCGTCCGGGACGGGGAGGAGGTGTGTGTATGTACTGGTTCGCTATCTACGCCGCGCGCTCGCGCACGAGGGCGCGAGTAGCGGACCCGCCCGGGGTTGGCAGCTGCAGCGCCGTGACGGTCGTGCGGCCCGCCAACGCCGAACTGGCTCAGCGCTTTGGCGCCAGGCGCGCGACCGCGCGCCGCCGGCGAAGCACGCCGGCATCGATCCACCGGCCCCGGGCGCCTCAGTGTCCGCCTGGGCCGCACCCACAAGGAGGTGCACCTTGAGCGAGACCGCAACCGCTCCGGCGCCCAGCCTGCCCGGCATGCCCGCGCCGCCGGCTCCGGCGCGCGGCCGCGCGATCGGCGAGCGCCGCCGCGAGCAGCGGGCACGAGAAGCCGCCGCGGCCCAGCGCGAGCTGGCCGCACGCTTCGGCAGCGCCCGCCCCCGCAATCAGGCGCCGCTCGGCTTTCGCTTCACCCTGCAGGGAGTCGAACGCTCCGCCCTCGGACCGGACCAGCTGCTGCGGCGCTCGGTCCTCGTCCGTCCCTACGTCCGCGAGGTCTTCGCGCTGGGGATCACCGCCCGCGAGGGCAGCTGGCGCAGCGAGCGCAGCTTCCAGGTCCCCGGCGCCGACATCCGCGCCGTGCAGGCGGTCCTCGACCTGATCCCCTCCGAGATCCCCTACACCAAGGGGGCCTGGGAGGCGCAGAACCGTCGCGTCACCACCCGCCAGGAGAAGCTCGCCACCGAGCTCGGCAAGCTCGGCTCCGCGAAACCGCGGGTCGACGTTTGTGAGCACGAGGACGAGGGAGCGCTGGCCCAGATGGCGGTCGTGCTGCGCGCCAACGATGCCGGCGGCCTCTTCGGCCGGATCCTCACCCGCCCGGTCGGCTGGCTCTCAGAGGAGTGCCCGGCGAACGCCTGGCCTTTCGAGACGCCGCGCCCGCCCGAAGCGCTGCTCGCCCACGAGGCCCTCGAGCTCGCCCACCAGATGCGCGAGGCGGACATCGAGATCGACGATCCCGAAGCAATCCTCGAGCCGCTAGAGGCGCTCGCCCGCGAGCACCTGGTCGCGCGTCGGGTCCCCGGCCTGCCCGGGCTCGCCGAAGTCGTCCACGGGCAAGCGAGCGATTGGCCCGTGGCGATCGCCCGGGAGGTCAGCGCCGAGGAGGCAAAGCGCGAGGTCGCGGTCGCCAGGGAAGGGGGCGCCAAGGTCGTCCTTGACCCCGAAGTCGCCGACGTCCTGGCGATGGCGGCGGCGCGGCCGGCGCTCGACGGCGATCTGCTGCCGCCCCAGCGCGTCGCGGTCGCCCGCCACCGGGCGACCGAGGTCGGGATCCTCAACTTCTCGAAAGTCGGAACCGGCAAGACGGCGATGACGCTGATCGCCGGGCGCGGCAAGGCGGCCGAGCTCGAGGCCTACCGGATGTGCGTGGCGCTGCCCCGCTACATGCGGACCGAATGGGTCGAGGAGCAGATCCCGAAGTTCTGGCCGGGGGTCGCCGTGCACGTTGCCGAGGACCGGCGGGTCGCCGCCGGGCTGATCCGCTTCGATCGCGAGCTCGGCGCAGAGCCGGGGATCCTGATCGCGACCTTCGAGCAGGTTCGCACTGCGGTCGAGGACCTGCGCGTCCTCACCTACGACGACCTGGTCGTCGAGGAGGCCGACGAAGCGCTTGCGAATCCCGGCACGCAGCTCGCCCGGGCGCTCTGGCGGCTGCGTGAGCGGGCCAAGGTCGCCGTGCTGATGACCGGCACCCCGCGAGGCAAGTCAAACGATGAATACGACGCCCTGGAGGCCTTCGCACGAAATGACCGCGAGGCGCTGCGGGTGAAGCCGCTCTCGAGCCGCTACGCAACCTTCGACGAAGTCTCCCAGCGGCGTCTGCGACGGGCGATGGGCCCGACGATGGTTCGACTCACCCGCGAGGACATGAAGAACTACATGCCCGAGCTCGACGAGCCCGAGTTCAAGATCATCGATCCGACCCTCGCCGAGCTGGCATTACTCGACGCCGCCGAGGAACGAATCGCATCGCTCTTCGGGACGCTCCGCGAGCAGGTCGAGCGGGCCGCCGCCCTCTCACCCGATGACTCCGAGCTGGCGGTGCTGCGTAAACGGATGGCCTCCACCCGGGGCCTTCTGCTCTCGGCGACCGAGGTGGCGCTGCTGGCCGCCTCCGACGCGGAGGCCCTGCGCGCTTCAAAAGCGGTCGCAGCCGCGCTCCTTGAGTCCGAGGGGCTGATCGACGCGGTGGTGAAGACGGGCCCCAGCAAGCGGGCCTGGATCGCCGGCACCGCGGCCGCGGCCGCTGCCGACGGGGAGAAGACGCTGCTCTTCGCCGAGTCGGTCGAGCTCCTGCGGCTGCTCTCGCGCGAGCTCGCCGACACCCACGGCGTCGAGGCGCCTCTCTTCATAGGCGGCCTCGGGGAGGGCGAGGCGGCTCGCCTGAAGCGCTCCTTCCGCAGGGGCGAGTTCCCGGTGATGCTGATGAGCCCGATCGGCAAGCGGGGCCACAACCTGCCTGCCTCACTCGTCGGCCACTACGACCTGCCCTGGACGCCGCGGCCCTTCGAGCAGCGGATCGGGCGGGCGACGCGGACCGGCTCGGAGTTCGACACGGTCGGTGTCCTGCTCGCCCTCCTCAACTACTCATGCGAGCTGCGCCGGGCGGGCATCCTGATCCCGCGCGCCGCGGAGGTCGACGGGGTTCTAAACCGCGGAGAAGACGCCAGCGCGGCGCCCGGCGAGGGCGGCTCCGAGGAGTTCGCTCGGCAGTTCGCCGGGCTCGCCACCGACCTCGCCGACCGCGAAGGGGCCTCGGCCAAGATGAAGGTCGCCGCGCAGATCTTCGCCGCGCGGCGCGCGGCCGTCCCCCTCGCCGCCTAAGCGCGGCCCCACCTACGGCGCTCGGCTCCAGGAGCCCGGCGCAGACCGAGCGCGGCGCCCTCGCGGCGCCCTGCCACCACAGCTCTCAGAGAGGAGCACGATTTGGCTACCGCAACTGCCACCCCCCCTGCCGGCGGGGTCGACCGCCTGCGTGAGATGGCCGCCGCCGCGGCTGGCGTCGACATCGACGCGCCCACCCCGGAAGGCTCCGAGGAGGAGCCCTCTGGACGCCGCACCGTGGCGCTCGCCGACGGGCGCGCCTACCTGGTGCGCCGCATCGCCGGCATGGAGGACGTCGAGTTCATCCGCGCCGCGATCGAGGCCGGCTTCAACATCTGCCTCTACGGCCCGCCGGGGACCGGCAAGACGACGCTCGTCGAGGCCGCCCTGGGCCTCGGCCAGGTGATCACCCAGGAGTTCTCCGAGGGCACCCAGGTCGAGGACATCACCGGCAGCTTCTTCCCGGCTCCCGAGAAGGGCTGGGAGTGGGGCGACGGCTCGCTGACCCGCGCCCTGCGCGAGGGCAAGCTCTGGTTCGGGGACGACATCACCCAGGGCGACCCCCGGGTGCAGAGCCGCGTCTTCCCGGCGCTTGACTCGCGCCGCCGCCTGACCCTGAATGAGCGCGGCGGCGAGGTGGTCGTCGCCGAGGAGGGCTTCGGCGCGATCATCGCCTACAACCCCAACCTCCCCGGCACGACGTTCTCCGAAGCGCTGGCCTCGCGCTGCGCGATCCACGTCTACGTCGGCTTCGACGCCGCCACCGCGCGGCGCCTCGGCGTGCCGGTCGACTCGGTCCTCGCGGCCGAGAAGCTGAACCGCGAGTTCGAGGCCTCCGACCCTCTCGCCGGCGTCGCCCCGGCCGAGGCGGGGCCCGCTACCTGGGCGCCGCAGCTGCGCGAGCTCCTCGCCTTCAAGGCGGTCGCGGAGGTCTTCGACCCGCTGACCGCGGCCCGCAACCTGCTCGGGCTCTGCCCGGAGGAGTCGCGCGGGGCGATGAGCGAGGCGCTCCAGGCCCACGTCACCGACGGGGTCGCGATCGACCCGCTGCGGGTCGAATAGCGATGGGTTGGAAGGAGACGTTCCGGCGGCTGCCCGCCGAACGCGTCCAGCCCTCCGCCCTGCCCGGCGGCTGGGGTAAGGCCAGCGCCACGCTGACCAAGGCGGCGCTGGGGATCGTCGCCGGGGTCCTCGTCAAGTGTTTCCCGAAGGCCTCGGCGCCGGTCGCCGGGCTCGTCAACCGGGTGACCAACGTGATCCTGATCGACGGGGAGCTGCTGGGCTGCGAGCCCGAGGAGATCCCCGCCGAACCGAGCGGCGACGAGCTGAAGGCGCTCGTCGTCCTCCTCGGCGTCCTCTTTCACGAGTGCGGTCACGTCAAGCACACCCCGACGCCGCGGGCGATGCAGGAGATCCCCGAGGAGCTGCTCGAGCGCGCCAAGTGGCTCGAGGAGGGCCGGATGGAGGCGCGCCTGATCGAAGGGGTGCCGCGCGTCGCGCGCTACCTGCGCGCGGCGATCACAAAGATCCTCCTCGAGCACCGCCCCGAAGACCCCCTGGCGCCGATGAGCCGCGCCCGGGCGGTTAAGGGCGCGGTCCTGATCTGCTCGCGAGTCCCGGCAGGCACCCTGCCCGCCGCCGACGTCGCAGACAGCGAAGCCCGCTTCACCGCGGTCCTCGGCGCTGAAGACCTGGAGACGGTCAAGGAGATCGTCGCCGAGGCCTGCGCCGCGCCCGACTCCGAGGCGGTCCCGGCTCTGACCGAGGGCGCCCGGCGCCTGGCAGAGCTCGCCCCGACCGAAGAGGAGGAAGCCGGCGTCGGCGGGCCGGGCGCAGGCGAGTCCGGCGAAGGCGGCGAGGGCGAGTCGGGCGGCGAGCCTCCGAGCTGGGAGCAGGCTGAAGGCCCGCTCGCCGCCGCCGAGCGCAGCGCCCGTGCGGAGGCTGTGAAAGTCGACCCGCGCGAAGGTGGCGTCGACCCCGAGCTGCGCGCGATCGCGCGCGAGATCGCCGAAGGGGGCGCCACCGCGGCCAAGCGCCTGGCGCTCTTCGGCGGCGGGCACGGCTTCGGCCTCGGGCCGGGGATTCCCGACACCGGCGGGCGACCGCCGGTCGCGATCGAGCGGAGCGCCGCCAGGCGACTTGCCCACGCCCTGCAGGAGGCGCGGACCAAGCGCCTGATCCGCGAGGGCCGGGTCAATCCGCCCGGGCGCTTCTCGGGGCGCGGCGCGATGCGCCAGGCCTCAGAGCTCGAGCGCGGGGCGCCGGTGCGCGGCCTCGCCTTCGCCACCAAGCGAACCGTCTTCTCCGAGCTCTGGCAGCCGGTCGTCGGGATCGCGGTCGACGTCTCTGGCTCGATGGGGCCCTTCGAGGGCCCGATCGCCTCGGTCGCCTGGGTCGTCCACTCGGCGGTCGAGCAGGTCGGCGGCCGCGCCGCGGTCTCACTCTTCGGAGATGAGGCGGAGCTGCTCTGTCGCCCCGGCCACCGGCTCGGCGAAGTGCCGGAGGTCTCCGCCGTCGGCGGCTCGGAGGACGTCGGCGAGGGGATCGAACTGCTGCGGGCGGTGCTGCCGCTGTCAGACCGCCGCCGCCCGCGACTGCTGTTCCTGATCGGTGACGGCTGTTGGGTCTCCGCGCCCTGGGCGGAGGCGGGCGAGCGCAACATCGCCGAGCTGAGGGCGAGCGGGTGCGGAGTCATCTCGATCGGGATCGGCTCCGAGCCCCAGCCCCACGGCGAGCGGGCGCGGGTCGCCGTCTCAGAGCCCCTGGAGATCGCCGCGGTGATCGGCAGTGCCGCGGTCGAGGCGCTCGGTGCCCGCTGAGCGAGCAAGGCGGCGCCCTGCGCCGCAGACACGAGATGAAAGGAGGAGGCGATGAGCGCTGCCCCTGTCATGGAGAGGCCCCCCGACCACATCGAGGGCCAGGAGCAGATCGAGTCCGGCATGGGGGAACTGGAGCGCCCGCTCCGCTACCTGCCGGTCGAGCAGATCAGGCCGGGCGATAACCCGCGCCGCAAGTTCACCGAGTCCGCGCTCGAGGCGCTGTCGACCTCGACCGGGCGGATGGGGACCCTGCAGAACGTCCTCGTCCAGGAAGTCGGCGAGGAGGACTTCGTCCTAATCGTCGGCGAGCGGCGCTGGCGGGCGGCTCGCCGTGCCGGGCGCCCGCGGGTGCCGGCGATGGTGCTCGGCGCCGATGAGGAAATCGACGAGCCGACCCGGCTGATGATGGCCTACGCCGAGAACGCGGTGCGCGAGAACCTGACGCCGCTCGAGGAGGCGATGCTCCTGGCGGGCCTGATCTCCCGCCTCCGCTTCAGCCTCGAGGGCGCGGCCGAGCAGATCGGGATGTCGCGCGAACTCGCCGAGGCCCGGATGGCGCTGCTCGAGCTGCCCGAGCGGGTGCGCGAGCATCTCGCCGCCGGCAAGCTCAACCTGCGAAACGCCGCCACTCTGGCGCCGATCGCCGCCAAGGCCCCCGGCGTCGCCGCGGCCCTCGCCGAGCGGGTCGCCAGCGGCGCCCAGAGCCAGAGCGCCCTCGACAGCGACCCCGCCGCGGCCCTGCGTCGGCTCGCCGATGAGGAGCGGGCTCCCGAGCGGGCCTTCCTGATCCCCTTCGGGCCCCACGACACCGTCAACCTCGACGAGGTCACCGCGCGGATCGGCGCGGCGGCCTCCGAAGGCCTTGTCGCCGAGGCCCAGGTGCCCGACGTCGAGGAGGCCCTGAAGGCGATCGACGAGTCGCTGGGCTCGGTTCCCGCCGAACTGCGGACCGCCCACGTCAGCGAGTCAGACGCCGATCGGGCCCGCGCCTTCGAGGCGCTGATCGAGTACCGCGAGGGCGCCTACCGGCGCTCGGGCGTCCTTGTCGACGCAGCCTTCGCCGCCGACTGGGCCCGCGGGGTCGCCGCCGAGCTGGCCGAGAGCGGCGGTGAGATCGAGCGCGGCGGCGAGCCGGTCGAGATGCCGGCCGAACGCGAGGACCCCAAAGCCGCGCGCGAACGCCGCAAGGAAGAAGCCCTGCGTGGCAAGTCCGCCAACGGCCATCTGGACCGCGAGCTGACCAACCGCTTCGAGTACCAGGGCGAGGTCTCACTCGACCAGGCGCGGGTGATCGCGGTGCTCTTCCTCGAGTTCCTCGGCCGCGAGATCGCCGGCGGGCACCGGGTGGTGCGCGAGGCCTGGCTGAAACGCGACTTCCGACCGGGCCGCGGCGGCTCGCGGATGGTCGAGGAATACCCCTCGGTCGACGAGATCGTCGGCCTGCTCGAGGCCGAGTGGCGCAAGGCGACCACCGGACCCGCCCTGATCGGGAGGATCTTCGCCGCCTGTGTCTCGGCGATCTTCGCCGACCAGAGCGTGCTCGGAGCCGCCGCGCGGCCGAACCTCGAGCTCCCGTACACCCTCGGCCGCGAGGAGCAACTGCAGGGTCTGGCGCCGGCGGCGCTTTGGAGGGAGGCCGAGGCTTGCCTCGGCGAAGAGCGTGCCGCCGAGTTGGCGCCCCTCTTCACGGGGCCCGAGACCGTCGCCGAGCCCGGCCGCGATCGGCTCGCGCGCAGCGCGGATTTCTCCGGCGAACCGCTCGAGCTGATGCCCGAGGCCGGTGACGAGGAGGAGGAGGTCGCCGAGCCCGAGCCGGTGGCGGCCGCGGCCTAGCGCGCGTAATTGAGGAGAAAGGAGATCGCGATCCCACTCACCCGATCCAAGAGCCCGCTCGTCTTCGACGCTCAGCGCCAGAAGGCGCGGCGCAATGGCTGAGGGCGCAGCCGAAGGCGCCTGCATCGTATGCGGGCACCAGACGGCCGACAAATCCCACGGCGGCGGGCGTTTCGGCGCCCGCCGTTACTGGCACTGGCGCTGTGCCGACGGCGAGGAGTGCGCCGTCAGACGCAATGCCGACAAACGCCGGCCGCGGTCCGAGGCCGAGGTTCGCGCCGATTGGCGCGCGCGCCATCCCGACGAGAGCGGGAAGGAGGCCACCTCGTGAAGCTGGCTGCGATCAAGGCAGGAGACATCGTCCGGGCGGACGTGCGCGGCGATCGCTTCTATGGCCTCGTCACCGAGCCGGTCGCGATGAACGAGGTTCTGCGCCGCCGGGTGCTGACGGTCAGCTCACTGACCGGGCGCCCGATCCCGTCGCGCTTCCTGAGCGCCGCCCAAGTGATCGCGCACTACCGGCGCGCCTCCGGCTCGCGCGACTGAGCGAATCGGCCCAGGTCCGCGAGGGCGCCGCCTAGGTGCGGCGCCCTCCCACATCCCTTACGAGAGGAGAGCCTCATGCAATCCGACCAGCTGTCCGCGGGCCCAACCCGCGGCGCATTCCTTCGCCGCCGATGAGCGACCCGCTACTGCGGGCCGAGGGGGTCGCGTGGGCCGCCGAGCAGGCATGGCACGGCGCCGGCGCCGGTTCCGATGAGGGCCCGTGCGTCGGCGTGATAGCCGCGCTCGCCCTGCTCGGACAGACGGACCCGCAGGGCCCCGACCCTCGCGAGCAGATCCTCGAGCTGGGCGACGAGGAGGTCGCCCAGCTCCTCCGCGAGGTCTGGTGCCTGTTCACGGTCACGCGACCCGAGCTCGCGATGCGCTGCGGGTCCTTCGCCGAGTGGCTCAACGCCGAGCCCCTCGATCACCGCCTCCTCGCCGGCGCCGGCGCGGTCGCCCGCGCCGCGGTCAAGGCCGGGCTGCTAGATCTGACCCTCGACCTCGAGGTCGCCCGCCAGGTCGACCTGCTCGGCGTCCTCTACACCCAGATGCGTGGCAGGAGCGCCAAGAAGGCCCGCGGCGAGTTCTACACGCCGCCCGGAGTTGCCGAGATGATGGCCCAGATCACCCTGGGCGGCCTTTCGCCGTGGCAATCGATCTGCGACCCGACCGCAGGCACCGGCGGCCTGCTTCGAGCCGCGGCCCAGACCCTCCGCGGCGAGGGCAAGGACCCCCACGACTACCGCTGGTTCGGCTGCGACATCGCTCCGGTCGCGGTCGCCGGGTTGGCGGTCAACGCCCACATCTGGGGCCTCGGGCCCCAGGTCGTGTTCGGCTGCGCCGACAGCCTCGCCGAGCCCGACTGGGAGGTGCGGGCTCTGCGCGAGCAGCGCGAGGCGGTCGAGGCCCAGCGCTCGCGCGTCAAGGCCGTCGAAGCCATCAGCGCGGTCAGGGCCCTGCTTGCCGGGGAGCCCTCCTCCTGAGGGCGCCCCGACGCGGCCGAGCAAAGCGTCTCGCGCGGCCTCCGGCGTCGCCGGAGTCAAAGGCGGCGCGTCGGCGCCGCCTGGAGCTAGTGCGAGCAGAGATGGCCCGCGCCCGCGCCAAGGGCTCGGCGGTCCCCCGGGGTCCGGCAATGCCAAGGGCGGCGGGTAGCGCCCGTCGCCCCGAGAGAGGAGGTACATGAATTGAGTGACGCACCGATCTCAAAGGCGCTCGCCTGCCGCAGTTGCGGCGGGCGCCTGGAGGCGGCGGCCAAGGCCTCTTTCGACCTCACCGCCGCCGAACGGCTCGCCGACGGCGAGCTCGCGGTGACCGGCATCGAGGTCGCCGAGCTAAACGACTCCTTAGACGGCCTCCCGGAGCCGCTCTTGCCCGCACCGTTTTCTACCGCGGGCTGCCCGACGACGCCGAGCTGCTCTTGGCGGTGGCGCGGGAGATCTACCACGGGGCACGCGACGGTCAGGCTGATGTGGAGGCCTGGGCCCGCGGCCCGCGGGTCGCCCCCCACATCAACTACCGCCGCTGCGAGCCCTGTGAAGCGAGCACCCCACACATCGGTGACGTCTGCGCGGTGTGTGAGAGCTCAATAGGCGCTGGCGTCTCGGAGAAGGCCTGATGAGCGCCGCGGTTGCTGCGCTTCGGGTCGAGGCGAAGGCCCGCGAGGCGATGGCCGAGATCTACGAGAACGAAGGCAACGAGGAGGCCGTCGAGTCCGAGCTCGAGCGAGCCCGCTACCTCGACCGGCTGGCGGAGGAGCTCGCCCAGCCGCCTTTGATCTCGCTCGTCTACGGCGAGGCCGACGTCCGCGACTACGCCAAAGAGGACGGGGTCGGCCAGGACCTGGCCCTGCGCCGAGCCCGCGAATGGGGCCGCCACATCCAGGACACCGCTGCGGGCCTCTGCGCCGAGCAGCTGCTCTCGGTGGTCGCCACCGGGCAGCCATGAGCGCCGCCGACCGAACGAGAGGAGTGAGCAGATGAGCGGAGAGATCGAGAAGGTGCGCCTGGTCGTGCTCGGCCGCGACGCGTACCGGACGGTCTGTGGGCTGGTGCAACCCACTGAGGTCCTCGACACCGACCAGGTATTCGCGGCTGACGAGGTCTGGGAGGAGGTCCGTGCGGCCTTCCCGGCGGCGGAAGCCGCGGTCGGCGAGGACGAAGTCGAGCCGCCCGCGCCAGGCTCCGAGACGATGCGGATCATGGTTCTCTCCGACGGGGAGACCTTCTCGGGGCTCGAGGGCTGCCGGGTCTTCGAGGTCCCCGCCGAGTGGGACACCGAGGAGATCGAAGCGGCCCTCGCCGAGGGCGCCTCGAGGGGCGAGCGCTCGTGAGCAATGCCAGGCGCCTTCGCGCCCTGCGGGCGCTGATCGAGGAGGAGCGCCCGGTCGACGGCATCCACAACGAGGATGTACGTGAGCTCTTCGTTGGCGGCGGAAGCTGCCCGCGCTACCTGGGCTGCACCTCGGAGGGCACGGCGGAGTCGACCTACCGGAAGAACCCAGACTTCTTCGCCGGCGATCCCGTCGAGGTGGCGAGCTGGCTCAGCTCGAGCTTCGACGAAGGCTGGGCGGCAAACTGGGTCTGCGATCTCGACCATCCCGGCGCGCCCGGCGACGCGGCGCTGCTCGAGTGGTCGGTCTTCGTCCAGTTGCCGGCGAAGACGACGACGCCGACGGTGCTCGACTCCAAGGACTTGCTGCTGGCCGCCAATCAGGTCCTCGTCGAGGGGCGGGAGAGCCCCGCCTCGCCGGAGGTCGTTGAGGCCGTCACCGAGGTCGTCAACCGCAGCCTCGGGCGCTCGCCAAGCGAACGGCGCCGGACGCGCGAGTTGATCGGCGTCCGCCTGGCCGGTGCCTGAGCGCCATCACCCCGGTGCCCGCCGCCAGACGGTCGGGCGCCTCACTTCAAAGGAGGTAACTGCGCTTGAACACGCAGGAGAAGTTCACCGCGGCGTTGAGGAAGTTGTGTGAGGAGCGAGACCTCGAACTCATCGTCGAAAACACCTATGCCCACTCGGGCTTCTTCTCGCTGCAGCACCCCGAGAGCTTCGAGGCGGTGCTGCGCTTCCCGTTCGACTTCCGCACCGGCTACACGTCCTTCGCGGAAGGCATCGGGGACCCCGGCCCGCTCGGAGTGCGGGCCGACAACTCCCCCTATGGCTGCGTGCGCGGCGGCGAGCACGACGAGGTCCTCGCCCGCGTCGCCGTGCTTCTCGATGAGCCCTCAGAGAGCCGTTCGGCGGGCGCCGAGCTGGCGGGAGCGGCGCGATGAGCGGCGCCGCGACACTCGCCTCGCCCGCATCCGGCGTCGGAGCGCTGGAGATCGACGAGGCTCAGCGGAGCGCCAGCGTCGGCGGGGACGAGCTCTACCTGAGCGAGGCCGAATTCGGCCTGCTCTCGGCCCTGGCATCTGAGCCCGGGCGCGTCTTCACCCATGCCGAGCTCGGCGAGATCTGCTTCGTCGGCGTTCTCAAGATCGAGCGCTGCGCGGAACGGCTCGCCCGCAAGCTCGAGCTGCGCGGCATGGAGGGCCAGCTGCGTCGGGTGCCCGGCGCCGGGCTGGCGCTCGGGGCCGGCGCCGAGGCGATCGGAGCTCTGCGGTGAGCGCCGACCTGCTGATCACCGCCCTGGTCCTCGACGAGGATCGCGAGCCCGACTACGAGGCCGCCGAGCGCGTCATCGCGGCGCTCCAGGGCTCAGACGTTCTCGAGTCCGACCCCTTCGACGAGGACCCAGACGAGCCCGACGGGTTGGAGCGGATCCGCGCCGCGCTGCGCGCCGATCTGCGGGAGCTGCGGGAGGCGATCGAGGGCTACCTCGAGATCGCCGAGATGAACGTGCGCGGTGCCACCCTGTACCTCACCGGGGGAATGAGCTGGGGCGACGGCCCGACCGAGGTCTGGGACGTGATCGTCCGCCTGCGCTCGGTGCGGGGCGTGCTCACCGCGGCCGGCTTCGAACACGAGTCTTAAGCGACTCCCGGGTCGGGCAGCCGCCCGCCCCGCCTCGACGCCGGACGCCGGCACGGGGCAAAAACGCCCGGGGCGGGTCCCCGGGAACCACTGCTGAGAGGAGCAAGGGAGCATGAGCGACAAGGCGCTCGCCGAGCGCGAGCGAATCGACGTCGACTACCGCGTCACGGTCGCCTACACCGTCCCGATCGAGGTGATCGTCGACCTGAATGAGGGCACGGTCAAACGAGCGGTCGCAGTCCACGAGGGGATCGCCCTCGACGAGGGGGAGGGCGCTCGCCAGGAGACGACCCTCCACCCGATCCCGAGCCCGGTCGCCAAACGCGCGATCGAGATCGCCGAGGCCGGCGATTGGCCGGTCTGGGAGCACGGCTTCTGATGGCGGAGGTCTTCCGCTTCAAGCTCGAGCCCGCCGAGCTGCGGTCCCGGCTCGAAGAGGACTTCGGCTGCCTCGATGAGTTCTCGGGCGCCGATGACCTGAACCGCGTGCTCGACGAACTGCGAGGCGCGGGGGTTCTTGAGTGCCCCGAGGCGCTCGAGATCCTCGTCTACCCGAGCGCGGTCGAAGAAAGCGACGTGGCGCTGATCACGGTCTTCTCGACCGCCAATCCGAACGCCCACGTCGTCGCCGCCTCCGAGGAGATCAGAAAGCTCGCCACGCGCGAGCTCTGGGAGGGCGCCGACACCGCCACCCTCACCGCGGAGATCCTCGACGGCGCGGTCGGGCTCGCCAACGGCGCGATCGCCGGGGTGCGAGAGCTCGAGGAGCGCGGCGCCCGCCGCACGGTCAACGCGCCGGCACGCTGCCCGCGCTGCGGGGCCGAGGGCAACCTGCGCTTCGAGTACCGCTACGACCTAATCGGCCTCGCCGCCGACGGGTGCCCGGTGCTCGAAGAGGGCGGCGAGCTGACGGACATCTTCTGTCTCGCCTGCGGCGAGGAGGTCGAGGACGTCCTCGGGCCCGAGGGCCCGGTCCTCGCCGGCGCCGGAGGTGGGCGGGATGCCTGACTGGTGCTTCAACAACCTGCGCCTACGCGGCGCCGACGCCCAGCTCGAGGAGCTGCGCGAGGCGGTCGCGGGCCCGGGGAGCGCGCTCGACTTCGAGCGCGTCGAGGAAACCCCCGCCGAGCTCGCGGGGCGCAACCCGGATCCCGGCACCGTCGCCCTGGCGGCGATGTGCGGGGCGGCCGAGGCGGAGGACTCCTACGCGTGGCGAGCCGCGCACTGGGGCTGCATCCGCCCCGCCGAGCGCGAGTCGGTCCACCTCGAGGACACCGAGCCCGGCGTCCTCGCCTACCGCCTCTCGACGCCCTGGAGCGCCCCCGACGGGATCGCGGCCACCCTGGCCGCCCGCTTCCCGGCGCTCAAGGTCGAGCTCGCCTTCCTGCAGCCCGCCCGCGGCTTCGCCGGCGTCGTCGCCTTCGAGGGCGGCAAGGAGGTCAGCCGGGACGAATGCGAGGAGCCCGATGAGGTTCGCAAGCTCGTCTCGCGCGAGTTCGGGGAGACCGAGGCCGCCGTACTGCTCGACCTCGAGGCGCGGTGAAAGGGGTGCCCTCTGACCGGGGATGGTCGAACCGCAGGGCTCGACGGTGCAGACACAAGCGAAAGGAAGTCTGATGAGCGACGGACTCAGCGGGGGTCAGCGCGAGTTGGCCAAGCTGGCGAACGAGATCGGCTATAGCGACGGCAGCGACAACGACGAGGACGGCGGGGTCGATGCCCTGATCGACTACAAGAACGCGCTCGAGGATCGGCTCGTTGCTCTGCTCGATGGCGGCGCGCCGGGAACCGACGACGAGCTGCTGACCTCTCGGATGAACGGCCGCAACATCACGCTCCATCGCTGGGAGTGGCGCGAGCTGTTGACGTGGATGCAGGGCGAAGTGGACCGCGAGATCTTGCGCCACAGGATCGAAATCCTGCTCGGCGATCGCACGATGGCCGAAGTGGACGCCGAGATGAAGGCCGAGCCGGCCTACTTGGTGGTCGGGGTCTACCACGAGAGCGACGGTGGCCGCTACGCAACGACCGTCTACACCCACAACGGGCCAGAGGCGGCCGAGCCGCTCGCGCAGGAAGCGTGCCGTGAGGACAACGACGACGAGAGCGGCGAGGATCTGATCAGGATCGCGGCAGTGATCGCGGGTGATCCGAAGGTGGTCGGATAGCAGGCTTCGCGGGAGGCTGACTCGGCACTCGGGAGCCGACTTGTCTCCGGCACGGAGGCGACGGCGGAATAGCCAGCCTCCGCTCGCTCGCCCGCCCGCTCACCGCTCGCGTCCGGGCGGCGAGGGAGCAACGCGCGGCGAGTCCGGGCTTGCTGGAGTGGGGCGCCCAGGAGTGGGCGCTCCACTCAGCGGGCTTACCTAGGGGCTGGCGCCGGTTCGTCAAAATTCACCCCTCCCTTTTTTTGCCTTTTTTGGCTTGCCAGCGTCCTTGGGGCCCCCAGAACTGTCGGGTCGCTGGGTTCATTGGCTTTGGGCGTCAGCCGGCCCGCGCGCCAACCGGGGCGCCAGAGGCGCTGCCTCAAGGTCGTCGTTGATCTTTAGCGATTGGGCGTGAACTCAACGAATGTTCGATGACGGCTCAGCGAAACCATCGCCGCTCAGCGACGTTTCACTTGATGAAAACGTCTCGGTTTGTAAAAAGATTGGTTGAGAGGGGGGGCGCCGATGCCCGCCCGTCCGTGAGGGAGACACGGCAACGCCCCAGAGCGGGGGATCGCCTCAGTCCCAGACCGAATCGGCTCCAAAGGAGAACCAGGAGATGTCACGGAAACAAGCTCGGCCCCATCGCAACGCGCCCCTCATCGGATTCCTTCTCATCGCCTTGGCGGTGGTGATGGCCGTTTGCGCCAGTGCTGCCAACGCCGGTCAATACCTGGCGCTCCTTTGCGCCTCGAACAATGGCTCGAACGCTTACGGCACCGGGACGAATACGGCAAGCGCCCAGAATCCGGGCGGGATCTTCAACTTCGAAAACTACTGCGGCCCAACTCCCAACGATCCTGCGGGAGACGGGGCCTTCGTGAGGATCTCGGAGAATCAGGGCGCTGGCAACGCCGGCCAGGGCGCCTACGGCCACATGTACTGGGACACGCCGGCATTCGTTCATTTCAAAGCGGGCGGCGGCTACACCCGGCAGCTCTACGCATTCAATGATGGGTGGAGAGCGCGGTATTGGGTTGCGAGCGCCACGAGCACCGCCCAGCTGATGGTCCAAGGCGCTGGTTTGCCCAACGCCGGAGGGCAGTGGGCCTCGTCGAACATCTTTGGCGCGCACCTCTGGCCTGCCGGCACTCCTTACTACGACTTCACCAGGTTCGTCTTCGAGATGCAGTGCGTTCGACCGGCGGGCTGTGACCGCACGAACTTCAATTCGACGGATTCGAACACCTTCGTCTTCATCCTCGAAGACGACTGGAACTCGCAGGTGCGATTGACCGACGGTTCTCCGATGATGACCGGCAAATGGGTTCGAGGGGCGCAGACGGCCACGTTCTCTTGGGCGGAGCACGGATCCGGAATCCGTTTCGAGAGGCTGCGAGTCGACGGTGACGACAAATGGGTCGGGGACTGGAACGCGAACTGCAATCGGAGTACGTCCCACGCCAGAGGTGAGTTCGCTCGAGTCTTCCAGCCGTGCCCGGTCTCGGCCAATGTCGATCGCGCCATCCCTCTGGACACGGCGGCATTCGCTGACGGGCAGCACGTCATCCAAGCTTGCACCCAGGACTATGGTCAGTGGCAGGGCCTCAACGGGACTAGGACCGAATCGTGCGACCAGCGCACGATTCGCGTCGACAACACCGCGCCCGGGGCGCCCCCCGGACTTCAGGTCACCAGTGCCAACCCGGAGCGCTATCTCGACACGTTCGACGCTCACTGGTCCCTCCCGCCGAACGAGGGCTCTCCTATGGAAAAGGTCCACTACGACGTCATCAACGCCGCCGGCGAGGTCGTGGTCGCTGAGAAGGTCATCAATGGGACGAACCTGACCCAGACCTCCGGCATCAGGGGTCCCTCGCAGCCGGGCGCATACCGCCTCCGGGTCTGGCTCGAGGATGCCGTCGGCTTGGCTGGGCCGAAGAGCGTTGCGGCCATACCGCACGACACGACTCCGCCTGCAGCGCCGCAGGACATCTCGGTGACCACGCCAACGACGAAGCGCAGCGCCGATGGTCTCGATCTGCGCTGGCGGAACGTTCCGGATGCCGGCTCCCCGATCGCTGCGGCGCATTACCAGGTGATCAACGACTCGGGCGGCATCGTCGTCCCGACCCAGACCGTAGGCGGCGCCAACGTGCAGCAGGTCGAGCGGCTCGAGTCGCCCCGGGATCGCGGGTCCTTCGGCCTCCGGCTCTGGCTGTCGGACGCCGAGGGGAACGTGGGCGCTCCTGTGACCGTGCCCCTGAGCTACGACTGCGTTCGCTCGGACATCGCAACCGGCACGGCGCTCACGAGCGGCCTTGGCAAAGGAGCGGACGCAACCCAGATCGTCGAGCAGGGCGGCGGCTCACTGCTGAAGGGCAAGCTGTCTGTTTCGGCCGGCCGCGCTCAAGGCGTTCCTCTCTGCGTGTTCAGTCGGGTTATCACCGACGGCGGCCGCGATTTCCTCGGTTTGGCGATCACCGACCCCGACGGGAGCTATCAGTTCGCGATCCCCTCGGGGGCCTCCCGTGAGCTGACGGTCGAGTACCGCTCCGACCATCGCGAACTCGCGGACTCCTCGACGATCGAAACTATCGTTGAGCCGACCTTCACCCTCGTGAAGAAGGTCATTCGGAACAAGCAGTTCGCTCGTTTCAAGGCTCATATTCCGGGTCCCCACAATGACAACGTCGTCGTCGTGCTCCAGGTCAAACGCGGGGATGGCTGGCTCGCGTTCCGTCGTTACCGAACCCGCGCGAACGGTTGGCTGAAAGTGGGCTACAAGATGACGCGGACCCGCCAGCCGACTAAATACCTGATGCGAGCGCAGGTCCGGGAGACGGTCGGTTATCCGTACCGCCAGGGCGATAGCAAGCCGAAATGGCTGATCGTGCTCCCTGACAAGGGGAAGGGATCCTGAGTTGGCGGCGGAGCCCCAACCCGATCACCGCGTCGTAGATCGTCGACAAGCAGAAGCGCGGCCGCTCAGCAAGGGAGCGGCCGCCTTCTACGACGCGGTCTATGAATCCGCGCGACGCGGATGTCTCAATCTGTTGCGGCAATGCGGAGCCAGCGAGTCCGAGGCTGAGGAAGTGTTCGCAGATGTCTTCGCGGATGTGATTGGCACGGTTGACCCGGTGGGTCGCAAGTTCGCGGAGCCTCAGATGGTCAACTGGCTCAAGGTCTCTTGCCGGCGTAGATGGATCGATGTCCAGAGGCATCGCGGGGTGATACGAGAGGTCACCCTGATGGACGCGGAGTCGATGACCGACTCCCAGCAGGAGGGACCCGACGAGGTAGTCGAACGGAGCCAGGCGATCGAGGTCGGAAAGGAGGCGGTCCTTGCCCTTCCCAAAAAAGACCAGACGGTCTTCCGCCTCCGCTACCAGCTGGATCTTTCCCCCGAGGAGATACAAGAGCGGGTTCCCGGGCTCAGCCCTCGGGCCTATCGCAAGATCATTCAGCGCGCGAATTCGCGCGTGTTGACGGCCTTCGAACGGATCGAGCGAGGCGATCGTTGTGAGGAACTGCAGCGCGAGAAATTACGCCTGTTTGCGGCAGGGGATGCCGCCCCAGATGAGGCTGCTGAGGTCGAGGCCCATCTCAGCCATTGCCGCTCATGCCGCCACTCTTGTATTCGGATGCGCGATCAGCTGCGAGACGTCGGAAGCTCACTTGCCGTTGTTGTTGCTTCTGGCAGCTTTGCCTCGAGCGCGACCGAAATCACGCAAGAGGTCGTGCGTCAAGCGGGCACTCTCGGGCCGCCAACGCGAGGCCTTCGTGACCGCGGCCGCGACCTTCTCTTCAAGCTACCGGGCATCAATCCCGGTCCGACTGGCGAGGCGACTCTCGGCGAGGCACTCGGCGTTTCCGGCAAGATCGTTGCGTATTGCTTCGCCGGTGCGGCAGCGACTGGGTGTTCGGTCGCGTTGGTCGCGACGGGCACTGTTGCGCCGCTAGGCTTCGCCGACGACGGCCCGCACGAGCGCAGTTCTAGGCCCGCCCGAATCGCACCGGCAGGCTCAGTAGTCGGCGAGCGCCTCGAGCGGCCGACGACGCTGGCTCCAGATCCGAGGCGGGAAGCCATGAAACGGGGCGGTGGCGATCGCCGCGCGGGCGCCGTGGTGGGAACGACCTCGGCGAAAAAGCAGTGGAGCGCCACGCGCAGTCCCGATCCGAAACCGAGGTCCAAGCCAACCGAGTCGGGTCAAGAAACGGGAAGCGACTTCGGGCCCGAGTCGGACGGGGCTGGCTCGTATGTGTCGCCGGCTGAAATTGAAGCCGCGACGGAAAGCTCTGGGTCGACCTCATCGACGTCCGGTGGGTCCAGCACGCCCAGCAGCCAAAGTGGCTCCGGTCCGCCGAGCACGCCGTCTGGAGGAGCCGGCGGTGGATCCGCCGAGTTCGGGATGTAGTGGCGCACTCGCGGGATTGCTAGGAAGCCAATAGGTTTCTCCGATTGGAGCTGTGGGCGGTCTCGATCCTGCGCCGTGGCCTACCCGCCAGAGAATTGAGCATCCTGGGACATAGAATCCCGGCAGCTACAGGGGAGGAAGTGATGGGCAGGCGGGTTCAAATTGGAGCTGGGGCCATGGCCTTGGTGCTGGTCGCATTCTTGGCCGGTCTCGGGACTGCGAAGGCCCTTGACGAGAAGTCAGAGGCCGACGATCCGCCGATCGCCCGCGCGGACCCCGACCCCAGCAGTGATTCCGTCCGGATCGGCGACGCGTTCACCAGGGCCGTTGAATCCGGCGATCCCGAGGCAATTGAAGAGGCGGCCGAAGCGGTGCGCGACGAGTGGCTGTCGCGGCTGGGCCCGGAGCAAAGGGAGGCCGCCGAAAACTCCCCTCCCGAGGCAGAAGTGCCACCCAACACGTACGCCTACATCAGCGAGCACACCACGCAACCTCAGGCCGAACGCTGCCGCAGGCGCCTGGCCGAGGGGCACCCGGACCCGCTCTGTGAGCTGATCGTTCTTCACAGCAAGGAAGAGATTGAGGCCGGGCCCTACACGAAGCAGCAGGTGCTGGCGTTGCTTCGGCCCGAAGGAAGCCCGCTCTGGCCTAAATAGTGACTGCAGGGAAGCCCGGACGCTGCGCGATCAGGGGTCGCCAGCAGCATCGTTTAGCCTCGCCGGCTGCAGGTGCGCGCAGACCGGGCACTCGGGCTCCGGCACGACCTCCTCGCGCCGCACCTCCATCGTCTGCAGGTCGTAGATGTGGGCGACGCCCTGCGTCGAGGGCCGCGCCAGCCCGGTCAGCAGGTGGACCACCTCCATCCCGACCTGGCCCCCGATCAGGCCGCAGGCGGGCCCCAGCGTCGCCGCCGGCGAGGGTAGGGCGCGGCGCTGCTCGATCACCTCGTCGAACAGCGGGTACTCGCGCCGGTAGGCGATCTCCTGGCAGATGAAGCAGCCGGTCTGTCCGGGTACGTAGAGCGGCCCGACCCGGGCGATCGGCGGGAAGTGGCTCATCGTGATGTAGGGGATGCCGGCCTCGAAGCAGGCCGCGTTGCACCAGCGCTCGATGTCGTGCGCCGGCCAGTCGGCGGCGTCGATGACGACGTCGGCGCCGGCGATGAAGTCGGCCAGCTCGACCTCGCTCTCCAGGCGCTGATTCGTCGCCGTGACCTTGGCTGCCGAGTTGAAGGCGCTCAGGCGTTCGGCGCCGACCTCGACCTTCGGCCGCCCGAGGTCGGCCTCGGTGTAGAAGATCTGGCGGTTGAGGTTGCTGACCTCGACCTCGTCGCCGTCGATCAGCCACATCTCGCCGACCCCACAGCAGGCCAGCGCCCAGGCCGACCAGGTGCCGAGCCCGCCGACCCCGAGCACGGCCACCTTCGCGTCGCGCAAGCGGTCCTGGCGTTCGGAGGGCGTGAGGTCGGCCTCGCCGACGTCGCTGAAGTAGCGCAGCTGGCGGTCGAAGCGGGCGAGCTCGGTGGGGGCGAGGCGGTCGTCGTCGGCCGCGTCCTCGATCACCCCGTGCTCCCGCAGCTGCGTGATCGCCTCGCCGACCTCGGCGGCGCCGAACTCGCGCTCCAGCTCGGCCATCGTGCGCCTGCCGTCGAGCGCCGCGAGCAGCCGCTTGTCGCTCTCGCTCGGTTCCTCGACCCGCACGTCGATTTCCATGCTCGGCCGCATCAGGACCAGGTCGCCGTTCGGTGCCGTGAACGGCTCGGTCGTCCGTTTGATGCGTGGTCGCTCCACGCGCCCTCCCAACTCGTGTCTTTCCCCAGGCCGCCGCTGGCGGCTCCTGCCATTAGTGCAGACCCGTCTACTGGTGGGGCCTGTTCCAGCGGGTACGAGGGGCCGATGGCCGATCGCCCGGCAGCCCGGGCCCCGGTCCGACCCGGACCGGGGCCGCGTCACGGGGTGCGAGTCCCAATTCCGGTCCTCCCCGAAAATGGGGGACGCGCGCTGTGGCAAGCTTGCCCGAGCGATCAGCCCAGCTCTAATGCTCAGCTAAGGTCGACGTCATGACTGGCGACCCCGCGCTCTTGGCGTATCAAGCGTTTGCAGCGATCTACAACAGTTTCAACTCGTCAAACGACTATGAGATGTGGCTTGGCCGAGTTCTCCTGCCGGAGCTCCGGAAGCGTGGCCTCCGGTCGAATGGCCGGGCTCTCGACGTGGGTTGCGGCACCGGCCGCGCCTTCGGCCCGCTCATACGCCGCGGTTGGAAGGTCGTCGGTTGCGACCTCTCTCCCGCCATGCTGGAGGTGGCGGCTCGAGAAACCGACGACGATGTGGATTTGCACGTCGCCGATATGCGGGAGCTGCCTCGGTTCGGCGAGTTTGAGCTCGTGCTGTCGCTGAATGACTCGGTGAACTATCTGCTCGGCGACGATGATTTGGTTGCTGCCTTCACTGGGATGCGGGCGAACCTCGGCGAGGCCGGCCTACTCGTCTTCGACGTGAATTCTCGTTCCACTTATGAGGACGGGCGTTTTGAGGTGCGTGAGGTCCAGCACGAAGGGTCGCGGTGGACGTGGACCGGTCGGGGGGAGATCTCCGCCTCGATCTATGAGGCGGAAATCGCAGGCGATCACCTTCTCGAGCCCATCCGTCACTTGGAGCGCTTTCGATCGGAGGGCGAGGTTTCGGCCGCGATGGCCGCAGCCGGTCTTCGGCTCCTGGCTGTCTACGGAATGAGCGAGGTCGACAGGGAGGTCGTGTTAGCGGCGCCCCCGGATGAAGGCCGCGACTACAAGCTGGTCTTCATAGGCGCCGGCTCGAGCTGGAATCAGCGCCGCTGAGCCTTGCCGCGCTTCTGCTCCATGAGGCGGGCGAGATCGCTCAGCTCGACGCTAAGGCCCTCGGTTATTCGGATCAGGGTGGCGAAGGTCGGATTGGCAATCCCACGCTCAAGCTCGCTGATCCGCTGGAAAGGCATTCCGACTCGGTCGGACAGGTCCTCATGGGTCAATTTGGCTTTCGTCCGCAGCTCCTCGATCGCTTCGCCGAGCGCTTTGTGGGTTGGTGATCGGGGGCTGGTCCGGCGGCGGGGAGGCAAGTTCAAGGCAGCCTTCCCGCCCGAGTGCTCTGTCGTTAACCGTTATAACGTGAAACGGCGGCTCACTCGGCGACATGCGATACCGGGCCGGTACCTCCCCGGCGTCTCTGAGTCGGGTCGCTGGTGGTCGGCGTGGCCACCGCCTATAGTGGCGCTGAGTATGTCTAACGTTTTAACGTGTAAAGCGGCCTGGCAGCCAAGGCGCGAACCATCCTCGGGCCTAGTGCGAGCTCGAAAATGCCGAAGCGCCACCGGCTGTAAAAAAATAAAACGATCTAGGCAGAAAGCGGGGCCCCTGTCCCTACGACCTGCTCAGGGCACAGGGCCCCGCATTTTTGGCTCTACATCAGCCGTTCTTGTGAGTCGAAACGGTCGGCACCGCCTGCTCAGTCTTCACGATCTTCATGCTGTCACCCCCTCCCATTTATTTGCAGGAGGTGGCAGTTTCGACCGTCAGGCCGGGGCGCGAGCCGATCGCGGCGAGCGAGCGTCGGGAGGCCCGCGTCTGGTAACTAGCGGGTACGCATGAGTTCCCCCAGTACTGAAATTGCTTTGCGGGGCGGCAACGAAGCCGCCCACGAGCAGCGGCTGCTCTGCCCGGGGCAGAGCTACTTGGAGCGCCTTGGGATCGTCTACATGGACCAGATTCGCTTGACGATCGTGACCGAGCTCTACCAGCGCGAAATGTCCATCCGTCAGTTTTGCGCGACTTTCGGCGGCGACTACCCGGCGGTCCGCCGGCATTTCGTCAAACTCGTCGAGGCTGGATGGCTCCGCAAGGTCAGGCCTGTTGACGTCGGAGGTCGCGGCAGGCCGGAAGATCTCTATCGGTCGACCGAACTCGCGGTGATCGACACCGCCACCTGGCGGACGATCCCATTTTCGATCCGAGACGCATTCACGATCCAGCTGCTTGAGGAGATGGCCAGCCGCGTGGGCGAGGCCCTTGGGGCTGGAATAGCCGATGCTCTACCGGGCAGGGTTTCGACCTTCAAGACGGTGGAGGTGGATGAGCTCGCGTGGTGTAAAGCGCATAAAGCGGTCGAGCTCTGCTTTCAGATCCTGCTGCGGGAGCAGATCGATGCAAAAATTCGCCTCGACCGAAGCGGCGATCAGCCGCTTCAGATGGTCGTCAACCTCGCCGCCTTTGAAGCACCCGGACCCGCTCCAGAGGGAGGAGTTACCGAGCTGCCGACGGCCGCCGCCATCGCTTCGCCGCCGCCGTGGAACGAGCGAATCGGCAAGGTGTTTGCGAATCGACTCGATCTCGAGATCGTGAACGAGTTGAACCAAAACGCATTGACCCCGGGGCAGCTCGAATCGACTCTCGGCGGGCCCCCGAGCAGGACAATTCTGAGGAGATGCAAGCGTCTCACCGACGATGGCTGGGCTGTGACCATTGACAAGGAGACCGGCGGCGCTCTGCACGGGGCCAGCGTTTATCGCTTCCGCGCAGCGAAGCCGAACGTCTCCGTGGCAGACATCTTCGACCGCATCCCCGCCGCCGTGAGGAAGGGCCCGACCTGGGCCTGCTTTGAGCCCTTCATCGCGACCTCGATCGCTGCGGTCGAGACAGGGCGTTTCAACAATCGTTTTGACCGGCATCTGACCATGACGCCGCTAGTCGTTGACGAGATCGGAAGGTGCCAGGTCACCAGAGCGCTGCACGCCTTTGAGAAGGCCGTCCTCAAAGTCGAGGACGAAATGAAGAAGCGCCGTCGTGGCAAGAACTTCAAGAGCTTCCGGGCTGCATTCCTACAGTCAAGTTTCCAATCGCCGCTTCGGGACGTACGGTCGAAGTTCAGGTAGTGCCCGCGATTTATTTACAACAAATGGATTTGATTTAGCCAAGGAAGCAGTCAAAAATCGACCGGTCTAAAACGCTGAGCGCTCGGGCCGTCTAAGGGAGGCAGACCGGCGTCGCAGAGGTTCGACTTGCCGTGACCACGAAACGCTTAGAGAACGACCGCCCGAGCTCAGGCCGAGCACGCGGAGGGACCTCCAATTTCACCCCGGCGAAGAAGGCGGTGAATCGAATTGCTCTCGCGCGGGCCATTTCCTTCGCCGGCGGGAACGCAGCCTTTATCGCCCTTCTTTTTGTTCTCTATCGGGAGACGGATTCGGCGGGGGTGGTTTCCCTCGGCGCTTTGGCCTGCTTCGCTGTTCCCGCGCTCGCCAGCCCGGTCGCTGGCTGGCTCGGCGACCGATTCGACCGAAGGAAGGTCATGGTCACGTCCGAGCTGATCGGCGCCGTCCTATTCCTGTTGTCAGCGGCCGTTTCGTCCGCGCCGGTAGAGCTGCTGCTCTTGCGCGTTCTGGCATCCCTGGCAGCCGCTCCTCTGATGTCAGCGGGCGCTGCGGCGCTGCCGAAGATCGTTGGCGACCAAATGCGTCTTGCGGAAGCAAACGAACGATTGGCGGCAGCTGGGATCTTCGGGGCCGTGGTAGGCGCGCCAATCGCCGCCGGGTTGATGGCCGTCTCAGGGGCGACCGAGGTATTCCTATTTAACGCCATTACCTTTGTGGTCTCGGCGATCGTGCTTCTTACGATCAAAGCCGACTTTCGCCCGACTCGCAGCGAGAAGGAAAAGGGGGCATTGGCCGAACTCGCGGCCGGGTTTCAGTACATCGGGCACCATCGCATCCTGCGGCCGGTGACCTTGGCCTACGCTGTGATCTTCATTGGCGTTGGGCTGACGGCGCCTGCCGAGGTAGCTCTGAGCACGGATTTCGACGCAGGTGCTACCGGCTTCGCGGCGCTCACTTGCGCATTCGCTTTGGGCGGGATCACCGGTGCTCGGTTCGCAGGTCGGGGTCTCTTGCCGTCTTTGGAGCCGACCGCGATCTTGGCTGCCGCCTCTGGCGCTCTTGCGGTCGGCTTCCTCGTGGTCGGCTTTGCGCCCGCCTTCGCAGTGGTGCTGGTAGGCATGGCGGTTGCCGGGACAGCGGACGGGGTTTGGATAGTCGCTCATGAAAACCTTGTGCAGCGCGTCACCCCGGACTCGATACGGAGCCGTGTCTTCGCCGGCGGTGAGGCGGTGTATCAGGGCGGGATCGCTGTTGGCACTATCGGCGCTGGTGCCTTGATCGGCGCGTTCGGTGCGGCCCGAACCTTTCAGTTGGGCGCCGTAGGGTCAATCCTGGCCTGCGTGTTGCTAGCGCTGACGGCTATCGCCGTGGGGAAGACTTCCCTCGGGGTAGCTGTAAGTCGGCCGGGCGGCCTCGCTGCGCCGCCGACTGCAGCCGTTCTGGCTTCTCCGGCTGGCAAAGCGAGTCCCGTACAGACTGCGGAGCATCCGACACAATGAGGGCACGCCTGACCTCAAGCGGTAAGTGTGTGAAACGGGCGTCGGGGTTTTCGGCCGAGGACCCGCAACGGCGCCCGTTTGACGCACCGCCGCGGTTCACGCTCGATCCTCCCCCCGAGAGGTGAGCGTGTCGGCGACGGCAGCATCCCGCTCCACGGTTGACGCCGGGGCAGCGGCCTCCGAGTTGGTCAAAGCCCTGAACAACTCCGCTAGACGCTCGATCCTTCGAACCCTTTTGGATGCGGACGCGCCGCTGAGCTCTAAGCAGATTCGAAAGAAGGTTCCGGCCGCTTGCCTTAGCGGGAGCCAGAACCAGCTCAACTTTCACCTGAGATTCCTGGTGGAGTTCGGAGTAGTGAAGCGGGAGGAGAAGCGGCTTGGCTATCGGGAGGGTTTCTATTCACCGATGGATGCGATTCGGGCTCCGTGGTGTGTCGAGGTGCTGAAACTGACTGAGGCGGAAGACTCGGGGCGGTCTTCTCTAGCTGGCTCTGTAGCGACGGCGACGATGATGGGGGGACGGTCGGCATATGGCTAGCAGCCGCGGGCCAGGCAAAGTGTCGGCGGAGCAGTTCCTGCGGAGAGTTGCCGATCCCTCGCAAGGCGATGTGGATGCAG
>Ga0081539_10002189_pt1 | contig 28658 bp, 30 predicted proteins | sample TabmetS4T2R2_FD_71023 | JGI IMG/M metagenome (GOLD analysis project Ga0081539, IMG submission 71023) | Tabebuia heterophylla rhizosphere microbial communities from the University of Puerto Rico - S4T2R2 | ecosystem: Host-associated > Plants > Roots > Rhizosphere ... | reverse complement strand
TCTAAATTTGCGGATACAACTGTAGGGGCGGCCCTCCGTGGCCGCCCGTGCGTGGAATTCAACGCACGGAATTCAACGCACGGGTGCCCACGGAGGGCCACCCCTACAGTTGATGCAAGTCGGGCTTACCCCTCGCTGCGGTTCTTCACGGCGCCGCGGATGTTCAGGAACGCGAGGCAGAGCTGTAGGAAGATGAGCGCGTACGCGTGATCGTGCACGCCCCAGATGATCCACAGCACGTTGCTCAAGAGGAACAGCCAGAATCCCCAGTTGCGCTTGAACTTCTTCTGAGAGCCGACCATCCACGCAGCGATAACCGTCACGACCATCGCCGGCCACTGGATCGCATCAAGTATGTCCATTGATCTGAGCCGTCGCTGAAGGCCTGTTACCAACCGAGATCTGCTCCTCCAGCGGATGAACGCAGTTGTCGCACGTGCCGCAGCGCTCCTCTTCCATCTTTTCGTTAAAGTAGTCATGCAGCAAGCGCCAGCGGCACATCGCACTCTGCCCGTACTGCATCATTCGCTCCAGTTTCCCTTTGTCCTTCTCCCTCTTTTCTTCAGACGCGCCACTTCTACCGATGAAGAATAGCTGCGTGCGACGATCTTCGAGTTGATAAAAGAGAGTGCAGAGCGCAGATTCACCATCACGACCAGCGCGGCCAGCCTCCTGGTAATAAGCTTCGAGCGATCCGGGCATTTGATAATGGACGACGAAACGTATGTCTGGCTTGTCGATGCCCATGCCAAACGCGTTCGTCGCCACGATCGCTTTCAGCTCACCGGCCATGAACGCGTCCTGGTTCTGCTTGCGATCACTCGCCTTCATGCGCCCGTGATACTTTTCGACGTTGAAGTCAAAATCCTTCAGCCACTCAGTCAGTGCCTCGACTGTTTTGACCGTCGAGCAGTAAATGATTCCGGTGCCTTCGTGCTCGCGCAGCACGCGCACCAGCTCTTCATGCTTCTCGAGCTCGTTTGTAACTCGCTTCACTTCGAAGTGCAGGTTCGGCCGGTAAATGCCTGTGTTGATAACGCGAAGCTTGCCGAGGTCTAACTGCTTTTCAATGTCGGCTGTGACTTCCGGCGTGGCGGTCGCAGTCAACGCCAGCACCGGCGGAGAACCGAGCGTCTTCACTGCCATACCGAGCGACAGGTACGCCGGACGAAAGTCGTGTCCCCACTCTGAAATGCAATGCGCTTCATCAATCACGACGAAGTCGATTGTTTGGTTTCGCAACTCAGCGAGGAACTCCGGTGTCGTCAATCGCTCTGGGGTAACGAAGATGAAATCGCTGTTCTCGGTTTTGATCTGTTCGAGGTTTTCCTCGTGCTCGCGTGTGGTGAGCGCGCTGTTCAACTGTGAAGCCTCGAGGCCGGCGTCTTCCAGCTTGTCGACCTGATCTTTCATCAACGAGATGAGTGGCGATACGACGACGGTGGTGCCGGGTATATGCAATCCCGGCAGTTGGTAGCAAAGCGACTTCCCTGCTCCGGTCGGCATGATGGCAAGCGTGTTGTTGCCTTCGAGAACGGAACGGATGACTTCGGCCTGGCCGGGACGTAGTTGGTCGAGATTGAAGACGTCGCGCAGCGTGCGTTTCATCTTCGTCAATTCGCGTGTGACTTTCGGGACAAGAGCGCTCATAGTTTCAGGCCGGCTGCATTCATTCGGAACAGACGCAGCCGTGCTTGAGACTCTTGGCAAAGCGAGTGCCGTGCGTGATAGCGTAGGAGACATTAGACAGGATTTCAGGATTTACCGGATTCACATGATGATCTTGTCAATCTTGTAAATCCTGTAATCCTGTCTCTAACTACCTTATGGCCGGTCTTGATCATCACAATCAGCTCGCCGCAGATCTCGTCGCGGCGTACAACGCGGACGACGAAGGAGCAGTCGCGCGGCTCAACGCTCTATTTCACAGCGCCATCAACGCCGAACAGATCCGGCACTTCGTCCGCGACAGACTCATGTTTCTCCCGCACTACGAACAACACACGTTCGACGTGTTGACGCTCGGCGACGCACAACAACTCTTCGCGAGTATCTACGGTTTTAAAGACTGGGCCGCTTTCGAACACTCCCTGAACGAACCACCTCGTGATCTGCGGTCCGCTCCGATTGTCCTGAGCACCACACCGCCGTTCTTCCGTATTGACTGGAAAAACAAGAGCATCGATCCGTGCCAGCCCATGTCTAACAAAGACTGGGACGTTATTTTCGGTGTCGTGAAAGAGTTGGGACTAACGAGCGTTCACGCTAACAACATGATAGGCGACGAGGATCTCGAGAAACTCTCGCAACTAGATCAGGTAACGTCGCTCAACTTCGACGGTGCGAATTTCATAACAGACAAAGGCTTGCCTTATCTCGCACGCATGCCGCAACTGCGCGAGCTTTGCCTGAACCATTATCCGGGAGGCCGCGTGACCGATCGCGGTCTCGAAGTGCTACAACACTTGCCCGAGCTGCGTGTCTTTCAAATGTGCTGGCAAAGCGGCATCACTGACAACGGCATCGCGAATCTACGTCACTGCGAACAACTCGAAGAAGTAGATCTACTCGGCACGCACACCGGCGATGGCGCGATCGCGGCACTCACGGGAAAAGCAAAACTGCGGAAGTTCAAGTCGGGCCGCAACGTTACTGACGACGGAATCTCGCTGCTGCACCAGTTCCCTGCTTTCAAGACGTGGAACGGCGGCGAAGTCGAGTACGGCTTGATGTCTTTCGGTGCCGGACCAACAAACCTTCTGATCGATGGAACGTTCACGCGCGACGGTCTCGATCGACTGCGCGGTCTCGATGGCGTGTTTGGTCTGAGCTTCTTCCGGCACACGTCGAATTTGCGTGGTGACGATCTTCAGTCACTCGCCGCGTTGCCGAATCTCGGTTTCCTCGGTTGTACCGGTGAGATCTGCGACGACGAGGCGATGCAACACATCGCGGCACTACCAAATCTGCGTATGCTGATGGCCCAGGGAACCGTTGCGACTGACGAGGGATTCAGACTTCTCAGTCGGTCAGAGACGATTGAATACATCTGGGGACGTGAGTGTCCGAACCTCAACGACGCGGGCTTCGCTGCACTCGCGGAAATGCGTGGGCTGAAAGGGCTGGCAGTGAGTTGTAAGTTTGTTGGTGATGCTGCGCTTGCGAAGCTGCCGACTTTTCCGGCGCTCAAGGAACTGATGCCGATGGACGTGAGTGATGAGGGGTTTCGTCACGTCGGGCGGTGCAAACAGCTCGAATCACTGGTGCTCATGTACTGCCGCGACACGACTGACACTGCAACTGAGTATATTCAAACGTTACCGAATCTGAAGAAGTACCACGCAGGCTACACGCGCATAACAGATCGAAGTCTCGAGCTGTTGAGCCGCATGCATTCGCTCGAACAAGTATCGTTCGAAGGATGCAAGTGGCTCACAGATGCCGGCCTGGCCTCGCTCGCCACTCTTCCGAACCTGCGCGAGTTCTCGATCGGCAACTCTCCGAGAGTAACCCGCGCAGGCATCTCAACATTACCCACTCACATCCGCGTCAACTACTCCTCACACTGAGAACAAAGGCACAAAATCTTTTATGTGCCTTCTGTGCCTTTTGTGGCATCGCCCTTCTTGTGTCGTATCCACTCGTTAAGGCTCTCGCGAATGAACTCCCCGATATCTTCAAACTCACGCGCCGACTTCTCCCAAAACTGTTTGAAGTCGCCTGAATCGAACGCGAACGCACGCCCACGTCCAAAACCTTTAAGCGAGCCGAGCTCGTCTTCGTAGTAAGCACCGAGTTGCCGCGAAGCCATCGCTACAACAGTCAACGAGCTGCCCGCCGGCAACGGCTCGAAAATCACACCCACACCCGGATCCATCTCTTTGAGCCGCGCGAGCACGCGATTGTATTGCTCAGTGCAAAACGCAGCCGCATCTTCTTTCCCACCAGTCCACTCCGACTGCAGCGCCATCCGCGACGTGCGTCGCAGCACATTGATCAACTTGATTAACTCTTTCTCTCTCTCCATCGCTACTCCTTGTCTTACCTGCATCCGACGACGATCGGCACACACTTCACTCTCGTTCTTCGTGGCCGGCATCCGAAATAAAATCCGCGCGCAAACTCCGGCTCATCCGCTTCGAAGTACGCGAGCAGCTCACGCGCGGCGATGCGCACCACTTCCGGGGACGCCGATTCACTCAACGGCGTAAACAACGGCTTGACCGCCGGCTCGAGCTCACTCAATCGCGCCAGCACGCGGTTGTATTGCGCCACGCAAAACTGCGTCGCGTCTGGCCCTGATTTCGTCCAGGCGGCGTAACCAGCCGCGCGCGCGATTCGTCGCAGGACGTTAAGCAGTTTCACTGTTTCTTTTTCCATCTTGCTCTCCTCATTAGTTTGTCGCTTCGACTTTCGCCCGCAACAGTTTCTTCCCCTGATGAATTCTCCACTTCACAGTCGAGAGTGGCACTCCCATAAACGCGGCGATGCGGTTCAACGGCATCTCGTCCAGAAAACGCAGTCGCAACGGCATCGCGTAATCACCCGGCAGACTGTCGAGCGCTTGTATCATCGCTTCGTCACGTTCCTTGTCTGCGAGCGGCCGCGCGAGCGCTTCGATCTTTTCGAGCAACGCTTCGTCCAGGGCCACGCGCTTGCTCAGGTGCGTCGTTTCGCTTTTACTGAAGCGCAGAGCCCGGTGACGCGTGATCGCTGACAACCATGCACCAAACTTGCGCGGCTCCTCGATACCGGGCAGCGCCTTGAAAGCGAGCAGTAGCGAGTCTTGCGCCACGTCTTCCGCGTAATCGACGCCCACGATTGTTCGGGCCAATCGCACCACCGCAGGCCGGTAACGCCTTACGAGCTCTTCAAACGCCTCCAAATTGCCGAGAATCGCCGCGACCACAAGCAGCTCGTCTGGCGACTCAGGCGGACTCATCGCTACTCCAGGTCTCGAACAAAACGTCGTTCATTGTTATAGAGACATGTTACGAGCGAAAAGTTAGACGAGTTTGTAAAATAAATTGTAAACTCATATTGAACGCCCTCAATCTTCAACGATAAAATTTACGCAGTTCTTGGGTCAGTCGGTTCAATCCTCTTTCGAAATCCAGGGAGCAAGGTGCGGGGTTCGCTGAAAAACTACATTCTGGGGTTTAGCGCATTGGTCGCGGCCGTGCTCATCCGCTGGCTGCTCGACCCGCTCATGGCTGACGCGCTGCCGCTCGTCACAATTTTCGGGGCAGTCGCGGCCGCGGTGTGGCTCGGTGGTTATCGGGTGGCGATCCCGGTCGTCCTCCTCGGCTACGCGGCTTGTCTTTACCTGTTCATCGAACCACGAGGTGCCCTGGACCTGTCTCGCCGCGCGGATTTCGTGGGAATGATCGCGTACCTCTTTACCTGTTCTCTAATCATCGTCATCGGGGAAGCAGCGCGACGGGCACAGACTCGCGCTCACGACCGACAGGAAGTTTTTCGAGTCACGTTGCGAAGCATCGGCGACGCGGTGATCACAACTGACATTGAAGGATGTATCACTTACATCAACGGAGTGGCTGAGTCGCTAACAGGCTGGTCACAAACGGACGCGCTCAGGCAACCGCTCGACCGCGTGTTCAATATCGTCAACGAAGTCACACGCAAACCGGTCGAGAATCCGGCGACGAGGGCGTTGCGCGAGGGCGTGGTGGTCGGTCTTGCTAACCACACGATCCTCATCAAAAAAGACGGTGCGGAATGTCCGATTGACGATAGTGCGGCGCCGATTCGCAACGAAGAAGGCCACGTCTCAGGATGCGTGCTGATCTTTCGAGACGTCACAGCGCAACGTCTAGTCGAGCGTGAGAAAGCGAATCAGCTCATTACCGCGCGCCTGCTCGCCTCGATCGTCGAATCGTCAAACGATGCGATCATCAGCAAGTCGCTCGACGGCATTATTCAAAGCTGGAACGTTGCTGCTGAACAACTCTTCGGTTACACGGCCGAGCAGGCCGTGGGCCAACACATCTCCCTTGTGATCCCGCCCGAGCGCTTGGCTGAAGAGGACCAGATCATCGCCAGCTTAAAAGCCGGAAAACGAATCGAACACTACGAGACTGAGCGCATGCGTAGCGACGGCCAGCACATCTTTGTTTCGCTCACGATTTCGCCGCTCAAAGACGAGTCAGGAAAAGTTATCGGCGCATCGAAGATCGTGCGTGACGTTACCGCTCGGAAGCGCGCCGAAAGCGACCGGCAGATGTTTGTCACGCTTGTCGAAAACAGTACTGATTTCATCGGTATCTGCGACGTTGAGGGTATTCCGTTCTTCGTCAATCGCGCTGGATTGAAGATGGTCGGTCTCGAAAGCATTGAAGAAGCTAAACGCACGACGCTGCGAGATTTCTTCTTCCCTGAAGATCAGGAGAAGATTATGGACGAGTTTTTCCCACGCGTGCTGAAAGAGGGACACGGCGAGATTGAAGTCCGCTTTCGTAACTTCAAGACCGGAGAAGCTCATTGGATGATGTACAAAGTGCTGGCGCTTACGAACGACGCCAACGAGCCTGTGGCTTTCGCGACTGTCAGCCAGGACATCACCGAACGAAAGCGAATGGAAGATAACTTGCGCAGATTAGCGACTGATCTTTCCAGTGCGGACCGTCGTAAGAATGAGTTTCTCGCCACGCTTGCGCACGAGCTCAGAAATCCACTCGCGCCGATGAGCAACATGATTGAGGTCGTGAAGCGTGCCGACGGTGACGGCGAGGTGCTCAAGCGCGCGCACGAAACGCTCGAGCGGCAACTGGCGCAGATGATACGGCTCGTAGACGATCTGCTCGACTTGAATCGCATTACTCACGATCGTCTCGAGTTGCGACGTAGTGAAGTTGAATTGTCGTCTGTAATCCAACAGGCCGTGGAGGTCGCGCGGCCTCTCGTCGATTCGGCCGGTCATCATTTGACGATCGATTTGCCCGACGAGCCAATCTACCTGAACGCCGACCGCGCGCGACTCGCGCAGTTGTTTGGCAACCTGCTCAACAATAGTTGCAAATACACGCGACCGGAAGGGACTGTTTCGCTGATTGCGCAGCGAGATGGTGACGAAGTGGTGGTGTCGGTGAAAGATAACGGCGCCGGAATTCCCCGCGACAAGTTAGACAGTATTTTCGATATGTTCATGCAGGTTGACAGCACGTCGGATCGATCGCAGGGCGGGCTTGGTATCGGGCTGACGCTCGTAAAGCGTTTGGCCGAGATGCATGGCGGATCGATCGAAGCGCGCAGTGCTGGCGAAGGACAAGGTAGTGAGTTCATTGTGCGACTGCCGGTGCTGAGTCGATCGGCGGTTGTAGAGAAGAGTCGACCGGGCGTTGAGTCAGAGTCTCAACCGCGGCGGAGTATTTTAGTGGTTGACGACAATCGCGACTCGGCTGAGTCGCTGGCGATGCTGATGGAGATCACGGGCAACAAGACGTACATGGCCCACGATGGGGAAGAGGCAGTAGAAGCGATTGAGAAGCACCGCCCGGAAGTGGTATTGCTGGACATTGGTTTGCCGCGGCTCGACGGGCATGAAGTGTGCCGGCGCGTGCGCAAACAACCGTGGGGCAAAGACATTTTGATGATTGCGTTGACTGGCTGGGGCCAGGAAGAGGATCGTCGCAAATCGGAGGAGGCAGGGTTTAACGGGCACCTCGTGAAGCCGGTTGATTACGATAAGTTGTTGGAGTTGCTCGAAGTCGAAACAAATGTGAAGGAGAAACGCGCCTGAATGTCATCGCATGAAGTCGAGGATTATTACGAGCTGCTTCAGGTCAGCGATGCGGCTGAACCGGAGACGATCAATCGCGTCTATCGCATGCTCGCGCAGCGTTATCACCCTGACAACCAGGAGACGGGCAACGATGCGCGTTTCCGAGCGATCACCGAGGCTTACCAGGCGCTTTCGAACCCCGAGAAGCGCGCGCAATACGACGCGACGAACCAGAAGCGAAAGAAGGACCGCTGGCGTCTTGTGTCCGCGGGCGCGCAGACGGAGAACGACTTAGAGATGGAGCAGGTCGTGCGTCTCACCGTGCTTGAAGCTCTGTACACGAAGCGCCGCGTCGACCCGCAAAATCCTGGGATTTATCTCGTTGAATTGGAGCGCATGATCGGCCGCCCTCGTGAACATCTGGAGTTCACCATCTGGTTCCTCAATCAAAAGAAGCTCATCAGCACGGATGACGCAAGGATGTATTTGACTGCGGACGGCGCGGAGTATCTGGAGGACAGTTACAAAAACAATATTCATCGCAAGCGGCTCCAGTCTGGGAAGGAGTAGGTTCACTCGTTTGCGCGGGCGGAAAAGAATACTTCTCGCGTTCCTCTCAGCGCTGTTCTTGGCGACAGCGCTCTGTCTCAATCTTCCGGCTCAGAATGAACGCCAGATTCGCGTCACGTTTATTCTTACTTCTCCCGACTTACCTGACGATACTTCTGTCTATATAACTGGCAGCCTTGAGAAACTCGGATCGTGGAACCCCGGCAAAGTGAAAATGGAGCCGAAGGGGAATCACACGTGGACCAAAGAGATTACGATCACGCGTCCGCTTTCGATCGAATACAAATACACGCTCGGTTCGTGGGAACGCGAAGGCGCGGATGCGAACGACTCTCCTCTTTCGAATCTCGTCGCCAACGTGTCTGGCGACATGACTGTCAAAGACACCGTGCTCTTCTGGACCAAGGGCGCGCGGCAAAGAGTCAATCACGGACAGATTACGGGCGCGGTGCGATACCACCGTGGGTTGAAAGGTGCGGGTATCAAGGATCGCGATCTCGTCGTGTGGCTGCCACCTGGTTATGAGGCTGACGTTAGCCGTCGTTATCCCGTTGTTTACATGCACGACGGGCAAAACATTTTCGATCCGGCAACGAGCGCGTTCGGCACGGATTGGTCGATTGATGAAACGGCGGACGACCTGATTAAGAAGAAGTCTATTGAACCGATCATCGTTGTCGGCATTTACAACACAAGTGACCGCCTGAAGGAGTACACGCCCGGGGCTTTAGGCACCGCCTACATGGATTTTATTATTAGGGTCGTAAAACCATTCATCGACTCAACCTACCGCACGAAGCCCGATCGGAAGAACACGATCGTCGGCGGTTCCTCTGCTGGTGGCATCATGTCCTTCATGCTCGTCTGGGAACATCCTGACGTCTTCTCAAAGGCCATCTGCATGTCACCCGCCTTCCGGTCGCTGTCACTGCTCGGCTGGAACTATGCTCGTGTCGTCCAAAGCTCCAACGGCGCCAGGAAAGACGTCTTCTTCTACATCGACAACGGCGGCATCGGCCTCGAGTCCCAACTCCCAACCCGGCATCGACGAGATGCTCGCCGCACTAAAAGCGAAGGGATATGCGGAAGGAAAAGACTTCACCTTCATCCACGACCCGACCGCCAAACACTTCGAATCCGACTGGGCCAAACGCTTCCCGAACGCGCTGAAGGTGGTGTTGGGGAAGTAGATATCGATCATGCGAGAATCGGTTAACTGAAAACTGGAACGGATAACGTAATCCCGTTATTATTATTCAGACGTTCTAAACGAACTCCCACGTCCTCCGTAGAACATTAATGCGCCGAGCATACTACGCTTCCTCAATAGGCAATTTCCTTCAAACAAGCCCAAACGAAATATTGGGAGAGCTTACGCGCGCTCACGCACGGAACATCGAGCAAACGCAGCTCAACGCATGGCTCGAACAAATCAACATCCTGAAACGAGTTCTGATTAATCGCTCAGGTAGACTCTATTTCGAGTATGCAATTCCTCGCATGGGGAAACGGATAGATGTAGTTCTTCTGATTGGGCCTGTGATTTTCGTGCTTGAGTTTAAAGTTGGTGAATCGCACTTCACGTCGTCAGCACTCGATCAGGTTATCGATTACTGCCTTGACCTGAAAAACTTCCACGAGTCGAGTTATGACTCTTTCATAGCTCCAGTACTTATCGCCACAGCATCACGTCACATTACTCCCATAATCTGCACAACGCCAAAAGGTGACAAGCTACTCTCGCCGATTCGCAGCACTGTTCCTTTGCTGAGCACTGTTCTTGACGAAGTATTAAGCTTTGCGTCTGATGAGCCATTTATCGACCCAGACGTATGGGAACGAGGTCGCTATTGCCCGACTCCGACAATCATTGAGGCCGCGCTGGCGCTCTACAAAGGTCACTCTGTCGATGACATCACGCGACACGAAGCGGATAAGCCCGACATTAGCCTGACTACAGAGTCAATCGATAACATCATCCGCGCCTCGCGCGATGGCAACTTCAAATCAATCTGCTTTGTTACAGGAGTTCCGGGAGCCGGTAAGACTCTAGTCGGCCTCAACACTGCCACGAAACATCAGAACAAAGACGATGGACTCTACAGTGTGTTTCTTTCCGGGAACGGTCCCCTCGTGGCAATTCTTCGTGAAGCACTTGCGAGAGACAATATCGAAACTGAGAAGGCGCGCGGAGTAACAGTTAAGAAGGGAGAAGCGCGCAGCCAGGTCCGTTCGTTCATTCAGAACGTGCATCACTTCCGTGATGAGTGTTTAGTTGATCAAAACCGTCCACCAATCGAACACGTCGCACTCTTTGACGAAGCGCAACGCGCATGGAACCTACAACAAACGTCAAGCTTTATGCTTCGGAAGAAGAACGTCGCCAACTTCAACATCTCCGAACCTGAGTTTTTGATCTCCTGTCTTGATCGTCATCCCGACTGGGCCGTAATCGTTTGTTTAGTTGGGGGTGGACAGGAGATCAACATACGCGAAGCAGGAATTAGCGAGTGGATTGAAGCGTTGAACCGAGCTTACCCAGATTGGAGAATCTTACATTTCATCGCGTCTAACCGACTCCGAATATGGCGCCGGTAAGGTGTTGCAGGACCTGAGTTCACATTCTCACGTCACAATCAATGAGCACTTACATCTTGCGGTATCGATGCGCTCCTTCCGCGCTGAGAACGTTTCATTACTGGTAAAGCAAATCCTCGACCTTGACACCGAAGGTGCACGACAGACGTTGGCAGAACTTAACGAGAAGTATCCAATCGTTCTCACGCGCGATCTGTCGAAAGCAAAAGAGTGGTTGAAGAGTCAAGCACGCGGAAGTGAGCGATATGGCATCGTAGTCTCATCACAAGCCGAGCGGCTCAAGCCGCACGCCATTGACGTCAGGACGCCGGTCAATCCAGTAGATTGGTTTCTCAATGACAAGCATGATGTTCGTTCGTCTTATTACCTGGAGGATGTAGGAACAGAATTTTCGGTGCAAGGGCTAGAGCTAGATTGGGTGTGCGTAACTTGGGATGCTGATTTGCGCTATTCAAGTGGTGGCTGGCAACATTGGAAATTCCACGGCTCGAAGTGGCTGCGCATCAATCTTGCGCACCGGCAACTGTATCTTAAAAATGCGTACCGCGTTTTGCTTACGCGCGCGCGTCAAGGAATGGTGATAGCTGTTCCATCAGGAGACAACCAGGACGTAACTAGATTTTCAAGTTTTTATGACCCGACTTTCGAGTATTTAAAACACATCGGATTCCGGTGTCTTTAGCTTCCATCCATCACCGATCATGTAGCGATGCTCCCACCTGCTACCAGCAAACGTGTGTTAAGATCCCTTGCATGAACAGGTCTTCTGCGCTAGCTGATTGGACTCCGGAACAGATTGCTCTTGGGAAAAGGTGGGTCGAGACGTGGAGACTTGCCGGTGAAGATCTGGAGCGTCTCAGGCGTAAGGAGATTAGAGAGCTCGATACTTATAAAACTATTGCTCTGCTTTGCGGGTCGGCGGATTACACCAAACCTCCTTATGCACCCAAACCCTGGTCCGGGCTAGTCGAACAACAACAGTGGTTCAAAAAGGCAGCGGGACGTGACTGAAGTCATTCAAGCGGCCGCTGAGCTACAAAGTATCTGCCAGTCGCAGGGCTGGCAGTTTTGTTTCATAGGCGGACTCGCGCTACAGCGTTGGAGTGAGCCGCGTGAAACCGTTGACGTAGACCTTTCCTTGTTTGCCGGTTTTGGAGATGAGCAGACATTCTGTGATGTTCTCCTCAACCATTTCGCAGCGCGAATTTCTGATGCCGCAGCCTTTGCGCGTGAACGTCGCGTCTTACTTCTTCGTTCGACAAAAGGCGTTGGCATAGATGTCGCACTCGCGGCCTTGCCGTATGAGGCTTTAGTGATTGAGCGCTCCTCTTATTTTGACTATCCGACAGATATTTCATTGCGAACATGCTCAGCAGAAGACTTGATTGTGCTGAAAGCCTTTGCCGGACGTGGGCAGGATTGGGTCGATGTCGAACGAACAATTGTGCGCCAGACTGGCAAGCTTGATTGGAATTACATTCGTGAGCAACTCCAACCACTCGCAGAGCTGAAGGAAGCACCCGAGATTCTCGAACAACTCGAAACTCGTCGACTTGAGTTCGAACGTTAAATAGACCGAAGCGTCGCTGCTAGGTGTACCAATTTCGCAACCCTCCCGCTTCTACTAACCATCTTTTTCTGACAACTCCTTTGCCCGCTTCTAAGTGATCGTAACCGTGTGAGCGAAGATAAGTACGCCATCTGTGCTCATTTAGAGCGATAACGTTAGAAGATCTGCATGCGGAACGGATATTGCAGCTACTGCCACTGATCAATCTGATCTTAGTACACATCAGTGCGCGTGCGGGCGCGCCTGCAATAAAGGAGCGAACATGGGAGATTACAACAGAGACAGTATTGGTGAGGAAGCGTCGGCTTTCGGTGAACGCGTTAAGGGCGACGTTAAGGAAGCGACCGGGGCCGTAACTGGTGACCGTTCACTCGAGCGCTCGGGCGCACAGGAAGCTTCAACAGGAGCTGCCAGGCAGCGATCGAATCGCATGATGACGGGCTTGTTCCGAGATCGCGAAAGTGCGGAGCGCGCCTACGGCTCGTTGTCCGAACGTGGATACGGAAAAGACGACGTCAATTTGATCATGTCTGATGACACGCGTAAGAAATATTTTTCCGATGATGATGACACGGAGTTCGGTACAAAGGCGTGGGAAGGCGCAGGCAAAGGCGCAGCGATTGGCGGCGGCGTCGGCGCAACCCTGGCTGCAATCGCGGCCATCGGCACAACTCTCGTCCTACCCGGAATCGGTCTGCTCGTCGCTGGGCCAATTGCGGCCGGCCTGGCCGGCGGTGGCGCGGGCGCGTTAACCGGTGGTTTGATCGGTGCGCTCGTTGGTCACGGAATCCCTGAAGAGCAGGCAAAATACTACGACCAGGGCGTTCGTGAGGGTGGCATTGTGATGGGTGTGCAGCCGCGCAGTGACGACGATGCCGACTACTTCGAAAAGAATTGGCGCGACAACCGCGGCGAATCAATTTACCGGTAACTGCCACTAACACGAGGAACGAAATGATGCAACGCAACTTTGCGCTTGCATTGGTTCTCATGGGCGCTGCAGCTCTCAGCGGCTGCAGTTCCTATGACAACACCAATGCGGGACCTAACGCTAACACTACCAATGCCGGCAGTCCGGCACGTCAAGGCGCGGTTGAGACAAACGCCAACGTTCCAGCCAACGCGAACCGCAGCAGCGTGTCGTCAAACACCGGAGTGGTGACGAACAATAACGGCAACGAGAACACAGCCGGTGTGCGTTCTGTAAATGGCAACGCCAATCGCAACGCCAACGGCAATGCTAACCGCAACAGCAACAATAGAAATAACAACCGCTGAACGGTGGTTCCCGAGTTGAAAGTTCTCAGCGATCTCTGCGTAGCTTGCGCAGAGATTGCTGACTTACGGGAGGAACTTCACGGTAACGCAATTCGGATGGTTCCGACATTGCTCGTTTGCCCTCGCAAAGTGACCTTCAGCTTCAGCGCCGTCGAGCTGCCGACGTTGTCGGGTAGGCGGACGATGATTTGTGAGAGGGTGGGGTCGGAAGACGTGACGCTCACGGACTCCACCTGAAGCGACTGCACAGATCCGAAATCGTCCTCGGCGCTCACGGTGACGGCGGATGAGTCCTCGCCGGCGATCAGAGTCAGGTTCGAGGCGAATAGTGAAATCCGGGTGCGCAGATCGGGGCCGAAGTTGAACCCACGCACGAGTGGAAAGGGATCGCGCAGCAACGTCGTGACCTCGAGCGCGGCGGCGCGCGAAGAGTTTTCTTCCAGTAACAACACGGGCGGCAGATCGTCGTTCTGGATCGTGCCCACACCTTGCGCATCAACGAGCGTAGCCTCCGTGGGATTTGTCAGATTCACAAAGAACGTTTCATCACCCTCCACCACCGGATCGCCATTGACGAGCACCGTAACAACTCGCGTCGTCGATCCACCCGGTGTGAAGGTGAGCGTGCCGGAAAACGCACCATAATCAGTGCCGGCCTGCGCGCTGCCGTCGGCGGTTGCGAACTGAACTGAAATTTCTTTGCTGCTCCTGTTTGACAGCGTTACTAAAAAGTTGAATGCACGTGTGCCACTGTTCGTCTCCGCGAGCGTCACATCGTTGATGCTGATTCCAGGTATTGGATCGTCATTTTGTATCGTGATCGTCGCCGTGCCCCGATCAATAGTCACGTTCGATGGATTGCTCAGGCTTACCGTAAAGCTCTCATCATCTTCATATATGGTGTCACCAACTGTCTGGAAGAAGATCTGTGCGACAGTGGTACCGGCGGAAATATTGGCGGTCAGGAAGTTCGGAAACTGGTAATCGCTGTTCTGAGTCGCCGTTCCAGAAGTTGAACTCAGACTTACACTGATCGGTTTGCCGCTAACCGCAGAGAGCGTCAACGTAAAGCCGCGTATCGGAAATCCGCTATTGCCCTCCACCACCGTTGCGTCATTGATCGAGATCGAAGGCGGCGGATCGTCATCAGTGATAGTGAGAATCGTCACGCTCAGGCTGCCCGCCGACGCACCCGATGCGTTGAAGTCGCTCAAGGTCAACAGCACGGTCTCGTTGAACTCATCAATACTGTCGTTAGCCAACTGGACCACAATGTTCTTCGTCGTTTCGCCGTCAGCGAAAGTAACTGAACCAATTGCGGCTGTGTAGTCGGCTCCCGGTGTCGCATTGCCGTTGCTCGTCGCGTACTGAACTGTGAGGGCGCCGCTCGCACTGCCGCTGCGCGTGATACCAAACGTCGCAGTCGCCTCCGTCTCATTGAAGGTGAGTCCGGTGACATTAAACTGTGCGCGCCCCTGATTCGCCACGCCGAAGATGTTGTTCCCTGTGACAGTGTTGGGAACCATGTCTGTTGAGCCACTCTCGAAAAACGTAAACCGACCATCGGCGCTGATCACCGGATAACTCGCTCCAATGTTTGACGCGGCGGTGCCGGCGAGCTTCGCGCTGAGCAAGGTTGTTGTTCCCGCATCGACATCGCGCAGGTAAACGTCTCCCACGTGGTTCGTATCAGGCGTCGAAACAAAATCGTTGCCGAAACCGATGAAGGCGACATACCGGCCGTCACTACTCATCACTGCACCCAACGCGTCATTTCCAACTGCCGTGCCTCCGCCGGTTGTGCCGCTGATCAAAACGGTCGTGTTTGTTTGCATATCGCGGCGAAACGCGTCGTAGCCGTCGTTCGAGTCGTTCGCTACATAGTTCTTGGCGTTACTTTGGAACGTGATGTAACGACCGTCAGTGCTGATCACCGGAAAGTAACCGTTATTCAATGGCCCACTGCTGCCGGTGTTTGTGATAGTGGCGCTCACCATTGCAGTGACGCCCGTTTCGAGATCGCGACGGAAGAGATCGAGTCCACCACCAGAGTCGTTAGCGGTGATATCCGGCGCAGGGCTCTGAAACACCGCGTATCGCCCGTTGCCGCTGATGACCGGCACCTCGCCTCCCACACTCATCGTGCCCTGCATGTTTACACTCAGCAGCGTCGTGGTGCCGGTCTGCAAATCGCGCGCAAACGCTTCGGTGAATCCATTGGGGGCCATGGGGATCGTGACCAGATTTGTCGCACGACTCTCGAAGACGATGACTCGTCCGTCGTTACTGATATTCGCGCGTGGCGCCTTGTCTTTGGGCACATTGGGCGTAAACGAATCGTTGTTGCCGGAAGCGGTGCAGCCGACGTTGCAGCTCACCACCTGCGTCGTTCCGGTTTGCAGATCGCGCGCGAAAACATCGAGCTTGCTGTTGGTGTCGATGCTGCTGAGATTGGAGGCGGCGCTTGCAAACGCTACTACCCGGCCATTCGCGCTTATGGTCGGACTAAACGAATCATGATTGCCGCTGCCCGTACCGGCGGTGTTGATGCTGACCAGGGTCGTGATGCCTGTTTGCATGTCGCGGACGAAAACGTCCGACCAGTTGTTGTTATCATTAGCAACGAGATTCTCTGCACGGCTCTCGAAAGCTACATAACGCCCGTCCGCGCTAATCGCCGGGTTTTGTGAATCGCCATTGCCGCCGCCGGTGCCGGAGATGTTTACGCTGATCAGGGTCGTGATGCCTGTCTGCAAGTCACGATAAAAGATGTCCTTTCTTCCATTGCTGCCATCGGGCACGATGTTGGAAGAAAAGCTTTCGAAGGCGACGAAGCGTCCGTTTGCGCTAACGACTGGATCCTCGCTGAGGCCGGACCCGCTCGCGACGTCGGCGTTCTGGATGCTGATGAGGACCGGCTTCTGGGCCATCGCGTTCGAGGCACAGAGGAAAAGAAGAAAGCAGAGTGTCGAGTAAGCAAATTTCTGAGGGGACATATTCAGATAAGAGACAACTGTAGGGGCGGCCCTCTGTGGCCGCCCGTGGGTGGATTATTCAACGCACGGGTGGCCACCCCTACAGTTACGTCCGTTGAAGACCTGACTTTTGAAGCAAAGCCGAATTAGTATACCGGAACAATGATGCCCTCGCCTGATTCCACGTTGCCACCTGAGGTTCGCGATGCGTCGGTGTGGTATGGTCCGGAGTTGGCGCGGCGGACTGACTGGATCACGTACCTGTCCGATACCGATATTGCCGAAGTCGAGCGGGCGGTCCGGGACTTGGGCGAAGTGGATCTCGCGGCGCTGCACCCTAAGGATGTGCCGCTTCCCACTCTCGGCCCACGCCTGCAGCGCATGCTCGACGAGGTGCTCAACGGACGTGGCTTCGTTCTGATCAAGAGCCTTCCGGTCGCGCGTTGGCCCAGGCGCGAGGCGGCGCTTGCGTTTCTCGCGATCGGCGTTCATCTCGGCAACCTGCGCATGCAGAACGCCGCCGGACACCTGCTCGGTCATGTTAAAGATCTCGGACGCTCCAGTGGGGATCCAAACACCCGCCTCTACCAGACGCGCGAACGTCAAACTCATCACACTGACTCCTGCGACCTCGTCGGTCTGTTATGCTTACACGCGGCAAAGTCGGGCGGGCTGTCGAGCCTCGTATCGTCGACCACGATCTTCAACGAGATGCGCCGGCGCCGGCCGGACTTGCTCAGCGTGTTACTGCAGCCTATAGAAACCGATCGACGTGGTGAAGTTCCCGAAGGCAGTAAACCGTATTTCAACATCCCCGTCTTCAATTATCATGACGGGTTAGTCTCGGCGATTTACCAGCGACAATACACCGAGTCGGCGCGGCGCTTTCCCGGTGTCGAACTACTCAGCCCGCTGCAGATTGAGGCACTCGATCTCTTCGATGAGCTGGCAAACGATCCGCAGCTCAACTTGATGATGGAACTCCAACCCGGCGATATTCAGCTCGTGCACAACCACACGATCCTGCACGATCGCACTGCGTTCGAGGACTATCCTGAGCCGGAGCGCAAGCGACACCTGCTGCGTTTGTGGCTCGCTCCACGCGGTGCGCGCCGTCTGCCGGAGGTCTTCGCGCAGCGGTTTGGCTCGATCACGCCCGGAGATCGTGGCGGCGTTGTTGTCGCGGGTGCGAAACCCACGATACCTTTTGACTGAAGCCTGATGAGCCTCTCAACCATCACACGTCACGGGCCCGAGATCTCGGATGCGATCGTGTCGTTTGATCCCGTTACACTGCAACGCAAGCCGGTTAAGAAAGCCGACGTGCTTGATCAGTTCAGACGACTGCGCAATCACGAAGCAGTCAGAATCGTCCAGCAGATACCTGAACACGACGGTGTGCTCGACGAGGCGGCGGTCGATAAAATTCTCATCACGTCTCATTGCGAGATGCAACGCATGTCGGAGGAATTCCAACACGGCAAGCGTGTGTCTGAGTTGCTGAAACCGATCCTGAGCGCTTTGCGTGAAGGCGGCGTGCAGAATCCGATTCGCATCGTCGACATCGGATGTGGCACTGGGTTTGTTATTCGCTGGCTCGCGGCGAGCGGATCGCTTGGCGATGACGTTGAATTGCTCGGCGTCGACTTCAATGTCGCCCTGCTGAATGAGGCCCAGCGACTCGCGCAGATCGAGAACCTTCGTTGCAAGTTTGAAGTCGCGAATGCGTTTCGACTGGACGAGCCCGCGACTGTTTTCATTTCTACCGGCATTCTTCATCACTTCCGCGATCAGGATCTCAATTACCTGCTGCAACAACATTGCCGTCCCGAAACATGCGCGTTTGTTCACTTCGATTTTCACAGCTCGCCGATGGCGCCGCTTGGATCGTGGCTCTTCCACGCCGTGCGCATGCGCGAGCCGTTGGCAAAGCACGACGGCGTGCTCTCCGCGGTGCGCGCGCACAAAAGTCGTTACCTGTTGGAGGCGACACGAAATGCAGCGCCGGAGTTTGTCTCCGCGATCTACGGCACACGGCTTTGGCGAATGCCGATTCCGCGAGTCTTTCATTCACTCGTTGGCATCCGGCCGAAGTTTCGTGACGCCTTCTTGAGAAACATGGGAACGCGCGTAGCTTCCTTAGGAAAGATCGGATGATTGCTGCACTGCTCTGGCTGCTGGCCACAGTTGATTCGGCGTTCATCGGCTACAGAGAAGCGGCGGGCCGTAATGCCCTCATTGATAAGCGTGCTTACTTCCGTCACGCGCTTATTCGCGGCGCGCTCTTCGGGCAGCTTGCGGTGCTGATCGTTGGCGTGACTACGGTAATCGTTCTCGTCAGTGTACGCGACGCCGGCTTCCTGTTTTCAGATCTGGAGTTGATCGGGACACGGATGTTGATAGTCTACGTGCCTTACGCAGTCATTCTTCTGATCACGTTTTGTGTTCGTGCGATTCCGTCGGTTGATATCAGAAGCATTACGAGCGTGCTGATCTTCGGACCGTTTACTTTTATTCGTCCTCTCGTTGTGTTGGCGGGCGCTGTTTGGGGTGTTCTCGCGGCGCCGAGTGCGATTACGATTGCGCTCACGGTGTTGATAGTGATTCTGATGCTTGGGCTGGGAAGCTTTCTCAGTTGGTTGAGATCTCGCGGGTTGATTTCCTGAACGATGCCAGAAGGTCCGGAGGTGCGGAAGTATGCGGATGCGCTTGACGCGGCGTTAAGTGGCCGCGCCATCGTTTCGCTCGAAGCGCGAACAAAAGAGGCGCGCAAGTGGCTACACGAAAACGAGTCGCTCCTTCACGGCCATCGCGTTGAGCGCGTCGTCTCACACGGGAAACACCTGATCGGCTACATCGAAGGCGATTACTTCTTTCACTCACACCTCATGATGTGGGGTCGCTGGCAGACGTTTGGACCAGCGCGCGGGCGGCGCAAACTCGAGCTGCCCGAGAAAGATCGACGTGAGCGGGCGCGCATCGTGGTTAAGGGCGCGGCTGCGATCTTGTTGTCGGCGCCGATATTCAACGTCGGCGAGGGTGATCCTTACGAGGTGATTGAGATCCTCGGGACGCTTGGTCCGGATGCACTTCCCTATCGTGGTCGATTCAATCGAAAGGAGTTTTTGAATCGATTACTTTCTAACGAACATTTAAATGAGACGATTGGCGCGGCGCTCTTGAACCAGCGGATCGTCGCCGGACTCGGGAACTATTTGCGCGCGGAGGTCCTTTTCAATTGCCAGTTGAACCCGTGGCGAACGGTCCGTGAAATTTCTCAGAGAAATATTAATTGTTTATTAAAAACAATTCCGCGGCTCACACGTGATGCGTACGAACGCAGCGCCACCGCGCCTGAAGAGGATCGGAAACGAATGGCGAGTGATCCGTCGCTCGTGTATCAGCCGGGGCGTGAATACGGCACGCGACATCTGGTCTTTCGTCGCACGAACCTGCCGTGTTTGCGGTGTGGTGAGAAGGTCCGACAGCTCAGGCAGAAGACGAGTCAGGACGACGAAGAGCGCACGCGCATTGTTTACTTCTGTGCGAAGTGTCAGAAGGTGGAGGACCTGTAGAACTGGAGTCAGTACCACCTGCGGTAGCGGGTGGGTGCGTAGCATTTTGTCTCGTGAGCAGAGTTAGGCGCCACACGGCTGCGCATCCACCCGCTATCGCAGGTGGTACTGACTCCGATCCAAGTTCTCGATTAGAATTAGGACCATGTTAGCCGGCATACGCGCACGCGACCTTCGCAAGGTCTACACATCGCCGCCGCCACTCGCTGCCGGCGGCGGATTTGTCCCACGTCGCAATAAGAACCAACCCGCGCGCGAGATCGTGGCACTCGACGGGTTGTCGCTCGATGTGAACGGCGGTGAGATCTTCGGACTGCTTGGTCCAAACGGCGCCGGTAAATCGACTACAGTCGGTATTCTCACTACGCGCGTGCGGCCCACGAGCGGCCAGGTGTGGATCGGCGACTACGACGTGTGGGCGCAACAAGTCGAAGTGAAGCGACTGATCGGCGTGGTCGCACAGCGTCCCAATCTCGACTTCGCACTCAGCGCTCGCGAAATCCTGCTCTTCCACGGCGCCTACTTTGGCATCGATTCGCGCACGCGCTCCGCGCGCGCCACTGAGCTGCTCGATCGTTTCAAACTAAGCGATCGCGCCGAACAGCTCGTGCGCGGCTTCTCGGGCGGCATGATGCAACGTCTTTCGATCGCGCGCGCGATGATGCACGATCCGCAAGTGCTCTTTCTCGACGAGCCGAGCGCCGGTCTCGATCCACAAACGCGTCTGCTCCTCTGGGAGATCATTAGTGAATACAATCAGAGTGGCAAGACAATCCTTCTGACCACACACAACATGGAAGAGGCCGACGCGCTCTGCCAGCGACTCGCCATCATCGATCACGGGCGCAACATCGCGCTCGGCACGCCCGCGGAGTTGAAGGCGTCTGTTCCCGGCGGTTTTCTTTTGCGCCTGCGATTCGGCTCGCATTCCCCCGCACTCGTCGAGCAGCTCAAGACGCTCGCGGGCGTGAGAGAAGTGCGTGTGCACACTAATGCTGAAAGCAACACCGATGTTTACGCCGATCGTGGTGGCTCACTCGTCTCGGAGATCGCAAACCTCGCGGCTACGACATCCGTCGAGTTGTCAGACGTGCACATCTCGGAGCCGAGTCTCGAGAACCTGTTCCTGCATCACACCGGACGGAGCTTGCGCGAATGAACTGGAAAACCTTTCTGGCCCTGCTGTCGCGTGACGCGCACGTCGCACGGCGCAACTTCATCCAAATCGCGCTGCAAACTTTTCTGCAGCCGATGATGTTCGTCTTTATCTTCGGGCGCGTGATGGTCAGCAGCGGCTACATGCCCGCGACTTACAAGAGTCTGCTGCTACCAGGCATCATGGCCATCAGCATGATGTTCACGGGCGTTTGGGCCGTGGCGATGCCGCTGATCGCTGAGTTTCAGTTTACGCACGAGATCGAAGATCGACTGCTCGCGCCGATCGAAAACGACTGGCTCGCGATTGAAAAAGTCTTGTTTGGAGCTGCTCAGGCTGTGGTCGCGGGACTCGCAGTGATACCGGCAGCGTGGTTGTTGTTGCGTCCGGGAGTCGATTTGAACTTGCAATCGCCGCTGATTTTTGCGGTCGTTACGTTGCTGGTCGCGCTTCTGTCTGCGTGTGGTGGCCTCGCGCTGGGATGCAGTATCGACCAGAACAAAATCGGATTGATGTTCAGCATGGTGCTGACGCCGATGATCTTCTTCGGTTGCACGTATTACCCCTGGAGCGCGCTCGCAAACTTTCCGATTCTGCAGAAGATCGTGCTCGTCAATCCGCTTGTGTATGCGAGTGAGGGACTGCGAGGTACGCTCGTGCCGCAGTTTCCACACCTGCCAGTGATTGCGGTCTTGCTGGCGTTGCTGATCTTTGATTCACTGTTATTAGCGATCGGTCTCCGGAAGTTTCGGCACAAGGCCGTCACGTAAGCGAAGCATGAGAGTTCTGGTCACGATTTGTTTGCTTCTGATTTCGGTGCCTGCCATTACCGGCGCGCCGGCACGTGCATTACTGACTCGTGCACAGATAATCGAAGCGGAGCGCAGGCTGTCAGAGCTCGGCTACTGGACGGGGCCGGTTGATGGGCGACTCGATGAAGGAACGAAGTCGGCGTTGATTGCTTTTCAGAAGTGGGAAGGGCGAGAGATCACGGGCAAGCTCACGCTCGCAGAGCTCGAGGCGATTCGCCACAGCGTCGCACCGCAAGCCAGAGATCTCGGGTACGCGCACGTTGAAGTCGATGTGGATCGACAGGTGTTGATGATCATCAACGACGAAGGTACGGTGAGAGTGTTGCCCGTTTCGACGGGCAACGATACGCCGTTCATGGACCAGGGACAGATGAGTGTCGCTTACACGCCGCGCGGACGTTTCGTTGTTTACGACAAGACTTACGGCTGGGAAAACGGCGACCTCGGATCAGTCTATTACGCGAACTACATCAGTGGTGGCGTTGCGATTCACGGCTATCTCACTGTTCCGACTACGCCCGCCAGTCATGGATGTATTCGCATACCGATGTTCGCCGCACGTGAGGTGAGCCGGTTGCTACCAGTGGGAACGATCGTGCTCGTCTACGATAAAGTGTCGTTTGTCTCCGCGAAGGACTGGATCAAGAATCCGAAACTCAAAGACGCCGCCCTCGCGAACGGCGCCTTGCAATAATTTACAGATGAATCTGCGTTCATCCGCGTAAATCCGCGGTTAATTTTCCGGGCCTCCGGGCATTCCCGGATGATGCTCCATTCGCATCTTGTGTAGTTGCTCTTGTTGCTCGGGCGTCAGCCGGTTCTTCAAACGCACTGCCAGGCCGATGTGCAAACGTTTGATCTCGCGCTCGACGTCCAGCACTTTGTCGAGTTGCGCGAGCGCCTGCGCCTCATTCACTGATGACGATTTCATCGTCTCCTGCAGCAACTCCATCTGGTCCTGGAGTTTCCACTGTAACTCCTGAAACGCCGCGGTCGACTTTTGAATCTCAGCGCGCATGAACGCTTTCTGTTCGTCAGTGAGATTGAGCTGACGCGCATGGCCCATGATCATGTCGGGCGGAAACATGAGATGCGCGAGGGGATCGGGGTTCGGCGGTGGATGCGGAGCATTCGGCATATTGTCGGCTCCACGCGGACCCGGCGGCTGCGGCGCTGGCGGCGGCTGCTGAGCAGTGACGACAGTGACAATCAAAAGTGCGGCTGCAAATACGATAGCGAACGTTGTTTTCATTGCTTCGACTCCTTCATCGTCTCGTTATTCTTCGGTAAAAATTTTTCGAGGTCCTGGGCCGATTGATTGAGTTGCGGTAGCGAGCTCAAAGCGAGAGTTGTGGGCGATTGTAGAAAGATGTTCGTTGGGGATTGCCAGTTTGCGAGTGTTGTAGTTACGCGTTCGGTTTGTCGTGGTCGTATGGGTCTTCGCACGCGCCGCGTGGGCGAAGTTCTCGAAGTAGCAGAGAGAAGCTTCTCAGGCTCCTTTACGCGAGGCGCTGTCGGAATCGTTTGTGCCGGAATACTAACCACGTCTGTAGAAGATGTGTACCACGACGAAGCTGCGACTAAACCAGCAACCGCAAGAACAATGACGGTGACGATCACTGGTCGCATCATTCCCGCCGCCGGCACGCGCGCGTTTGTCTCGGCGCGCAGCCAAAGCTTCTCGAAGCGCGGCACGAGCGTGTGCTCTTCAAGCGACAGCTCAGAGAACAGCGCCTGAATTCTCTTTTCGTCTCCACTCAATTCCATAATCGACTCCCTCTCGATCAAGCGTCTCGCGCAGACGCTTCTTCCCACGCTCGTAATGACGACGCGCACTGCCGAGCGAGATATTCATGACTTCGGCTGCTTCGCTCAGACTCAGATCCTGATAGAAGACCAGATGCAGCGTCTCGCGTTGGCGCACCGGTAGTCGCATCAATGCCTGCTGGAAGCGCCGTTGCATCTCCGAACGCTCAAATTCGATCTCGGGCTGTGAACAGGGTTCATCACGTCTGCTTGAAATCAATGTGCGCAACACGTGCTTGCGCCGTTCGGTGATGGCTGTTTTTCGAATCACTGCAAACAGCCACGTTTGCAGTTTGCTCTCGCCTCGATAAACCGCCTTGCCCTGAAGAATCTTCAAATAGACCGTCTGCAACACTTCCTCAGCCTCGGCGCGGTCATGACGACAGCAACTCAGCGCCCAGCCAAAACTGGCCTGGTGCAGCGTTTCGAGTTCCGCTTTAAGCTCCGAAATCTCCATCGCGTTGTCTTACGCGTTCTGGGTATTAGTCGTTTCAGCGGCGAGATTGTATGACAACGAAATGGTTGGCCGTACTAGGACCGAGTCAGTACCACCCGCGGTAGCGGGTGGGTGCGTAGCCGTGCGGCGCCCAATGCTGCGCACCCACCCGCTACCGCGGGTGGTACTGACTCGGTCCAACAACGACGCTGTTCGTGAAGTCACTAAGAGCTGGCCCAGAGGGCGACGAGGGCGGGAATCAACAGCCAGAGCAATCCTTTGACGAGGAAGAAGAGAAAGCCCCAGAAGCCGAGTCGCTTGATCCACTTACCTACGCTCATAAGATCCTTTTGTAGCCGCAGGTTGGAATTCCACGATGGGGCGGCCACGGAGGGCCGCCCCTACAATTAGGCCTGCCTTCGCCTCTTTAAGCTCAGGGCGCACGGTGTCAGCGTTACGGCCCAACAACCACCACGAACTTCAGTGAGTGTCTCTCGAATAGACGCCAACTCATCTACGGCTTTCCGCGCTGTTGCTGTATCGCCGAGATGAGCAGCGCCAACCGCTCGCGCAAAATAAATGTGCGCCGTGGCCCATGGGAAGTTAGCCCACGGGAAAGTCGTCATTCGCGGATGTTCGAGAGGCAGCTTCACCGCTTCATTCCACTGCCTGCGCTCGAGCGCGTAGCGCGCGGGAATCGCAGAGAGCGCATAAGCAACTTTGAAACTGGGCGGATCGAGCTTTTCGGCCTCCTCATATTCAAACGAATGCAGCCATGCGACTGCCTGGTTGAATTGTTGCTGTGCTTTAGGAGAGCAGGAAGTGCGGAAGTTGACGCGGCCGAGTTTGGTTAACGCTTTCTCTTGCGAGTGCCGGTGCTGACTTCCGTCCTGTGCATTAGCGGCTACGAGAGTGGCGCATGCGATAGCGGCGAGAAATATGGTGCGCGTGATCATGGCGACCTGAACTCTTTCGGGTTGCGTCGATTCTACCAGAGGTAGCCGTGTTTTACTCCGCCCGCGGAGGCAGCAAAAAATTTCCGGAATGCTGATGATAGTTTTCCAAAAACCTTTGCGCCTTAGTGGATATGAGACAGCACACAATGGCTGTCCAATACTTAGCCTCTAAAGGAGATGCAATTACAAATGAAAACTAAACTCACATTGACACTGATCACTCTCGCAGGACTCATCGTATTCGCCGGCTTCGTTCGTGGCGGAAATTCGGCAGCAGCCGCGTTGGAAACTCGAGTTAACCCGCATTACAAAGGCGCTTCAGCCTTCAATCTGGCCGGTGCTGGACCAAACGTAGCTCGTTGCGGAGCTTTTCCGGAGAACATCGAGCTGAGCTTTACCGGCCAGGGGATCGATACAGAAGGTGGCCTGAACACCGCAGTGTTTTCGGCGTGCGCCAACACCACCACCAACGTCGTCTCTGATCTGAAAGCGACCGACACTTACGTCGGTAGTGGAGATCAGGTGATGATCGAAGCGGATTCTTTCGTGCAGGCGATCGATCCGGCTAACTGCACGGCTACGACTGCGCATTCAGTGCCCTTCCGTGTGGCAGGTGGCACGGGCGGTCACGCAGGCGCGAGTGGCCAGGGCCGTTTCAACCTCTACAGCAACCTGACGCCGTGTAACGGGCAGACCCCGCCGGCATTTGTTTCATTCGAGGGAATGATCCAGGTTCCGCAGTAAGGACAAAGGTCTACTTGAAAGCAAAAAGCCCGTTCGAGAAACACGCTCGAGCGGGCTTCTTGTTGTACTGGGCCAACATCTTTACGGAGAAGGAGTCCCTTTCCCAATATTCCCCCCTATCAAGCAGAGCGTGTTTACGATTCTGGTAATCGCGTTGTATCTAAAGATAAAGCCCGCGGAACAAAATGCTCTCGCGGGCTCGACAGGGAAGCCTGGTAAGTTAATACACCTCGTCCAACTCACCACGCTGATGGCGTGCAAAGAACGAATTCTTAATACCGTCCGGCCTGGTATTGGAGCTGGGTCTGAGCTTACTCAAGTCAGGCAACTCCTCTGGGTACCCCATCCAGAGTAGATACGTATCTCGATCCGCGTTCGCCAAAATCTGCATCGTCTTTATGATCATTGCTCGAAACCTGGTGTAATCCTCATTGTCTAAACGCATGATTTTGATCAGGAGCTGACCCTCCTTATTCTTTGCCTTAATGACGCCGTCTATGTCTACTTCCAGCGAAGAAGCGAGATCCATAGCACACGGGTCGGGAACCAGACGCGCTCCCTTTGTGGTATTGCAGGAGGAGCAGGCATATAACAAGTTGTCGTAAGTAAGACCGAGAGCAGGATTTAATGCTTGTGGACTGAGATGGTCAATGTGCCATCTGGAAATCTGTACGCCCCATTGTTCCCGGTAAAGACAATACACACAGCGAAAGCTGAACTCATCTCTGAGCCAATCACGGTATGATTCATAATCGGTGTAGCCGCTTGGACCGTGCTTTCTCGAATGTGGTGAAGGAGGATAGGCGTAAGGGTAAGGAGTCGCCTCGGGTGGTTCAGTCAACTAAGTACTCCGCTCCAGGTTTTTAAGAACTGATTCAAGTGACGAAAGGGGTAAGGGTGCGAGCAAACGAATACGTTCGTCAGTAAGCCTCTGTAATCGGTCCAGCTCCATTTCCTCCTCACGCGTTAATTCGTTATCGACTTGCTTGTAGATCAAGTCGATTCGACGTTGATTGGTTTCTGCCCAACCCTCCGTGATTTCTTGTTCGTGCTCGCTCAGACTTCCGGTTATCTGCGCTGATGGTTCTCTGGCTGGTTGTGCAGCAGCGGCCGAAACTTGCTGAAAATATTTTTTCGGAGCCCATCCCTGGCGCGCGATCCCGTGAATCTGATCGAAGTATTCCAGGAAGATCCATTTATGACGGCGTTCCACCAATCTCACAGTTTGCGCGGGTACAAGCAGCGCGGTTTGATCCGTCCGGAAACTCGGCCGAGCCAACACATCCACCTGGCGCTTAACTCGATAGTAGGTGTTGTCGTCAATGTGAGGAATCAATCGTTTCGTATTCTCCAATACTCCGCCGACTACGTAGATTAACGGCCAATGACTTGTTGCCCGAGGAGTAGTACTCGCGAAGTACTGGCGGTGAGTTTCGTGAGAAATGATGACGGCCAGGAGAGTTGTGAATAGTGTAAGCATCCCCTCGGCAGATACTCTATTCTGCGGCAGTGACGCTACCTTCGCTTCAATCAGTGCTTCAAACGGTTTGACGGTTTCGGGCGTGATTTTGCGTTCATTCAAAATATTCCGGAGCGTAGCAGCCAGCCTGCCGGAATAGCTTGTCTGAATGGCTTCTATATGACCACTGTCGTGTTCGACGGTTGAAAAATCCAGGCCTGCAAGTGCTGCGCTTCCAGTGATCGCGCCGAGCACATTTAAATTGATTCGGCTGGCTTGGGCCATGGCCGCGGCGGTCCGCGCGAGAGTGTCTTCCGGCAACTTTGCGGCAAATGCGGATACCATGCTCGTGAAAAGAGCAGGCAGTATTGGGGTTGTGAGGTGCCCGAATACGTTCGCCTTTCCAGTACCCAATGCGGGATTGATTGTAGCTGTACAATACTCCGCAACTGTCGGATGCGTGTAATCCAAGGCGAACGTTTGCAGCGTAGCCATGGTTTCTTCCACCGCTTCTCTTGCCGGACTTTCAATTCCGGTTATCACATTGCGTGGTAAGGGCGGATTGTCCTGTCGCTTTGCCTGAAGTTGAGCGACGAAATCCTCCGCATCCAACAATGTGTCCAGCTCGGGAAAATTCATAATCGTAACAGCTAAGATGCGGTTCCAATTGTCTACGCAGTCAAAGCTTTTGTCTATTGGGCAGGAAACCGGATGGTATTGATTCCCTCGTCGGTCGACAGGATTCGCGGTCCGAGATCGAGTGCCGAAATGAGAGGATCAGACCGCTCAGACTATTAGCATGACATGTATCGAGGTGTCTAGAGAGAGTGGGCAATAGAAAAGCCCGCGAGAACTGATGCTCTCGCGGGCTTCTGGTTGAAATAATCCCGGCGACTTCCTACTCTCCCACGCAGTTTCCCGCGCAGTACCATCGGCTCCAGCAGGCTTAACTTCCGTGTTCGGGATGGGAACGGGTGTGACC
>Ga0081539_10002188_pt1 | contig 28681 bp, 21 predicted proteins | sample TabmetS4T2R2_FD_71023 | JGI IMG/M metagenome (GOLD analysis project Ga0081539, IMG submission 71023) | Tabebuia heterophylla rhizosphere microbial communities from the University of Puerto Rico - S4T2R2 | ecosystem: Host-associated > Plants > Roots > Rhizosphere ... | reverse complement strand
ATAGGTGGCGAGTGACGGGCGCTCGCGAAACGCCGCCCGCCATGCTTCGAGCGCCTGCGACCCGCGTCCCTGCGCTTCTTCGACAGGGCCGAGCCACTCGCCGAGCGCCGCCTTCCGCCCGGCCAGTTTGAGACCGCGTTCGCCGACCTTGATCGCTTCGTCGAGATGACCCGACTCACGTAACGCCCGCGCCAACAGCAAAGCCTCGTCGGCAACCGTCAGATGTTTAAGCCCATGCGAGACGGCTTCAGACATGCGATTCAATTCGCACAGCTTCAACGCATAGCGCAGGTGCTCGCCCTCCTTCTGACATAGCGCAAGGTAGTCATCTGTGCGTCCCTGTCGCGCTAGGACGTTGAGCTTGGCGCGCGTCAAGGCTTGCTCAGGGTCGTCGCTGGCCCACGACGCACCGAACTGGTCGAAGTCATCATCCTCAAACTCTGATTCGTCCTCATCTTCTAACTCGTCTTCGTCATCCCACTCGCCCTCGTCTTCATCTTCTTCAACGGCGCGCCCCGCCGACGCACGCTGCGGCACCTCATCCCAGCCACGCTCGGCGGCGGCGATGGCGACGCTCAACCCCTCAACGCCGTAGTCGCTCAGTTTGTCGTGCAGCTCATCCAGATCGCTGGCGAGGTCTTCGCGCTCCTCCCCGTTCAAATCGAGACTCAGGATCACCTCGGCCAGAGTTTCCCCGACGCCCGTAAAGAAGTCGCCCAGCTCGCCGTTCGAGTCGTCAATGTAGTCAAAGCCGTCGTGACTCTCTTGAACCAATGTCAGCAAAATCTGTAAGGCGGATTCGGCATCACCGGCGTCAAGGAACTCAATCGCGCTTTGCCGCACGCCGTTTAGCTCTCCGACCAGACCGCCGACGTGCCAGTAAGCCTCCGACGCGCGCATGTGATCGAGGCTGTGCATGATGCCGCGCACGCGCCGCTGATAGACTGCCGTATCTATTTGTTTGCGTTTAGCCGTTTTGGACTTTGCTTTGCCGGATGTGGTTGGGAAGACGAGTGCAGCTTCGACCCATTCGTATAGGTCTGGCTGTTCGCGCAGGAGTTTGGTCACAAGCGCCAGCAGTTGCTCGCGTGTGAGATCGGCCAGAAGCTCTGTCGGCTCCCGGCGGACGGCGAACTGCTTCGGTTTCTGCGCGTAGGCGAGGAGCAGGGCGACGATGTGTTTGCAATAGCCGCCGAAATCATACGGGCAAGTGCACGTGGCGGAGCGGAGGCCGCCGCTGTCCAACTCGACGCGCACTTTGTAAAAAGGCGACTCGTTGCCTTCACACTCGCCGCTTAAAGTTTGGCCCTGTATGGCGGCGTTCGAGATCGCGCCGCCGCGAAAGAGTTCCCGCCCGCGCTGAAAGCTCTTGTCGTTTGCGCCCGCGCGAATCACGGCTTCCGTTAGTTTGGTGATGGTCATAACAGTCAGTCCTATCACCCGCGCCAGCTCCCAGTCTCTTTTCAGATATAGAGATTTGACATCCGCAGGTAAGTTTCTAAAGAATCCAGATAGCACTATCTTAATGCTTTCAGATTTTACACTACTATATAAAGTCATGGCCGACCATTTAGCCCTCTCACCCGTCCAACAGCACGTTCTGCATAACCGTGCTATCGGCGAGAACGAGCCGGGAGCGGTGCTGAGGGATTTCGCGGCGCTGCTGGACTTCGTCGGGACGCGCGAGGTCGCCGTGAGCGGCAAGAACCAGTTGTTGCCGATGTCGCTCCTGGCCGAGTTGAACTCGCGTCTGTCGAGAACCAATCAGGTCAGCCTCCGAAGACCTCAACAGAAGTCATACCCGTACATCAACGGCCTCTATCTGCTGCTGCGCGCGAGCGGGCTTTCTCTGATAGAGCATCGCGGAAACAAACAATTCCTGCTGCTTGAGGAGGACGCTTTGCGGTCGTGGCATGAGTTGAACCTGACGGAGCGATACTTCGCTTTGCTCGGCGCGTGGCTGATTCGCGGGCGCGGCGAGATTCTGGGCGAAGACCGCTACCCCTTCAGCGAACTCAGCCGATGCCGGGATTTCGTGCTGCGAATACCGGAAGCGGGATTGAGAGTAGCCGGAGATAAACAGACCGAGTCAATGATTCCCTTCCAGCCGGGGCTGCGCAACGTCGCGCTGCTAGACCTGTTCGGACTCGTCTCCGTGTGGCACGGAGAGCCGGAGGCAGGCAAAGCATGGAGCATCAGCCGCATCTTCCGCAAGCCCTTCGGGGAGGCGCTCTTTCGTTTGCTGTCGGACATTTCAAGCGATGAAATGGAACTGTGGTGGCCATTGAAAAACCGGCGCAACGAGACGGCGATGTTTCGTGAATTTCAATCGAAACTTCAACCGTTCTTCCCAGAATGGCGCGAGACGCTGGCACCGCCGGAAGCCGCGATAAGAGATGGCCTCCACGTCTTTAAGGTCTCGTTGGGAAGAGCGTGGCGGCGGATTGCGATTCCCGGAAGGATGACGCTGGAGGCATTGAGCGAAGCCATTCTGGAGGCCTTTGATTTTGACAACGATCACCTTCATCTCTTCAGGTACAGAAACCGCTTCGGCATCTTTGAAGAGGTCAAACACCCTTACACGGAGGAATCGCCCTCGACGGCTGAAGTCAAAATCGGGGAGCTGCCACTCAGGCCCGGCTCAATACTGGAATATCTTTTCGACTTCGGAGACAACTGGCTTTTCGAGGTGCGGCTGGAAAAACTTGAGCCGGTGAATCCGAAAATCAGAAAGCCGGTGGTGATTGACGGGCGCGGTCAGGCGCCACCACAGTATCCGAACTTTGATGACGAAGAGTTGGTGACGTGAGTCTATCGCCAGCCGCTGGAGTGGAAGCAGGGTTGATGATCAGTGAAGAGGAGTTGGACGAGATCGTGGAACGGGCGAGGGCGCTCGGCACCGACTACGCGGTGCTCGCCGACCTGCTCCGCCTGAGTGCGGAGGTGCGGCACCTGCGCGCGCCCGTCGAAGCGGCCGAGCGGCTGTTAGCGGAGCGGCTGCGACTCAACGAAGCGGAAGCCGCGCTGGAAGCCGCGCTGGAGAGATCCCGAGCAGAGCGGCCGTCGGTGGACGTGGAGATCGACCCGTTAAACGTCCGGGGGCAACACGTGTAGCCAGATCAGAACGGCTGTACGGGCTTTACTTCAGAGCCGGGCCGCATCTGATTCGAGCGTCCGTCGTGGTAGCCACTTTAATCTATGGTTGTGTCGTAGTGGCAGCCTCCAGGGTTAGTTGCCGGCGTGACCTGTGAGCGCGACGCGCTCACAGGCACCTCGTCAATTTCCGCCCCTATTCTTCACCTCCGAGAAAGAGGCACCAGGTGGGAGCCGTCAGAATCCTCCTGATCGAAGACGACAGGCTGGTGGCCGGGATGATCCGAGACACACTCGCGGCCGAAGGCTGGGAGGTCACCGTCCGCGAGGACGGAGGGTCGGGTCTGGCTGAGATTAAGGACGAGACTCCCTACGACCTGATCATCACCGACTACGAGCTACCGGGCGTTGACGGCGTGAGGCTCGCGCGCTGCGCGCACCGCGCTTCACCGGAAGCGTGTGCCGGTCGTCATGTTTACGGCAAGCTCCGTCGAGTTGGAGGCGCGCGCCGCTGGCGTTGATCTTTTCCTGCGCAAGCCGCAGGACGTTGGCGGGCTGACCGAGGCCGTCAGGGGGCTGCTCATCGGCTCCCGCGTTGGCCGCGCCTGAAGCATCCCTTCGACGGCCGAGGCGTTGCCGACCGCCCCGACGTTAGACGAGCTTAATAAGAACGGCGACGAAGAGGTTACCAGAGCCTGGCGGGCTGCCACCGTGAGCACCTCCTCCAGCCACGTTGTGTAGGGGCCGGACAGCCGCCTCGCCTCATCTTCTATTCCAGTTCATGCCCCATCGCGCGGGGAGTGCATGGTATGGCAGCCGTGTCTGCGGCTGATCCTACCCACCGCCTTCACGAGCCGCGTACGCCGGCCGTTGCTCCCGAGTGATAGATTCAGGTGAGTATGCACAAAGTCAGTAGTTTGCTGATCACGGCGGTGGCGGACGCCCCCTTACCCCGCGCCAGGGCTGACATTTTTTCGTCAATCGTTCATACTCCCGTGCAAAGCATCTCGCTAGAGGACGCCGTGACGAGCCATCGGGGGAAGTATATTCAGTACGCCATCGTCTTGATGGGCATCGCCGCCACCATTTCGATGCTGTGGCGCATCCCGGTCAAAAACTTCCCCGCCCCCTCCTTCAAGGTTGAACTGGCGACAGCCCCCCAAGCGCCGACGGCGAACAGCACTGTCAAGCTCGTGCTCGCCGTCAGAGACGGGTCGGGCAGACTCGCGCCAGACCTAGAGATCGTCCACGAGAAGCCGATTCACCTGATCGTGGTGAGCGACGACCTGTCATTCTTCAACCACATTCACCCGCAGCTACAGCCGGACGGGAGGTACGCGGTCGAGACAGAGTTCCCGGCGGGCGGCACGTACAAGCTCTACGCCGACTACACGCCCGCGGGGGCTGTAGCGCAGGTGAGCGATTTCCAGATCGAGGTCGCGGGCCCGCAGCGCGAGCGCGTGCCCATCGTCGCGGACAGGCAAGACACAAAGGCCGACGGCGACCTCCTCGTCACGCTGCACCCCGACAACGCTCCGGTGAGCGGCAGACCCGTGATGCTCCGCTTCAGCGTGGCGGACAGGCGCACGGGTACGCCCGTCGGCGACCTCCAGCCTTATCTGGGCGCGCTCGCACACTTCGTCATCATCAGTCAGGACACGAAGGAGTTTCTGCACGCCCATCCGGTCGTGGAGGCCGACGCGGCGGCGCAGTCTAACTTGGAAGTCGCAGCGCGGACGGTCTTCTCGAAGCCGGGGCTTTACAAGGCGTGGGCGCAGTTTCAGCGCAACCAGAAAGTCGAGACCGTCCCTTTCGTGCTGGACGTTCAGCCGGATACGACGCCGCCCGCGAGCGCCGAAATTAGGGAGGGAGTGCAGGAGATCAGAGTCACGGTTGGTGCGGGCGGCTACGAACCGCGAGTCCTCAAGCTCAAGCGCGGCATTCCCGCACGCCTCACCTTCTACCGCGCCGATAAGAACAACTGCGCGGACGAGGTGCTCATACGCGACTTCGACATTCGCAGGTCGCTCCCCGCGGGCGCGGCGGTGACGGTCGAGTTTACGCCCGGCAGCGACGGCGAGTACGGCTTCACCTGCGGGATGAATATGCTCCGCGGGACAATCGTCGTCTCGGACTGAGCTACGACCGACGCCTGCGCCTGCTCATGGCCCGCTCCGTGCGTCTCTGGGCGCGGTTGAGTTCGCCGCCGCCCCGCCGCTTGCGCTTGATCGCTTTACGATCACGCGCGGCCGACAGACTCAAGGACAGGACGACGGCGACACACAAAAGAACTATGAGGCCGAAGTTCAGGAGCAGGTCTCCCGCGTGCAGAAGAAGGATCATGGTCGAAGGCGCGCGTCCCGTCGGATGATGAAAGGGGGCGGGCGCGGCCCGCCCCGACCTTCAAGGGTTGCGCGGCGTCGGCTGCGGGCGCTCGCGCTGCATCGGGTTCTGTGCGGGCGGGCGCTCGCCCTGTATCTGGAAGAGCGTCCGCGCGGGGCGGCGCGGGAATGAGTTGTTCGCGAGGTCAACGTCCGCCGTCTCAAGGTGCGGGTCGAGCGTGATCGAGGCGATCTCCTTCTTCGTCACGATCATCTTCGAGACCTCCGTGTTGTTGTAGCGCCAGATTTCGGCGGGCAGCCGCAGTTCCTCCTTCGTCCCGTCCGTGTAGTCGAGTTCCAGGATCACCGGCATCACCAGGCCGCCGTTGTTCCTCAGATCAACGACGTAGAAGTTCAGCCCCTCCTGCAACAGCTTGCGCTCGCCTTCGCTGAGACCGGCGAGGAACTTCCGGTACTCTTCGCGGTCGCGCTCGGTGACGACCAGCTCGTCGTAAGTGTTGTAGAAGTCGCGCAGCGTGGGGAACTCGTCCACGCGCTTCGGCAGCTCGCGGTTGCGCTGCTGCGAGAGCGTCTGGGGCTGCGCCTCGCGCTCGCGCTGGCGCGCAGTCTTCTCCACGTCCGGGTCGCGCGTGTCCACGCGGTAGAGGCGCACGTTCTCAATCGAGATGTCCGCGTGCTCGGTCGTGTAGAACCAGCCGTGCCAGAACCAGTCGAGGTCAACGCCCGATGCGTCCTCCATCGTGCGGAAGAAGTCCGCGGGCGTGGGGCGCTTGAACTTCCAGCGGCGCGCGTACTCCTTGAAGGCGTAGTCGAATAACTCGCGCCCCAGCACCGTCTCGCGCAGCACGTTCAGCGCGGTCGCGGGCTTGCCGTAAGCGTTGTTGCCGAACTGCAAGACCGACTCCGAGTTGGTCATGATCGGCACTTGGTCTTCCGACTTCATGTAGGCGACGATGTCCTTCGGCTCGCCGCGCCGCGAAGGATAGCCGGTCTCCCACTCCTGCTCGGCGAGGTACTGCAAGAAGGTGTTCAGCCCCTCGTCCATCCACGTCCACTGGCGCTCGTCCGAGTTGACGATCATCGGGAAGTAGTTGTGCCCGACCTCGTGGATGACGACCGAGATGAGCCCGTACTTCGTCGAGGCCGGGTACGTGCCGTCGGGGAGCGGGCGGGGCCCGTTGAAGCAGATCATCGGGTACTCCATGCCGCCGACGGGCCCGTTAATGCTTTGCGCGACCGGGTAGGGGTAAGCGAACGTGTGGCGCGAATAGACGTTCAGCGTGTGTATGATGGCGTGCGTCGAATACTTCGACCAGAGCGGCTCGCCCTCGTTCGGGTAGAGCGACATCGCCAGCACACGGTTGCCCTCGACGTTCACGCCAGCCGCGTCCCAGATGAACTTGCGCGACGAGGCGAAGGCGAAGTCGCGCACGTTGTCCGCCGCGAACACCCAAGTCTTCCGCCCCTTAGGCTTCGACGACTCGTTAGCCTTCGCCTCCTGCGGCGTGACGACGAACACGGGCGTCTTCGACGCCTCCGCCTGCTTGAGTCTCTGTCGTTGAGTAGGCGTCAAGACCTCCTGCGGGTTTTGCAGGACGCCGGTGGCGGCGACCACGTGGTCGTCGGGCGCGGTGATGCGGACGCGGTAGTTGCCGAACTCCAGGGTGAACTCGCCGCTCCCCAGAAACTGCTTCTGCTGCCAGCCCGTCACGTCGTAGTAGGCGCACATGCGCGGGAACCACTGCGCGATCTCGTAGATGTAGTTGCCGTCCGCCGGGAAGAACTCGTAGCCGCTGCGCCCGCCGAGCCGCTTCGCATCGTTGATCTGGTAGTCCCAGTCCACGTTGAAGACCGTGTTCTGCCCCGGCGCGAGCGGCTGCGGCAGATCGACCCTCATCATCGTCCCGACGACCGTGTGGCGCAGCGCGTTGCCACGCGCGTCGCGCACGGCGTTGATATGATGGCCGCCCTCGAAGACGCTCGCGGCGAGGATGCGATCTATGGTCGAGAAAGATATCTGCGGCTCGCCGGGCGTCGCCTGCGGCTCCGGCGTCGGCACGGTGAAGGTCGGGGCGACGCGCGTCGTGTTGGCGGCCGACGCCTTGTCGAAGATGTTCTGGTCGAGTTGCAGCCAGAGGTAGGAGAGCGTGTCGGGCGAGTTGTTGTAGTAGGTGACGGTCTCCGAAGCCGTGAGCCGCTGGTGAGCGTCGTCGAGTTCGACTTTAATGTCGTAATCGGCGCGCTGCTGCCAGTAGGCTCGCCCCGGCGCGCCCGAGGCTGTGCGCTGCTCGTTGGGCGTCGGCAGAGTCTCTTCCAACTGACGGAACTTGTCGCTCGGCTTCGACTTCGACTGCGCGGCGAGTTGTAAATTCAAGGACAGGCAAAGAAGACACACCGACAGGCAGCGCACGAAAGTTGACACGGCTCCCCCTCCACGTTCAGCGATGGTTTGATATGCGTAAATTCTAACACAGCGGCGGGGGGATCGCCGTGTGCCGGGTCGGGGCGAAACCTTGCGGTCAGTCCTGCCAGTCGCGGATGAACTGGGCGCAGCCGTCGAGGACGGCCCGCCTCTTCGTCCAGACTGCGTGCGCCGAGACCCCGACGAGGAACGCGAGCAGCACGACCAGCAGACGTATTAACAGTCGTTTCATGTTCCACGACTCTCGTCAGTGGGCGTGCGCCGGCTCGTCGCCGTGCGCGTGCTCCTCGATGTGGTGGTGCGCCTCGCCCGAAGCGTTCGCCGGATCGACGTGGATGGTGACGCCCGAAAGAAACTGTAAGTTGTGCAGCAACTCGTGGCGCACGCGGTTCGCTATGTCGTGCCCCTCTACGACCGACAGCCTTTCGGAGACGGCGACGTTCAACTCCGCGTGTATCCGGTGGCCCAGCCAGCGCACGCGTACCTCGCTCACGTCTGCCACGCCCGCGGTCTTCTTCGCCTGCGCTCTAATCTTATCCGGCACGTCCGGCTCAACGCCGTCGAGGATGCGCGTGAAGACCGCGGCGGCGGACTCCCAGACGATGCGGAGGATCAGCAGCGTCATCAGCATGCCGATGATCGGGTCAGCCAGTGGATAGCCCAACCACACGCCGATGACGCTCGCCAGCACGGAGAGGCTGGCGATGCCGTCCGTGCGCGCGTGATACCCGTCGGCTATGAGCGCGGCGCTGCCCATCTCACGCCCGACCTTGATGCGGAAGAGGGCGACCCCTTCGTTGCCGAGGAAGCCGACGATGGCCGCGGCGGCCACCGCCCACAAATGCCCCACCTGTTGCGGGTGAAAGAAGCGTTGGACGGACTCGTAGCCGGCCCAGATGGCGCTGGCGAGGATGGTGAAGACGACGGCCAGCCCCGCCAAATCTTCCACGCGCCCGTAGCCGTAGGTGAAACGCTTGCTCGGCTTGCGCTTGCCGAGGACGAAAGCAATGCCGAGCGGGATGGCGGTGCAGGCGTCGCCGAGGTTGTGGATGGTGTCGGCGAGGAGCGCAATGCTGTTGGAGAAGTAGAAGATAATGATCTGGATGAGCGTCGTCACGAACAGCCCGACGAACGACCACTTGACGGCCCAGAGGCCGCGGTCGGTGCTCAGGATCGAAGGGTCAATCGTGCCGTGCGTGTGACCGTGCGCCCCGCCCCCGTGATCGTGGCCGTGTCCGTGATCGTCGTGACCATGATCGTCGTGCGCGTGCGCGCCATCGTCGTGTCGGCGCTCGCGGGGTTGCTCGTGCTCGCCCGCGCCTGCGTGCGGATGGCTGTGTTTGGACATGACGCCCTTCTCCTTAATGTGAATCTGTTTTCCGCTACTGTGCCACGATCTTTCTCAGCACTCAAGGTGCGCGCCGCCTTAACCGTTCGGCTATCGCGCCCAATCATACGTCAACTTGAACTGCAACTGATAGGACGGGCGCTCAAGCCCGCGTCCCGTGGTCTGGTTGTAGATGACGAAGAAGTCGCTGTTCGGGCGGTAGATGTAGCGCAGGCGCACGTTGAGGGCGGAGAGGCGTGCCGCCGAGTTCAACTGCATGAGGGCCGAGGTGAGGAGTTTGCGCGAGAAGTTGTAGTTGACTCTGCCGAAGAACAGGTTGGTCGTGAAGTCGCCCTGCCGGAGCCGCACGTCGTTAAAACTGTCGGAGAAGTCGAAGAGGAAGTGCTCGTTCGGGCGAAAGGTGACGCCCGCCGAGAGTTCATCGCGCTTACCCGAATAGAAGTCGCCCCACTTGTAGCGCCCGGTGAGCACGACGCGCTTACTCTGGTCGCTGGTGAACGAGACGCGCGGGCGGTTGAAGTGGTAGCGGCCCGGCGGAATGATGATGCCCGGCCTGATCTCGAACGGCTCGGTCAACACGTCTATCACGTCTTCGACGGGGCGGAAGAAGAGGTCGGCGGAGTTCTTAAACCGTGTGTCCCAGGAAAGCTCCGCCTGCCGCGTCGCCAGCCGGCCGTCTCGATCCGTGAAGTATTCGAGCTGCGTCTCGAACTCCATCCGGCGGACGTGCGGGATGAACTGCGGGCGCGGCTTGTAAGCCGCTTGGGCAAAGTATTGATGGATGCCGCTCCTTTCGACAAAGCCCACCTCCGGGTTGAAATTCGAGCCGATGTCTTCGTAAACAGTGAGGAAGCGGAAGAGGTTGTTCTCGAAGCGCGAGTCAATGCGCCCCGAAAGAAAACTTGAGCGCACGCCCGGCGTCGCCGTGCCCATGAGGAAGGCTTTGATCCGGTAGTGGTCGGTGACGTTGAACTCCGCGTCGAGGCCCCCCGCGCGGTTGTAGCGCGGGCCGCCGGCAGTAGTACTACCTTGCCGGTTGACGAACATCGCGCCGACGTAGGAGCGGCTGAAGATGTCGCGCTTGGCGCGCGCGACCGTGAACTGCTGGCGCGGGACGCCGAAGGGCGTCGCGGCGTCGCCGAGCTTACGAGTCTGCACCTGTAGGAAGCCGACGTTGTAGCGCCCGACCTTGCCCGTCACCTTCGCGCCGTACTCTATCGGCACGGGCGCGCCCCTGTCCGTCAGACCGATGCGGCGCGTGAAGAAGAGCTGGTTCGACCCCTCCCGGCCGAAGAGGAAGATCCCGGCGTTCTCCAGAAAGAAGTCGCGCTTTTCGGGAAAGAAGACGGAGAAGCGCGTGAGGTTGACGACCTGATTATCAACTTCCGCTTGGCCGAAGTCCGGGTTGGCCGTGAACTCAGCGGTGAGCGACGGCGTTAGCCCAAGCTTCGCCACTTCCAGCCCGATCTTACCCTGTGCGCCCGCGTCGAAGCCTTGACGGCCGATCAAGGGCACGCCCTCCCGCCAGCCGCCCAAAGTGTAAGGCTTCACCTCGACGAGCCGGCGGCGTCTGATCTCGCCGACGCCTGTGAGTTCGCCCGCCTGCGAGACGCGCTCCAAGCCGAACGAGCGTTGCCAGCTCGTCCACAGGTTCTCTTCATTCTTGCGCCGGATGATGCGCGCCACATTGAAGCCCCAGGTGTCTGCTCCCTCTTTGAAGCGGAGCGTGGAGAGCGGAATGGCGATCTCGACCGCCCAGCCCGTCTCGTCTATGTGGCTCGCCGAGAGCCAGCGCGCGTCCCAAGAGAGGTTCACGTCGCGCCCTTCGTCGGTGATGAGCGCGTCCTGCTGAACGCCCAACGGGTTGACGGCGAAGCGGAAGGCGTTGCGCCGGTCGTGGTAGGTGTCTAAGAGAATCTCGACCTTGTCGTCGTTCGAGAACGAGGCGTCGCGCACCAGCTCGCGCGAGTTGATGCGCGCGGGCTCGCTGTCGAAGGCGTGGATGCCGACGTATAAATTTTTATCGTCGAAGAGCACGCGTACTTCCGTCCGCTCGGAAGCGGGCGCGCCTTCGGTCGGCTCTTGCATCCGAAAATCAGCCGCCGCCTCCGCGCGCGACCACGCAGGCTCGTCCAGCCGCCCGTCCAGCTTGATCTCCTCGCCCACACGCAGCGCACGCAGTTGCCGGTTATTACTCGCCGCTTCTGTCTGGGTTGCCGGCTGAGGCGTGACCGCCGGAGTCTGCGCCTGGGCGGCGGGCAAGAGTAGGGCTATGAGTAATGCGGCCCCGAAACTTAAAAGATAGCTTCTCGTAATCAAAGGCTTTGCTGGATGTCTCTGAAATTTCCCGGTGCGGGACGCACGCCATCAACTCAGTTGCCTGGTTGATAAACGATGATCTCCGCCGCGCGATTGCCGCGACTGGGAGCGGCTACGAATAGCCGGCCCAGTTCTGGTGAGAAGAGCGCCGTGCGCGCCCCCGCCGCCGTCGGCACTTTCTCGGCGAGGCGATAGTGGTCGGCGTCCTGTTGCTCATAGACGAACACCGACCCCTCGCCGAAGCTGGCGTAGATGCGCCCGTGCGCGCCGTCGTAGAAGATGTCGTCGGAGTCGCCGCCCGCCTCGACTGTGGAGACGAGTTTACCCGTCACCGTATCATAGACGAGCAAGCGCGGCGGTCGCCGCGTGCCGACGAACAGCCTGTGATGCGCGGCGTCGAGCGCCATCGGGAAGTTGGCGCTTGCGTCCGACACCTGCCATGTCGCCTCGACCTTCAACTTGTCTGCGTCAACGACGACGACCTCGCGCCGCGCGGGCACGTTGACGTAAATGCGCGCGCCGTCCAACTGAAGGGACTCAGGGTGTCCGCCGACCGGGACATCACCGATTCGCTCACCGTCGGTGCTGAGGACGGCCAGCGCGCCCTCGCCGTAGCCGACGTAGATGCGCCCGCGCGCCGCATCATACCGGACGTTATCCGCGTCGCCGCCTGTGCGGATAGTCTTTAGAGGCTTGAGCGACTGCCCGTCAAGGAAAGTGACGCTGCCGTCGCCGCCGTTTGCCACGACCACTCTGCCGGACTCCGGGAGATAAACTATCCCTTGCGGCTCGTCGAAGCCGGAGACGCCCGTCGTCCGCTCGCCCTTCTTGAGATCAATCACCTCCAGCGTGTTGTTCCCCAACGCAGCCACGAACAGTCGCTGCCCTTTGAGATCGATGGCCATGTGATCGATGCGACCGCGCACCTGTGGGAGCGAAATGCTGTTGAGCAAGCGCAACGTCGCCCCGCTGGTTGGCATATCGCTCGCCGCCGTAGTTTCCGGCGCTACGTTTGCGTTGACAACCGGAACGGCAGATCGTCGCCCCGCCGAGCAGGAGGACGCGACACAGAAAGCCAGCAGCAAGAGGCCCAGTAGTGCTCTCTTTTTCACCCGCGCCCTCCTTTCGTCTCGCCGCAGAAGTGTAAATCTATTTCGGCTGACTCTTCACAATGTTCATCTTGTCGAGCGCACTACGCAAGCCGCGCGCCAGTTTCTGCGCGTCGTCGTTCGCCCAAAAGTGCATGAAGAAGAGGCGCGGGTTCTCGGTGAGCATGTGGCTGTGCAGCGCCGTCACCTCGATGCCGTTATCCCTGAGAGCTTTGATGACCGGATTGACTTCGCCGGCGATCAGCACGAAGTCGCCCGTGATGGCTGCTTTGCCCCCGCCGGTGGGCTGAAAGTTGATGGCCGTCGCTAGACCCATTGCGGGCGGTACTTCCATGCCGTTATCACTGACTGCTTCGGCGCGCGGGATGCTGAACTGATAGACGCCGCCATTCACCTTGCCGGTCTGCCCCATAATCTGGTCAAGCTGTTTCGTGTCAATCCCTAAGTCTTGCTCGCCGCCAGCGGGCGGAGCAGCCGACGCTGTGAACGGCGTCTTGCTCAAGCTGAGCGCATCGTGAATCGCTTTGGCGATCTTCACCGCGTCGCCCGTCGCGTTGATGTGCATGTACATCACACGCGGCGACTCGTGCAGCACATGATTATGCAGCGCCGTCTGCATGACTCCACCCTCTTGCAGCTTCGTCATCACGGGCGTCACTTCGTCTTCGGTGAGCACGAGGTCGCCCATCACCATCGTGTCACTACCCATCTTTTTGAAGGCGACCCACGAGCCGAGCGCCAGCGCCGGCTTGACCTGCACGCCGCCCGCTGTGACCTGCAAGTCGCTGCGCGGCAGGCTCACCTTATAGACATCGCCCGGCTGCATCGCGCCTTCCTTACCTAACGCCTGCCCGACCGCCTTCCAGTCAGTCGCGCCGGGCGTCTGCGCCGCGTTGCTGTTGCCCCCCTGACCGCTCTGCGGCGCAGAGCAGGCCACCAAGACCAGCACCGTCATTAAAAACCCGACTGTTGCCACGACTGCGAACCGCCTCAACCTTCTCATGACATTCCTCCCCTTCAGCCTTACAAGTTCAAGTATCTCAACTCGCGTACCGCTCCTCGACCGTCGCGGCGAAGACGAATGTGCCGATAATGCCTATGACCCCGGCAACGACGAATGGTACTTGCGGCGCGAGTTTCCAGAGCAGCCCGCCGATGGCTGCCGAAGGCGTAATCGTGATGCTGCGCACGAGGTAGTACAGCCCGACGGTGCGCGCCCGCAGGTCGTCGCGCGCGAAGTCCACGATCATCGCCTTGCGCGCAGGCTCTCCGATCTCACGCAGCCCCCCGATGACGAAAGCAATAACCAGTGAGGCGAAGCCCGACGACATGACGACCGCTACCGGGTAGAGCGAGAAGCAGACGAACGTGGCGATGACGAAGGGCTTACGGCCGACGCGATCAGCGATCCTGCCCGCGGGGATGTAGACGAGGATCGAGGTCGTGATCTGAATCGCCACCAGCAGGCCGTACCGCGCGACGCTGACGCCGAGGACGTTCGTCGCGTAGAGGATGACGAAGATGTCCGCCATGCCCTCGCACGTCCTGATGAAGATGTCGGAGATGAGCAGCCGCTTGAGCGCATGGTGGAACGAGCGCCAGACGCCGCGGATGTTCACAGCTTCAGCGACCGGCACCGAGATATTGATCGCCAGCACGATGACGGCGGTGACGGCCGCCAGCGCGAGCGTGGCGGCGAGTCCGATCTTGACACCGCGCGTGATGCCTAAACCGGCGATGAGTGCGCCGCCCGCGAGCGGCGAGACGACCATCGGCACGCGCTTGAGCATGGATTGCAACGTAAAGCCCATCGCTCGTTTCTCTCGCGGCAATGCGTCGCCGATGACGGCGAAGATTGCGGGACTCGCCATGCTGTGCCAGGCCATCGCGAACGCGAGACCGGCGAAGACCCACGGCCACGAAGGGCTGAACAGGTAGATCAAGTATCCGACCGAGGCAATGCCGATGAAGATTAGAAACGCACGCCGCCGCCCCGCGCGGTCAGCGAGCCAGCCGCCGGGGTACTGATAGACGGCGTCGAAGAAGTCTTCGGTCGTGCCGAACAGGCCGACGACGGCGGGGGTCGCGCCCAAGTGCTCCAAGTATTTCGGCAGGAACTTCTTCCACAGCTCCTCGCCCAAGCCGAGCAGGAAGACGGCGGCAGAGGCGATGGCGACGTTGCGCTCAAGGCTCAGATAGTCGGCCACCCGCGCGCGCCAAGTGCGCGGCATACCCTGCATTGTTCCCTGCCCGCTACTCAAGTGTCTCGCCTCCCTCCACCGCTCCTAAGAGAGCGCACGCCAGACGGCATAACCGATGCCCGTCGCCATCGCCCCGACTGCCACGAGCGCCACGTCTGCTTTGAGGAGAGTGATGACGAGAAAAGCGACGAGCGCGATGACAACGCTCGGCACGTCAACAAGCGCCTCCGGCAACAACTCAAGGGAGACGACCAAGATGACGCCGACGACCGCCGCACTCGCGCCCGCCAAGAACGCCTGCACGGGGCGGTTATGGCGCACCTGCTCTATGTAGTGCGCGCCGCCGAGCACAAAAACGAATGACGGCAGGAAGACGAAGAACGTGGCGATGATCGCACCGGGGATGCCGCCCGCGACGTAGCCGACGAACGTCGTGAAGAGCATGAACGGCCCCGGCGTGGCGACGCTCAAGGCCACGCCGTCCAAGAGTTGCCCCGCCGTCAGCCAGTGATACTGATCAACCGCGCCGCGCTGCAAAAAGATGAGTGAAGCGTAGGCCCCGCCGAAGCTGAAGAGTCCCGTCTTGAGAAATAGCCAGGCCATCTGTAACCAGCGCGAGTCGGCTAAACCGACTGTGCCTAACCCGAAAAGGAATGTCCGTGTGGTCGAAGGAGTCGGACGCTTCAAGCGAGGTATGCCCTCTTGAACCAGGAGATTTATGAAGCCCGCGAGGAGCAGGATTAACAGAAAGTTGATTCCCGCGAACTGCATCCCTGCGAAAGCGCCGACGAGCAGGGCGGCCAGCACCCAGCTCTTTATCGCCGCCCGCCCGAGTTTGATGACACCTGCGGCGATGATGCCGAGGACTGCGGGCTTCAGGACGTAAAGGGCGTTATTCACCTGCGGCAGCCCGCCATATCTCACGTAGAGCCAACTCAGAGTGATCATCACTACCGCGCCGGGGACTATGAAGGTGAGCCCCGCCAGTATGCCGCCCAGCAGTCTTCGTTTCAGGTAGCCGACGTAGATGGCGAGTTGCAGCGCTTCCGGGCCGGGCAGCATGTGGCAGAAGCCCATGATACGGACGAAGCGGTCGTCCGAGAGCCAGCGGCGACGCTCGACCATGTGGTTGTACATCATCGTGATCTGCGCCACGGGCCCGCCGACGTTGACGAAGCCGAGCATCAGGAAATAGAGAAAGACCTCGCGCCACGAAGGCATCTGATGGTCTTCATCCGGCTCTACGCTTGTCGGTTTCTCTTCTGCGCTTTCCCGCACGTCGTTTGGTTTGCTGTCTGCCACCATCACCTTTACCTTGTCTTGAGCGTTCGCTTAACAGCGCGTAGAGTCCGTCGAACACCGCGCTCGCCTGTCGGAGCAGTTTGCGGTCGTCTTTGAGCAGTTCGGCGAGACCGCTCACGACCGCGTCGAGTCCCGCCGCCTCAAGCCGGTTGAATTTATCGTCCTTGAGGTCTATGTCGTGGACGATCTCGGCTAACTCCACCAAAGCCGGATCGCCGCTCAGACCGAAACGCTTGACGAGGGTCTCGAAAGTGCAGTCCTCGCCCTGGTGTGTGAACTCCGCCCCGAACATGTCGAAAGGGATGCCGCCTTCGACCGTCTCGCCCTCGGCGACGAAGTGGAAACGCGGGCGCTTGTCTATGAACTGTTTGATCAACCAAGCCGAAGCGAGCCGGTCGATGTGCAGGTTGCGGCGCGTGACCCAACGCCGACCCTGATAGCGAGAGCGGTCTAAGGCATCCCCCTTCGCCGTACCAGCGCGCGCACCCGACTGGACTCGACTCTGTGAAGCGCGCAGGGCTTTCTGACAACGCTCGTAGGCGGCGACAGCAGCCTTGCGCCCCTCTGCCTCGAAGAAGTCGGTCGCGACGATGCGCTCCAGCTCGGCGTGCAGCTTGTCCAGCTCCGCCTCGTAGCCGGCGAGCCGACCAGCGGAGAGGTGACCGCCCCGCCTCTGCTCTCGGACGCGCCCTGCCAAGCCCTCCAGTTCGGCTGCGACTCGCGCGTACTCCTCGTCACGCACTTCACGGAAGGCGGCGACGATCTCCTCGTCCGTCGCCCCTTCGACCGAGCCGGCGCGAAACACTGTCGCCTCACCGCCCGCCGACTCGATCTCCTGCTTGAGCCATTGGAAGTCCTCGTGCGTCTTCTCGTTGAAGGGCAGCACGTAAACGGAGTTCTTGATCGCCACCGCGCCGAGCTTCTGCAACTTGCGCCACGTGCGCACGCGCAAGTTTGTCGGCTTCGGCGGCAACTGGTGGACGAGGAGTATCCACTCCTGCCCGGTTTCTCGTCGGCTCATTTTGTATAGTAACGGCTCGTCGATTGTAACTGGTGTTACACACACTGACAAGAGGATCGAACCTTGGAGGCGTCCATGGAGCCTGTCGGGACTTTAATCATCAAACGCGCCGAGGTCGCCTCCCTTTTGCATCTCGGCGAGTGTATCGAAGCAGTCGAAGATGCGTTCAGGCTGAACGAAGAGGGACGAAGTTTGTCGCCCGGAGTTTTGGAGACGATGGCGGAAGACGGAGGCTTTCACATCAAGGCTGCCGGACTCAAGCTCTCGAGTAGGACCTATTTCGCGGCGAAGGTGAACGCGAACTTTCCCCAAAACGTGATCCGCCGTGGGCTGCCCGCGATTCAGGGAAGCATCGTGCTCTTTGACGGCGAGAGCGGACGCCGCCGGCCCTTTTGGATTCGATTGAGATCACGGCCCTTTTTAAGGACAGCGAGGTCGAAGTCGATAAATCTCACTTCGGCTCGCGCCGCGTGCGCGGCAAGCGTGGCCGGGGCGCGGGTCGTGAGACCATCGTCTTTGGCCTCCACGTGCGCCGAGATGGCTGCCCTCGCGTCATCACGTATCGCCCTACCCGGCGTCCGCCTTACCAACGTGCCGCAACCGGCAACTCGTCACGGTCAACGTCTTTCACAAAGAGCCTTCTGGTCGGGGGAACCTTGCCCTCTTTCCACAGGTAGTCGCTCAAGACACGCTGAGCCTGTATGGTCCAGTAGGAGCTTTCCGCGGGTAGCCTTCTCCTCGTCATGCGCTCGACGTAGCCGACCGCCTCCTCATCTATCTGCACCAGCACCTCATGCTCGTCCCCGCTTGGAGCCTTTACTATGAAGCTGCGCTCGTCCGCCGCCTGCGCCGCACCCGCGGACTCCAAAATCGTGAAGCCGTTCATCGTGATTGTCTGGACGAGCGGCTCGGCGGAAGCTGCCCGCGCAGCCGGGGCCGCGCCGGGCGTGACCACGCGCGCCGACTTGGCGAGGGCTGCTGCGACGGCGTTACGCAGGATTTCGGGCGTCATGGGCTTGCGGACGAAGTCGGTCGCGCCCAACTTCATCGCGTCCACCGCCAGCTCAATCGAAGCGTAGGCGGTCGCCATGATGACGCGCGCCTCGACCCGACGCTGCTTGATGTGCCGGAGCGTTTCGAGGCCGTCCATGCCGGGCATCCTCTGATCCAGCAGAACAGCGTCCCAAGCCGCCCCGTCGCCGAATGCTTCCAGCCCGCGCTCGCCGTCGCCAGCCTCGCCGACCTCGTAGCCCGCGGACTCCAGCGTCAGGCGCGTCACCCGTCGTATGTTCTCTTCGTCGTCGATAATCAAAATTTTTCCGGTCATCTCATTAACCCTCTACTTCGAGACAGCCACCGCCGCCACCGGCAGCGTGAAGGTGAAAGTCGCGCCGCGCCCCACTTCAGACTGCACGCTCATGTGCCCGCCGTGCGCTTCGACGAGCGACTTCGAGATGGCGAGCCCCAGCCCCGCGCCGCCCGTCTGCGCGCCCGGCACTTGGACGAACTTGTCGAAGATGTGGGGCAGGTACTCAGCAGGGATGCCGTTCCCCGTGTCACTGATAGACACCGCTACGTGATCGTCGCGGCGCTCGGCGCCGATCTTTATCTCGCCGCGCTTGGTGTAGCGGACGGCGTTGACGACGAGGTTGCTGATCACGCGCTCGATCTGCGCGCGGTCAGCCAAGACCCGCGGGAGATCAACGGGGGCGTCAACGCGCAGCCCCAGCCCCTTCGCCTCCACCTGTGGGCGCAACTCTTCGGCGGCGGTTGCGATTAGCTCGCGCGCTCTGACAGGGGCGAGACGGGGCTGGCTTTCGCCCGCCTCGATCTTCGAGAGGTCGAGCAGGTCGCGCATCAGCTTATCAAGTCGCTCGCAATCTTGTCGGCAAGCCTGAAGAACCTCCTGCTGCTTGTCCGTCAACTCACCGACCGCGCCTTCCAGCATGAGGTGCACGCCCATTTGCACGCTCGTCAGAGGCGTCCGCAACTCGTGCGAAGCCGTCGCAATAAATTCCGACTTGAGGCGATCTATCTCGCGCAGGTGCGTAATGTCTTCGAGCAGCGTGACCGCCCCGAGCAGGCGCTTCCCGCCGTCGCGCATCGGCGTCGTGCGCAGGCGGAACGCGCGCTCCGAGCCGTCCACCGCGAGCGGCAGCACCGAGGACGCGCCTTCGCCCGCCACCGGGCGTTGCGAGCGCAATGCTTCGGCGACCGCACTGGCGATCAGCGTGTCGCGGGCGACCTCGCCGACGTGCTTGCCGCTGTTTTCTTGCTCGGAGCCGAAGATCTCTTCCGCCGCCGGGTTGAGTTTCGTCACGAGTCCTTCGGCGTCCGTCACGATCACGGGGTCGTACAGGGAATCTATCGCCGCCTCCGTGGTCTGCCGGGCGACGACGAGCTGGCCCAGGTCGGACTGCCGCAACTGCCGCAAGGATTCGGCCATGCGGTTGTACTCGGCGGCGAGCACGCCGACCTCGTCGTGCGAAGCGACTTCCACTTTCGCGTCGAGGTCTCCACCGGCGATCCTGACGGTCGTCGCCGTCAGTCGTCTCAGCGGCTCGACGATGCGGTTGGCGAGGAAGAAGGCTAAGCCAAGACCGGCGCCGACGAGCAGACCTGCCATCAGAAGTGTGAGGTAGAACCAGCGGCGCGCGACGTAGCTCGCGGCTTCCGACTTGGCGAGCATCGCGCGCTGGTTGAGCTGCAAGAGGTGGTCGCAGTCGGCGCGCAGTTTGTTGAACTGCGGTTCGAGATGGGTGAAGTATTCGCCGCGCTCCGCGGACTCCTCGTCGCGCGTGTTTCGGTTTGCCGACTGAGCAATACCCTCTGTGGCATCAACCCTCGTGAGGAAGTCGTCGAACATTCGGTAGTAAGCGTCACGGTCGCGGCGGATTGTCTCTATGACTTCCGGCTCATCAGGCTCCGTGATGTTGTTCGCGGCTTTCTGGAAATTTCTGTCGAAGCGCGCGCGGTGCTCGCGCGTCTGCGCCGCGGCGCGTTCACGCGCGCCGAGCAGCGCGAAGACCGCCGCCGAGTCCTGCCGCTCAAGGCTCTCCTTCATCTCCTGCGCGGCGACCACTGAGTCGTAGTTGTTCGAGATGATGCGGCGCGAAACGTCGCCCATCTCGCGCAGCCGCCACGCCGCCCACCCGCCGAGCACGACCAGCGCGGCGACGAACAACAAGTAACCTGCCAACAATTTCGTGCGTAAGCTCATAACAGTGACGAATCACGCGCGGCGAGCGGGCGCTTGAACGGTCATTCCTGCGGCTCACTCGTCACAGCTTTATGATCTTCCATCGGCACGACATGTACGGTCGCGTTGCGGACTTCATCTAAGAAGCGATTGATCACCGAGCCGTGAAGCAGGATGTCCCAGCGCGAGCGCGACGACTGGCCGAAGACGACCTGCGTGACGCCTTCGCGCCGCGCGAAGTCAATGAGCGCGTCCGCCACGCGCCGACCTTTCAACTTCATGACTTTCGCGCCGAGGTCTTCGGCGAAGCAGATGTTCTCTTGCAGCGCGGCGTAATCCACGGGCTTGATCCGCCCCGGCTCCTCCTGCGGCGTTTCGACATAGACGGCGTACCAGTCGGACGCCAGCCGCCCGGCGATGCGCGACCCCGCGCGCAGCAGCTTCTTGGCGCTCCCGTGCGAGGCCATGCAGACCATCACCTTCTCCGGGATGACGGGCTGCCCGAGCCCCTCGCGCTCGCGGTAGTCGTGTGATTTCGTGGCTTGATCGGCGGCCACCTGCCGGAGCGCAAGCTCGCGCAACGCCGAGAGATTCCCTTTGCGGAAGAAGTTCGAGAGCGCCTGTTCTATCTTCTCGACGCCGTAAATCTTGCCCTGGCGGAGTCGTGTCCGCAGGGTGTCAACGGAGACATCGACGTTTACGACCTCGTCAGCCCGCCGGAGGAAGTAGTCGGGGATCGTCTCGCGCACGCGCACGCCCGTGGTGCTCGCGACGGCGTCGTTCAGGGATTCGAGGTGCTGAATATTGACGGCTGTGATGACCGAGATGCCCGCATTGAGCAGCTCCAGAACGTCCTCGTAGCGCTTGCGGTTCTTCGAGCCGGGGACGTTGGTGTGCGCCAGCTCGTCCACGACGGCGATTGCGGGATGGCGCGCGATGACCGACCCCACGTCCATCTCTTCGAGCGTGACGCCGCGATACTCTATGCGACGCATCGGCGCTCGCTCCAAATCACCGATCATCACCCGTGTCTCTTCCCGCCCATGCGTCTCAACCACGGCGATAACGATGTCAACTCCCTGCCGTTTAAGCTGGTGCGCGTCCTCAAGCATCTGGTAGGTCTTGCCGACGCCCGGAGCCGCGCCGATGTAAACGCGCAGCCGCGCCCTCTCGCCCTCTTTCAGCTTGGCGAGCAGAGACTCCGGTGATGGACGATTGCCGTTCTCGTTCATTCCGCCATCAAGCAGTCATGAACCTGAGGTCGGCTGCTTCCGGCCTCAGCCCCTTATTTCCTCATAGGCATCTGCCTATCCAGATCGAGATTAAGCTCCAGCACGTTCACCACGGGCTCGCCCAAGACACCGAACTGACGCCCTTCGGTGTGCGCGGCCACGATGCGGCGAATCTCCTCCTCACTGACGCCGCGCTCGCGGGCGACTCGCGGCAACTGAAACTCGGCGGCTGCCGGCGAGATGTGGGGGTCGAGTCCCGACGCGGAAGTCGTCACCAGATCAACGGGCACGGGCTTGCCTAGATTTTCTGCTTGCGCTTTCTCTACGTCTGATTTAACCCGGTCAATGAGTTTCTGATTAGTCGGGCCGAGGTTCGACCCCGAAGACGCTCCCGCATCGTAGCCGACCGCGCCCGCCGCCGAAGGGCGCGAGCGAAAATAACCGGGCGAAGAGAAAGGCTGACCGATGAGCCGAGAGCCTACGACCGTTCCGTCCGGGCGCTTGATGAGTTGCCCATTTGCCATGTCCGGGAAAATGACCTGAGCGAACCCGGTGGCGACGAGCGGGTAAATCAACCCGAACAGGATCGTGGTCACGACCGTCATCAAGATGGCTGTGATTAAATTCTTCATAACAGTTCCGGCTTTCAGCTTTCGATCCTCAGACGACTGTACACATTGATAATCCAAATCGCTCTTACGCCAGTCCGACGGCGTAGATAATCATGTCAATGATCTTGATGCCGACGAACGGGGCGACGAGACCGCCGAAGCCGTAGATCAACAGATTACGCCGCAGTAAATTGGCCGCGGACATCGGGCGATACTTGACGCCTTTAAGCGCGAGCGGGATGAGCACGATGATGACGAGCGCGTTGAAGATGACCGCCGACAGGATCGCGGACTGCGGCGTCCTCAGGCCCATGATGTTGAGCGCGTTCAGGACGGGGAACGCGACCGAGAACATGGCCGGGATGATGGCGAAGTATTTCGCCACGTCGTTGGCAATCGAGAAGGTGGTCAAAGCGCCGCGCGTCATCAAAAGCTGCTTGCCGATCTCCACAATCTCGATGAGCTTCGTCGGGTTCGAGTCGAGGTCAACCATGTTCCCAGCTTCTTTGGCGGCCTGTGTGCCCGTGTTCATCGCCACGCCGACATCAGCTTGCGCCAGCGCCGGCGCGTCGTTCGTGCCGTCGCCGGTCATGGCGACGAGCTTGCCTTCCGCCTGCTCGCGCCTAATCAAAGCCATCTTGTCTTCGGGCTTGGCTTCGGCGAGAAAGTCGTCCACGCCCGCCTCGCGCGCAATCGTCGCTGCTGTCAGCGGGTTGTCGCCCGTGATCATGATGGTCTTGATGCCCATCTGCCGGAGTTGGTTGAAGCGCTCGCGCATCCCGCCTTTCACAATGTCCTTTAGGTAAATGACGCCGAGCGGTCGCTTGTTGTCCGCGACGACCAGAGGCGTGCCACCCTGCTTGGAGATTCGCTCGACTATCTCGCGTAGCTCTTTGGGCGCGACCCCATCGCCGTTCGAGGCGACGTACTTTTCGATTGCGTCCACAGCCCCTTTGCGAATCTCCCGGCCGTCGAAGTTCACACCGCTCATGCGCGTCTGCGCCGTGAACGGGACGAAGTGCGCCTCGTGAGGCGCTAACTCGCGCCCGCGCATCCCATACTTCTCTTTGGCGAGCACGACGATGGATCGTCCTTCCGGTGTTTCGTCCGACAGTGAAGAGAGTTGCGCGGCGTCGGCCAGCGTCTGTTCGTCAATCCCCGGCAGCGGAATGAACTCGGTCGCCTGCCGGTTGCCGAGCGTGATCGTGCCGGTCTTATCAAGCAGTAGAGTGTTTACGTCGCCCGCCGCCTCGACCGCGCGCCCACTCATGGCGAGCACGTTGTGTTGAATGAGGCGATCCATCCCGGCGATGCCGATGGCAGAGAGCAATCCGCCGATGGTCGTGGGAATCAGGCAGACCAGCAAAGAGACGAGCACGAAGATGGTCTGCGGCGCGCTTGAGTAGATGGCGAACGGTTGCAGCGTGACGACCGCCAGCAGGAAGATGATGGTCAGCCCCGCGAGCAGGATGTGGAGCGCGATTTCGTTCGGCGTCTTCTGACGTTCTGCGCCTTCGACGAGCGCGATCATCCTGTCAATGAAAGTCTCTCCGGGGTTTGAAGTGATGCGTACCTTGATCTGATCGGAGAGGACGCGCGTGCCGCCCGTGACGGCGGAGCGGTCGCCGCCAGCTTCGCGTATCACGGGCGCGGACTCGCCTGTGATAGCCGACTCGTCAACGGAGGCGACGCCTTCAATGACTTCCCCGTCGCCGGGGATGAACTCTCCGGCAGAGACGACCACCACGTCGTCTTTGCGTAGCCGCGGTGCCGGCACGGTCTCCACCTGCCCATTCGGCAGCAGGCGATTGGCGACCGTCTCTGTCTTTGCCTTCCGCAGGTTGTCAGCCTGCGCTTTGCCCCGCCCCTCGGCCATCGCCTCGGCGAAGTTCGCAAACAAAACCGTGAACCAGAGCCAGAGCGTGATCTGCAATTCAAACTTGGTATCTGTCACGCCCGGCACGGGCGCGACGAGACCGCGTATGAGTTGAAATGTCGTGAGGACGCTGCCCACCTCGACGACGAACATCACCGGGTTCTTCCATATCACTCGCGGGTTCAGCTTCTTGAACGAATCTACGACTGCGCGCCTGACGAGCTGCGCGTTCCAGATGGCCTTCTTCTGTGATCTGTCAGACATACCTCGACCGAACCTCAGAAAGTTTTCCCCGCGTACATCAACAGGTGCTCGACGATGGGACCGAGACTCAAAGCCGGGAAGAAGGTCAGCGCCCCGACGATCACGATGATGCTCACGAGCAGGGTCGAGAAGAGCGGCGTCGTGACCGGGAACGTGCCCAAAGATGGCGGCACTACTTTCTTACGCGCCAGGTTGCCAGCGATGGCCAGCATGGGGATGATGATGAGGAAGCGCCCGACGAGCGTCGCCAAGCCTATCGTCGTGTTGTACCAGAGCGTGTTGGCGTTGAGTCCCGCGAAGGCAGAGCCGTTGTTGCCTGCTGCGGACGTGAAGGCGTAGAGCAGCTCCGACAGCCCGTGCGGCCCCTGATTATTGAGACTCGTTAGCCCGAACGAGGGGGAGACCGACGAGATGGCGGCAAGGAGTAAGATCGTCAGCGGAAAGATGAGCACCGCGAGCATCGCCATCTTCACGTCGTAGGCTTCGATCTTCTTACCTAAATATTCCGGCGTGCGACCCACCATCAACCCGGCGATGAAGACGGCCAGAATGATGAAGATCAGGATGCCGTACACGCCTGCGCCCACGCCGCCGAAGATCACCTCGCCGAGCATGATGTTGACGAGCGGCACCATCCCGCCGAGCGGGGTGTAGGAGTCGTGCATCGAGTTGACCGCGCCACACGAGGCGTCTGTCGTCGCTACAGCCCAGAGCGCCGAGTTGGCGATGCCGAAGCGCACCTCCTTGCCTTCCATGTTGCCGCCCGACTGCGTCGCGCTCGCAACTTGGTCTGTTCCCTTGAGCAGCGGATTGCCTCTCGCTTCAGCCCAGTAAGTCGCCACAGTGCCAGCCAGAAAGAGCACGGCCATCGCTGCCCACACGGCCCAGCCGTGCTTCTGCGAGCCTGTCATGCGCCCCAGCGTGTAAGTCAGCCCGGCGGAGACGGCGAAGATGGAGACGAGACCGATGAGGTTCGTGAGCGGAGTCGGGTTCTCGAACGGGTGCGCCGAGTTGGCGTTGAAGAAGCCGCCGCCGTTCGTGCCCCACTGCTTGATGAACTCCTGCGACGCGACCGGCCCCTGCGCGATAGTTTGCGTGGTGACTGTTTGGGTGTGAGCAGTGCCGTCGGCAGCCGTAGTCGTCACTGTCTGCGGGTCAATGAGCGTCGCCGTGTCGTAAGGTCTGAGGTTTTGCACGACGCCCTGCGAGACGAGCACGAGCGCGCCGACAAGACAGAAAGGGAGCAAGACCCACAGCCCGGCGCGCGTCATGTCCACCCAGAAGTTGCCGATGGTCTCCTTCTCGTGCCGCGCGATGCCGCGGATGAAGGCGACGGCGAGCGCGATACCTACAGCCGCGGAGACGAAGTTGTGATAAGCGAGTCCCGCCATCTGCGTGAGGTAACTCATTGTCGTCTCGCCCGCATAGCTCTGCCAGTTAGTGTTGGTGGTAAATGACGCCGCCGTGTTGAATGATAAATCCGGCGACACGGCGCTCATGCCCTGCGGGTTGAACGGCAGCACGCCTTGAAGACGTTGCATCAGATAGAGCACGAGCATTGAAACTAGGCTGAAGAAGAGCACCGCCGCGGCGTACTCCGTCCAGCGCATCTCTCGCTCCTCGTCAACGCCGGTCAATTTGTAGATAAGTCTTTCGATGGGACGTAAGGCCGGATCGAGAAACGTCTTCTCCCGGTTGAAGACGTGCGTCATGAAGACGCCCAACGGCTTCGTGACGGCGAAGACGAGCGCGAAGAAGAGCAGGATTTGTAGCCAGCCGTTCGCAGTCATGTCAGAACCTCTCCGGGCGCAGCAGGGCGTACGCGAGATAGACGAGCAGCAGAGCGGAAACCGCCAAGCCGACCATTGATTCGAGACTCATTTCCGGTCTTCCTTCACCGAAGCCTCTCGCAGCCGCGCACGTAGGCGAGCGCGAGGAGGAAGAAGGCGATTGTTAAAGCGACGTAGATCAGGTCGAGCATCAAGCACCCCGCTTCAGTTGAAGTTGTAGCCAAACTCCAGCAGGCAGAAGTTGTTGCCGCGCGATGGGTTCTGATTGCCGATTGAGTACGCGGCGTAGCCCGTCACCTTCGATCCGACTTTGAAGCTCATGCCCGGTGTGAGATAGCCCGCCGAGTGCCTGCCCGTGAAGTAGTCCGCGGCCAGCGTGACCGTCTTGCTCACGGGCTGCTCGAAGCCGAATTGACCGCCCGCGCGGTTAGCACTAGCGACCACGTTACGGGTGAAGTCGTAGCCGCCCGCCGTCAGGCGCGTCCCCGTCTTCTTGAAGGTCTTGCTGAACTCCAAGTAGACGTAGTTACCCGCATCGTAGGCGCGGTTGCGGACGGGGAGGAAGAGATGGTCTCCGACGACGACGGCGAAGCCGTTTTCTCTGCCGTCGTAAAATTTGTACTTGACGGTCGGGACGAGCGTGGTCGAGTCAGTCCCCGGCTGTATGTTGCCCGTGACGTTCAGCCCTGCCTCGACTCTGCCTCCCGCGCCGACGACGACGCGCGGCACGAACGACGAGAAGCGGCTCACCGACTCCGAATCGTTCGGTTTAAAGCTCGCGTCCAACTCGGCGTAAACCTTGCCACGTTCGAGCACGTCCGTGGTCGGCACGTTGAAGATGGTCTGCTGCGCGCGACTTGTCGCCGACAACGTGGAAAGCAAGATCAGCACGGCTAGCATCCCTGTTTTATTAAGGGGTCGCTTGCCGTTACTGCGAACGAGGCGCGCACTTGTGCTCATGGACGCGACCTTGATGGCAGGAAGTTCGGAGGGAGGAGAAAGGGGCGCAGTCTGTGCTTCCAGCAGATCGAGACAATGCGCTCCGAACGCCAGCAGCGGGATAGTCGAGAAGAATAAGATTAAGCTCAGGCGGTTTAGATAAAGTGATGCCCTTTGCGCGTTAATGAACCATCTGACGACCGTCAACAGCGCACCCAAGGCTGGGGCAATGATGCCGCCCACTAGACCCACGATAGCCCCGATAGACTGCCACGCCCGCGGGTTCCGTTTGATGAGAAACTCGATCCTCTCGAACGGGACATCCCATGCCTGGCCCCGTTTTGTTCCGCGATACTCCTTCATCCGTCCTCCTCGTCCGGGCCGAACGCGCGGAAGGGCGCGGAGCAGATTTGCTCCGCGCCCTCGCCAGTCGAATCGCGCCGCTCTTGCCCCTTCTCTAAGTGCCTACGAGGTTAGCTGACGGGCTCGGGCTGAGAAGTGCCCTACGTGAAAGCTCACGATGCGCCCCGTGCCCCGCCGCAATCGGCGAGGCGTTTGGTTCCCCCGCGCTGCCCGCCTCGACACCTGACCCGTGTGCGCGAGCAACTTCGGCTGACCGAATTGTCAACGAGCAGGATGCTACTCCCCCGCGCATAAGAAAGGGGTAAAAGGTTCGTAAATGTTTTATAAAGGCGGCGGGATAAAGAGGGCGGTTGATTTGAGAAGGTGACTGAAGCAAATTCGGCTCACACGTTGTGGATTTCGAGATTCGTCGGGCACTGCCTGACGAATCCGCCGGCAAGGTCATTCAAGTAAACCATCGAGTCCACCGGAGGTTGATCAGTCCACCGTCAAGGCCATTCTTCTGGAATCGGGACCCTAATCGAGATATACTCTAGACGGCCATTACACCGAGGCGTCCCACAGGTGCCGCCCGTCCGTTTACTCATTCTTCCGCCTAAACAAATTACCGAGTGAAAAGTGCGACCGGCTTCTGCCGTAGCTCGCCCCTACCTTGAACGGTGAACACGGGGGCGGGCCTTCCGCCCCCGTGCCCGGTAGTTTGAAAGTCACCTCCCTCTTAAAAGAGGTGAAAATGAAGAAAGATGAGATATCTCTCGAAACACTAAGACTGGCCGAACAGATAGAGCGCATCGTTCAGTATTTCGTCGAAAGACATCAGCCGAGAGTCGAGTCGTCCGAGATCAACTCGCCCTGGATGACTGAGATTCAGTTGGCCGAGTACTGGCAACTCCGTAATAAATACAAGCGGCCACACAGTCCCGCGACCGTGAACCGCTACCTTCAAGTCCTGTCGCGCATCCTGTCGATGGCTTGCGAGAATTACCTGCTCGAGTTCAACCCGATGGAGCGCGTCAAGCGGCTGAGAGAACCTGAGCCGCGCGACCGCTATCTGAATCAGTACGCGGACGACGAGGAGGAGAAGTTGGTTGAACAGCTCGCAAAATACGGCGAGCACCTCGTCGCGCTCGCCGCCCTCGATTTAGAGACCGGGCTGAGATTGGGCGAGTGGCTGAACGCGAGGTGGCGCGCTCACATGGGCGATGTCCTGAACGTCTGGCAGACCAAGACCGACAGGCCGCGCACCATGC
>Ga0081539_10002187_pt1 | contig 28690 bp, 25 predicted proteins | sample TabmetS4T2R2_FD_71023 | JGI IMG/M metagenome (GOLD analysis project Ga0081539, IMG submission 71023) | Tabebuia heterophylla rhizosphere microbial communities from the University of Puerto Rico - S4T2R2 | ecosystem: Host-associated > Plants > Roots > Rhizosphere ... | reverse complement strand
CGAGCGCGCGTAGCATTCGACCGGCGTCTTCGCTTCGAGGTACCACATGCACATGTCGAGCGCGTGCGTGCCGGAAATCACCATCGGTGAGATCGTGGTCGGATCGTCGGTGCGCTTGTAATTGTCGATCGCGACCAGGCGATTCATGAAGGCGCGCGACGTGACGAGTGTGACATCCCCGAGCGCGCCGGAGCGCACCTTCTCCTTGCCGGCAAGCCATTTGCGCCGAAAGCGCTGGGTATAGCCGACGACCGCGTCGACCTTGGCATCTTTGATCAGCTTGAGCACCTTGGCGGACTGCGCGAGGTCAGTCGCGAGCGGCTTCTCGATCAACAGCGGAATGCCGCGCTCGATCGCCGCCAGGATCGGCTCGACATGCAGATGCTCGTCGGTCGCGATGATCGCGCAGGTGACCTCGGGGCGTTGCAGCAGTTCGACGTGGCTCTGCGTCACGAAGTCGGCGCCGACCTTCGGCGCGACCTCGCCGGCGCGGTTCGGGTTCTTCTCGGCGAGCCCGACCCACTTCACCGCCGGATGACGGTTCGCGACCTCGCCGCGAAACAGCCCGACGCGCCCGCCGCCGATGATCGCAAGGCCGAGCTCTTTCGCTTGCGGTCTCATGCGGCTCTCCAGGTGGGTTGTTGTTGTGCCCTCTCCCCTTGTGGGAGAGGGCTACTCGGCGATTCAACATGGAAGATTGGGTGAGGGGTGATGCTGTAACCCCTCACCCATCGGAGTACGCTGACGAGCCTTCGATGCCCTCTCCCACAACAAGGGGAGAGGGCAAAAGTTGCTGACGCTGAGAGTTCAGCCCTCATCTTCAATTGTTCAACCCCGCGCGGATCTTCTGCTTGAACTCGGCGATCTGCGAGATCGTCTGGTTGCTCAGCGGCAGGTCGACCGGTGCGTTCAGGTCGGCCGAGAGGTCCGCGGCCGAATAGGTCTCCATCACGCGCCGCGCGCTCTCGGGCGTCACCATCACGGGCGTGTCGCGGATGCAGGCTTCGACGAAATGCAAGGTCTCCGGTCCGATGCCGCCGGCGAACACGTGATCGACCATCTCGCCCGGCATGGTCGACATCGGAAACACCTGGCCGGTCTTCTCGGTATTGAGCCAGTTGTCGCGCTGGGTGTCATCGAGCGTCAGCGCGCCCTCGGTGCCGGTGATCTCGATCCAGGTCGAGCAGTAGTTCGGATAGCTCTCGGGAAAATTCCAACCGCCGCCGATCATCACCACGGTGCCGTCATCCATCGTGACGGTGGTGAACATGATGTCGTGTGAGCCGTTCACCGGCTGCATGTAGCCGTACGCGCCTTGCGAGTAGACGCGCACTGGCTTCGCCGGCTCCAAAAGCCAGAACACGAAGTCGAGATCGTGCGTCGATTCCATCACAACCGGCGAAAGCCGCACGCGCTTGGCGATCTTCTTACCGAGCGCGCGCGACAAATGCCGGCTCACCAGCACAGAGACGACCTTGCCGAGCGTGCCGTCGGTGATTTTCTTCTTGGCGTAGGCGATCTTGGTGTTGAAGCGCTGCGAATAGCCGATGGTGAATTTCAGATTGTTGCGTTTCGCGAGCATGATCAGCTCGTCGGCTTCCCATAGCTCGAGCGCGATCGGCTTCTCGAGCATCACGTTCTTGCCGCCCTTCAGGCAGTCGCGCGCGATCGGATAGTGATTGGCCTCGGGCGTGGTCGAGATGAAGACCACCGAGATGTCCGGATTGTTGATGATGTCGTTGTAGTCGAGCGTCGCGGTCGCGGGCTTGTACAGCGCCTTCACCTCGGCGAGCCGGTCCGGCTTGATGTCGCAGAGATGCAGCTTGTCGACCAGCGCGGTGCGCGCGAGCGTCTCGGCTCGCAAGCCGCCGATCCAGCCGACCCCGATACATCCGACCTCGACCTGCTTCACCGCAACGCCTCCGGCTTGATCTTGCAGGGCTAATTGCACCGGCGCGGGCGTGCCCCGCAAGCCCTTGACTTCGCAAGCCACATTCCCGCCAATCGCAAGCCTGAGATAACGATAGGCCACCCGGGAGGCGGCGTGAAACCGGCAGCATTCGCCTACGCGAAGGCGCGCTCGCTCGAGGACGCGATCCGCCTGATTGGCGCGCACAAGGGCGAGGCGAAGCTGCTCGCCGGCGGGCAAAGCCTGATCGCCACGCTGAATATGCGGCTGTCGCAGCCGTCATTGCTGATCGACATCAACGACATCGCAGGGCTCGCGGGGATTCGCGTCGCGGGCGGCATGGTCGAGATCGGCGCGCTGACGCGCCACGTGACCTTGGAGCGCTCTTCCGACATCGCGAAACATGCGCCGCTGATCGCGCGCGCGATGCCGCATATCGCACACCCCGCGATCCGCAATCGCGGCACCGTCGGCGGTTCGCTCGCCTATGCGGATCCGGCGGCGGAGCTGCCGGCGTGTCTCGTGGCGCTCGATGGCGAGATCGACATCGTGGGGCCAGGCGGCCAGCGCAGCGTAAAGGCCGACGATTTCTTCAAGGGATTGTTCGAGACGGCGCTTGGCCCCGGCGACGTGCTGACGGCCGTGCGGTTTCCGACGGCAACTGCGCAAACGCGGGTCGGTTTTGCGGAGCTGGCGCGCCGTCACGGCGATTATGCCATGGTGGGGCTGGCGGCGACCGCGAAAGCCAACGGGAAGGGCCTCGCCGATCCGCGGCTCGTCTATTTCGGTGTCGGCGCGACGCCGATCCGCACCCGCGGCGCCGAGGCCGCACTCGCACGCGGCGATATCGACGCGGCCGTACAGGCGCTCGATCTCGATCCGCCCGACGACATCCAGGCGACCGGAGCCGTGAAGAAGCACCTCGCCGGCGTGTTGTTGCGCCGCGTCGCCGCGCAGCTCATGGATGACGCATGAGCACGCTCGATATTCGCATGACGGTGAACGGCGAGAGCGTCGCCGAGACAATCGAGCCGCGCGTGACGCTGGTCGACTTCCTGCGCGAGACCTTGGGCCTGACCGGGAGCCATGTCGGCTGCGAGCACGGCGTGTGCGGCGCCTGCACGGTCCGTCTCAACGGCGCGATCGTGCGCGGCTGCCTCACGTTGGTGGCGCAGTGCGACGGTGCCACGGTCGAGACCATCGAGGGCGTCTCGGACAGCGGAAGGATCAGCGATCTGCAGGAGGCGTTCCGAAGACGCAATGCGCTGCAATGCGGCTTCTGCACGCCCGCCATGCTCTTAACCGCGCAGGATCTGCTGGCGCAGAATGCGACGCCGAGCCGCGAACAGATCCGCCAGCACATCTCCGGCAACTACTGCCGCTGCACCGGCTACCAGGCGATCGTCGACGCGGTCGAGGCGGTCGCGCAATCGCGTGCACAAGGAAAATCACAATGAACGAGCACTTGAAGCCGCAGAGCGTCTCGCAGAGGGCCGATGAGCTCGAAGAGCACATGATGCACGAGCTCGAGCGCGTCGTGACCAAGTCGACGCTGCACTATCTGGCCGAAGGCCAGCTGAAGATGGACACGGCTCCGGCCGCCTGGGCCAAAAATCCGCAGGCGATCTTCAACATGGGCGCCGACCCGCGCCTGCCGCCGATGCCCGCGAAGCCGACACTCATTGACTATTTCCGCTGTCGTTTCGCCGCGCACGCGCACCTGTTGCAGAGCGCCACCCATGCGCTGAAGGCCGGTCACAACGAGAAGATCATCCTCGCCTGCCTGCTGCACGACATCGGCGTCGTCAGCTTCATCCGCTGCGACCATGGCTACTGGGGCGCGCAGATGATCGAGCCTTACGTCGACGAGGAGGTGAGCTGGGCGGTGCGTACGCACCAGGCGCTGCGCTTCTTCCCCGACGAGTCGGTCGGCTACGTCTATCCCGAAATGTACATCAAGCTGTTCGGCGATGATTACAAGCCGGAGCCGTATATCGTCGCCGAATACGAGCGCGCGCGAAATCACAAATGGTACATGACGTCGCGGCTGATCTGCGTGAACGACATCTATTCGTTCGATCCCAACATGAAGGTGAACCTCGACGACTTCGTCGACATTATCGGGCGCAACTTCCGCCAGCCGGAGGAAGGCCTCGGCCTCGACAACTCGCCTTCGGCGCACATGTGGCGCACCATGATGTGGCCGAATCGGTTCTTGTGAGTGCTGCGATGAGCGGGCCTATGAGTTCTTGCTCGGGCTGTGCCGGCTCCTACCCTCCCCCTTGCGGGGAGGGTCGATCGCTGCGCTTTGCGCAGCGATCGGGGTGGGGGTCAGGGTTTGTCGAACAGTCGGTGCCAAGAACTCTGACCCCCACCCCCAACCCCTCCCCAGCAAAAGGGCGTTCACGCCCGTCTTCGACGGGCTATGGGGGAGGGGAGCCCTCCTGCGTATGCGGAGCGGGCGCATGAAAATCGTCGACGACAATCCGCCCGTGCTGACGGCGCTCGACCGGCCCAATTCCTATATCGGCCGCGCGGTGCCGCGTCCCAACCTGACGCGGCTGACCGAGGGGCGCGGGCAATATGTCAGCGACGTCACGTTGCCGCGCATGGGGCATGTCGCCTATGTGCGCTCGCCGCACGCGCATGCGCGCATCGTGGCGATCGCGACGGCGGCCGCGAAGCAGGCGGCGGGCGTGATCGCAGTCGTGACCGGCGCGGAGCTTGCAAAAGTCATCACGCCGTGGGTCGGCGTGCTCACGCATCTCAAAGGCATCAAGTCGGCGCCGCAGCACGCGATCGCGGTCGAGCGGGCGTGCTGGCAGGGGGAGGCGGTGTGTGCGGTCGTCGCACGCACGCGCGCGCAGGCCGAGGATGCGTGCGAGCTGGTCGAAGTCACCTACGAGGAATTGCCCGCGGTCACCGATGCCGAGACCGCGCTCGATGCCGCAACGCCGGTGATCCATCCGGAGCTTGGCGACAATCTCACCTTCGAGCGCGTGCATGTCGCGGGCGATCCGGACAAGGGCTTCGCCGAAGCCGACGAAGTGATCGAGACGACATTCCACTTCGGCCGCCATACCGGCGTCACCAACGAGCCGCGCGCGATCGTCGCCGACTGGAATCCCGGCGAGCAGCGCCTCACCGTGTATCAGGGCACGCAGGCGCCGCATATGATGCAGAACCTGTTCGCCAAGCATTTGGGCTTGGAAGAACCGCAGGTGCGCGTCATCACCAAGGATGTCGGCGGCTCGTTCGGCATCAAGGTGCACACCTACGCCGACGAGATGGCGACGGTCGCGCTCTCCAAGCTGCTGCGCCGTCCGGTGAAGTTCGTGGCGGACCGGCTGGAAAGCTTCGTCACCGACATTCACGCGCGCGATCACCGCGTTGCCGCGAAGATCGGCGTCAAACGCGACGGCACGATCACAGCGTGGGAGATCGACGATCTTACCGGCATCGGGCCTTACTCGGTCTATCCGCGCACCAGCGGCATCGAGGCGAACCAGGTCGTCAACCTGACCGGCGGGCCTTATACCTGCCCGAACTATCGCGCCCGCGCGCGCGTCGTGTTCCAGAACAAGAACGTGATGTGCCAGTACCGCGCGGTCGGCCACCCGATCGCGACCGCGGTGACCGAAGGCCTGGTCGATCTCGCCGCGATGAAGATCGACATGGACCCGCTGGAGATCCGGCGTCGCAATCTCATTCCGGACGAGGCGTATCCGGCCTCGGGTCCGTCCGGCATCAAGTTCGAGAAGCTGTCGCATCACGAGACGCTCGCGCATATCGACGCGCTGATGAACTATGCGGGCCTGCGCGCCGAGCAGCAGCGTCTGCGCAAAAAGGGCATCTATCGCGGCATCGGCTTTGCGTCCTTCATCGAGGTGACCAATCCGTCCGCGGCGTTCTACGGCGTCGGCGGCGCGAAGATCTCGGCGCAGGACGGCGCCACGGTGAAGCTCGACGCACAGGGCAACATCGCGGTGCACACCGGCGTGACCGAGCAAGGGCAGGGCGCCGAGGCGGTGATCGCACAGGTCGCCGCGAGCGCGTTCGGCGTGGCAATCGAGCGCGTGCGCGTCGTGACCGGCGACACCGACAACACGCCCTATGGCGGCGGCACGTGGGCGTCGCGCGCGGCCGGCATCGGCGGCGAAGCCGCCTGGCAGGCCGGCAAGGCGCTGCGCGGCAATGTGCTGGCAGTCGCGGCGAGCATCTTGCAAGCAGACGCGCAGGCGCTCGACATTCGCAACGCCGTGGTGGTCGACGCCGACACTGGACGCGAGCGGATCGGCCTCGATGAGGTCGCGCGCATCGCCTATTTCCGGCCTGATACGTTGCCGCCCGGCTTCCAGGCCGAGCTGATCGCGACGCGGCACTACGTGCCGCGGCAATGGGCGTTCTCCTTCACCAATGGCGCGCAGGCGAGCTATCTCGAGGTCGACACCGACACCGGCTTCATCAAGCTCTTGAAGCACTGGTGCGTGGAGGATTGCGGCACAGTCATCAATCCGCAGCTGGTTGATGAGCAGGTGCGCGGCGGGGTGGTGCAGGGGCTCGGCGCCGCGCTGTTCGAGCACTGCCTCTATGACGAGCGCGGCCAGCTGCTGAACGGCAACATGGCCGATTACCTGGTCCCGATGGCGGCCGAAATGCCGGACATTGAGGTGGGGCACGTCGTGACGCCGACCGCGGACTCCGAGCTCGGCGCGAAAGGCGCCGGCGAGGCCGGCACGGCCGGCGCGCCCGCGGCGGTGATCAACGCGGTTAACGATGCGTTGAGCCCGCTCGGCGCGAAGCTGATCACCGAGATGCCGATTACGCCGGCAGTCGTGCTCAAGGCGCTAGGGAAGGTGTGATCCAAGTCACCGCGCGTGACAGCGTCACGCCCCGGAAAGACGAGCCAGATATGCAGTCCTGCGGATTGACGAGAAAGTAAGCAAGCTTACTTTAGGCGCCGCCTCGCAGAACCCGTAGGAACTCATGCGCCCGCGCAGCCCTCAACGCGAATTTGCATTTACTCTCAATGACGTAGCTCGCCTGCTGCGAACTTATGCAGACCAGCGCGCACGCCAGCTCGGCATGACACGAGCCCAATGGGCCGTGCTGGCGCGGCTCGAGGCCAATGAAGGGCTGAAGCAGTCAGAGCTCGCCGAGATCCTCGACCTGCAGCCGATCACGCTGACGCGGCTGGTGGATCGGCTGTGCGCGAACGGGCTGATCGAGCGTCGCGCCGATCCCGACGACCGGCGCGTCAAACGCCTCTATCTGACGGCGCAGGCGCGCCCACTGATGGACCGACTTGCTGATCTCGGTCAGGATCTGATGGGCGCGGTGCTCGAGGGGCTCGATACCAAGACGGTCGAGCGGGTGATCCGCGAGCTTTCCCAGGTGAAGGAAAATCTGAAGAGCGCGATTGCCAGCAGGATCTCCGACAAGCCGGCGGCGAAAGCCGCCGCGGCGGCGTGAGGGCACGATGGCCGACAAAGTCGTCGAGCTGCGCAAGACCCAAGACGACGAGGTCGCGGCACCTTCGCTCGCGACCGCGCCGAAGCGCTCGCGCGCGCGGTTGCGGATGGTGCTGCTGGTCATCATTCCGCTCATCGCGCTTGGCGTCGGCTCCTATTTCTATCTCATGTCCGGCCGCTATATCTCGACCGACAACGCCTATGTCGGCGCGCAAAAGGTGCTGATCACGCCGGACATCTCCGGCAAGATCGCCAAGGTGACCGTGACCGAAGGCCAGCGTGTCAACGCCGGCGATCCGCTGATCGAAATCGATTCCGAGCCGTTCCGCATCGCTGTCACGCAAGCCGAAGCACGGCTCGCCGGCGTGCGCACGGATTTCGCCAACCTGAAAACCAACCATGCTTCGCAGGCACGGCGCATCGCGCTCGCGCGTGAGACGGTGGAGCTGAAGCAGCGCGATGTCGCGCGCAAGACGACACTGCTCGGCAACAAGACCGGCTCGCAGATGGACGTGGACAATGCGATCACGGCCGTGGTGACCGCGAAGACGCAGCTCGAAATGCTCGAGCAGCAGCAGGAAGCGATCAAGAACCAGCTGCTCGGCGATCCGAACCTGCCGATCGAAAAGTTTCCACCCTACGCGCAGGCTGCGGCGGCGCTCGATCAGGCGAAGCGCGATCTTGACCATACCGTGCTGCGCGCGCCGATCGCCGGCATGGCGACGCAGGTCGCGAGCATCCAGCTCGGCCGATACGTCGCGGCCGGCACGCCGGTGTTCAGTCTGGTCGACGACACCAGGCCCTGGATCGATGCCAACCCGAAGGAAACCGACATCACGCATCTGAAAGTCGGGCAGGTGGTCGCGATCACGGTCGACACCTTCCCGGGACGAAGCTTCCGTGGCGTCGTCGCGGCGGTCAGCCCCGGCACCGGGGCGCAGTTTGCGATCCTGCCGCCGCAGAACGCGAGCGGCAATTGGGTGAAGGTCGTGCAGCGCGTGCCGGTGCGGATCGAGTTCAACGCGACCGAGGACGTGCGTGACCTGCGCGCCGGCATGAGCGTCACGGTCGACATCGATACCGGCCGGCAAAATACCGTGCTCTCCGCACTCGGCCTGTCCAGCAAGGCCGCCGAGCCGCGCAAATGATGCGCGCCGCCGCGGCGCTTTCTCCCGGCGCGCGCCGCGCGTTGCTCACGATCTGCGCGATGACGGCGACCATCATGCAGGCGCTCGACACCACCATCGCGAATGTGGCGCTGCCTTACATGCAGGGCTCGCTGTCGGCTTCGCTCGACCAGATCAGCTGGGTGCTGACCTCGTATATCGTTGCCGCCGCCGTGATGACTGCGCCGATCGGCTGGCTGTCCGACCGTTTCGGCCGTAAGAAGCTGTTTCTCGTCTGCGTCGCCGGCTTCACGGTCGCGTCGCTGCTTTGCGCACTGGCGCAGAGTATTGGGCAGATCGTCGCGTTCCGGCTGATGCAGGGCATGTGCGGCGCCGCGCTGGTGCCGCTGTCGCAGTCCGTGCTGCTCGACGCCTATCCGATCGAGCAGCGCGGCCAGGCAATGGGCATCTGGGGCGTCGGCGTGATGCTCGGGCCGATCATGGGCCCGACGCTCGGCGGCTGGCTGACCGAGAACTACTCCTGGCACTGGGTGTTCCTGGTCAACCTGCCGGTCGGCATCGTGACGGTGCTCGGCCTCATCGTGTTCATGGACGAAACCGAGCGCCACGAGCATCTGCGCTTCGACTGGTTTGGTTTCATCGCGCTCGCGGCCGGCATCGGCGGCATGCAGCTGATGCTCGATCGCGGCGAGCAGCGCGGCTGGTTCGGCTCGCCCGAGATCGTCGCCGAGCTGATCATCTCGATCGTGGGCTTCTACTATTTCTTCGCGCACTCGCTCACCACCGACGAGCCGTTCGTGCGCTTTGCGATCTTCAAGGACCGCAACTTCCTGATCAGCTGCTTCTTCATGCTGATCATGGGGCTGATGCTGTTTTCCTCGTTGGCGCTGTCGGCGCCGTTCATCTTGAACGTACTCAACTATCCGATCGAAGGCGCCGGCTGGCTGCTCGCCTCGCGCGGCGTTGGTACGCTGCTCGGCATGCTGGTGGTCGGCCGGCTGTTGCGCGTGATCGAGGCGCGCTGGCTGATCCTCGCCGGGCTCGTGATCACGGCGCTGACGCTTTATCAGACCACCGGCTTCACTGATAACACGTCGGGACGGACCGTCGTGATCTGCGGTATCATGCAGGGCCTCGGCATGGGCTCCGTGTTCATTCCGCTGAGCACGGTCGCATTCGTGACGCTGGCGCCGCGTTTTCGCACTGACGGCACCGCGATGCTCACGCTGGTGCGCAACGTCGCGAGCTCAGCGGGCATCTCGGTGGTGATTGCCAATCTCACCAACATGACGAGCACGTTCCACAGCCAGCTCGCCGAGCACATGTCGCCGTTCAACAATGCGCTGCAGCATCCGGACGTGGCGCGCTTCCTGGACCTTGCGACCGATCAGGGCCGCGCGATCGCGGATCAGATGATCACGCTGCAGGCGGTGATCATGGCCTATGCCAATGATTTCATGCTGCTGACCGCGGTCTGCGTCATCTCGATCCCGTTCGTGTTCGCGATCGGGTCGACGCACTCGCTGCGCGGCAGCAAGGTCACCGTCGAAGTGGTGGAGTAACTACCACAGTCCTCATCCTGAGGAGCATGCCACGCTTTAGCGTGGCATGCGTCTCGAAGGATGGCCATGCATTCGGAGCTTGCCGCCATCCTTCGAGGCTCGGCCTTCGGCCGAGCACCTCAGGATGAGGGCTTCAACCAAACTCCCGCCGCACCTTCTCGGTATGCTCGCCAAGCGCCGGAATGCGTCCGTACGCACGCTCCTCGTCACGGATCGGCGCCGGCGCCGGATACGACACCGGCCCGTGCGGCGTGTCGACGCTGATCCGACGCAGATGCGGGTGCGCGATCAGGCCGGCCACATCATTCACGCGCGCAAATGCGATGTCGGCGGCGAGCAGCTTGTTCGACAGCGTCTCGACATCGATCGTCGCAAAGGCGGCGGCGACCTTGCCGTCGGTCTCGACGCGATGCTGCACGCGGCTGGTGACGGTCGCGAATGTCGGATCGGCCGCCAGCGCCTTGTCGCCCATCACGTCGGCGGCGAGGATGCGCCACTCGCGGTCGTTCTGGATCGAGATCAGGATGTCGGCGCCCTCCCGCGATTTGAACACGCCGTAGGGCGCGATCGAGGGATGCGCGAGACCCAGCCGCTTCGGCGGCTGGCCGCCCTCGTGATGCAGCAGCGGCACCGTCATCCAGTCGGCCATCGCGTCGAACAGCGACACGCTGATCGCGGCGCCTTCGCCGGTGCGGCCGCGGCCGATGATCGCCTCAAGCACCGCCTCATAGGCATTCATGCCGCAGGCAACATCCGTCACCGAAACGCCGACGCGCGCCGGCGCTTCCGGGCCGCCGGTCACCGAGGCGAGGCCGGATTCCGCCTGCACCAGCAGGTCGTAGGACTTGCGGCTGGCGTAAGGCCCGGTCTCGCCGAAGCCGGTGATCGAGCAGCAGATGAGCTTCGGATAATCGCGCCGCAGTCGCTCGATCGCGAAGCCGAGTTTCCCGACCGCGCCGGGCTTGAGGTTCTGGATGAACACGTCGGCCTTGGCGAGCAGCTTCTCGAGCAGCGCCTTGTCGTCGGGCTTGGTCAGGTCGAGGATGACGGATTCCTTGCCGCGATTGAGCCAGACGAAATAGGCGCTTTCGCCGCGCGCGAGGCTGTCATAGCCGCGCGCGAAATCGCCTTCCGGGCGCTCGATCTTGATGACGCGCGCACCGGCATCGGAAAGGCGGCAGGAGCAGGTCGGCGCCGCGACCGCCTGCTCGAGCGAGACGACGAGGAGGCCTTCGAGGGGAAGTGGCATCAATAAGACCGCGGCAAGCCCAGCACGTGCTCGGCGAGATAGGAGAGGATCAGGTTGGTCGAGATCGGCGCGACCGAGTAAAGCCGCGTCTCGCGGAACTTGCGCTCGATATCGAACTCTTCCGCAAAGCCGAAGCCGCCATGGGTCTGCACGCACATGTCGGCGGCGGCCCAGGAGGCGTCGGCGGCCAGCAGTTTCGCCATGTTGGCCTCGGCACCGCAGTCCTTGCCCTGTTCGTAAAGTGAGGCCGCCTCATGCACCATCAGCTCGGCGGCGCGCATCTGCGCATAGGCGCGCGCGATCGGAAACTGGATGCCCTGATTCTGTCCGATCGCGCGGCCGAAGACGCGGCGGTCCTTGGCGTAGGCGGTTGCCTTCTCGATGAACCATTTGCAGTCGCCGATGCATTCGGCGCCGATCAAGATGCGCTCGGCATTCATCCCAGCGAGAATGTAGCGAAAGCCCTGGCCTTCTTCGCCGATGAGATTTTCCGCCGGCACGCGCAGATCGTCGAAGAAGACCTCCGTGGTCGCGTGATTCATCATCGTGCGGATCGGATTGATCTTCAGCGCGTCGCCGGCCGCATGCATGTCGACGAGGAAGACCGAGAGACCCTCGGTGCGCTTCTTGACATGGTCGCGCGGCGTCGTGCGCGCGAGCAGCAGCATCAGGTCGGAATGCTCCGCGCGCGAGGTCCAGATCTTCTGCCCATTGATGACATAGGCGTCATTCCCGTCGCGCACCGCGGTGGTGCGCAGCGCCAGCGTGTCGGTGCCCGAGGTCGGCTCGGTCACGCCGAAGGCCTGCAGCCGCAGTTCGCCGGTCGCGATGCGCGCCAGATAGCGGCTCTTCTGATCGGAATTGCCGTGCCGCAGCACGGTGCCCATCATGTACATCTGTGCATGGCAGGGCGCGCCATTGCAGCCCGCGGCCTGGATCTCCTCCATGATCGCGGCGGCCGCCGACATGGTGAGCCCGCTACCGCCGTACTCCTCGGGGATCAGCGCGGCGAGGAACCCGGCCCTGGTCAGCGCTCCGACGAACTCGGTCGGGTAGGCGCGCTCGCGGTCAAGCCGGCGCCAGTATTCGCCCGGGAAGTCTGCGCATAGCGCCCGCACTGCCGCGCGGATGCTGGCAATCTCCTCGGTGTCATGCGCGGCTTTCATCTCGTTTCGCTTGTTTGGCGCATGAGGTGGGTTCCGTCCCGATCAAGTCCGGGGCAGAATTTTCGCGGGTCATGCGCCGATCTCCGCCTTCCCGTTGTTCAACACGATCACGTCGCGTTCGACAAGACGTGCACGGAAACTCACGATCGGCCCGTCGCGCCACATCTCGGTGCGGATCGTTTCGCCCGGATAGACCGGCGCGGAAAAGCGACCCGCAATCGACTTGAAGCGCGCCGGATCATAACCGCACATTGTCCTGAGAATGGCATGCCCGGCGACCCCGAAGGTCGCGAGCCCATGCAGGATCGGGCGCGGGAAGCCGGCTTTCTTGGCGATCTCGGGATCCGCGTGCAGCGGGTTCATGTCGGCGTTCCAGCGGTAGATCAATGCCATCTCGGGCCGCGTCGGCAGATCGCAGACTGTGTCCGGGGCGCGGTCGGGAATACGATGCGGTGCCGGAGAGGGCCGCTGCGGACCGCCGAACCCGCCATCGCCGCGCGCGAACGTCGTCTGCGTAATCGTCGCACAGAGCTCGCCAGTCGCTTTGTCGTGCACTTTGCGCTGCGACAAGATCAGCGCGCCCTTGCCCGGCCCTTTGTCGATCGCATCGATCACGCGCGTATGGCTCACGACCGTGCCGGAGGCGGGGAGCGGCTTGTGAATGACGAGGTCGTGCTCGCCGTGCACGATCTTGACCCAGTCGATTCCGGTGTCGAGATCGCGCGCCCACATGCCCGGCTGCGCGACCACAACCGGGAAAGTCGGCAGTATCTTCACGTTCTTCTCGTAGACAAAAGGCAGCTGGTCCTCGTCGACCGGATCCTGCCCGAAGCCGAGGCTCAGCGCGTAGAAGATCGGATCGCGCGGCGCATAGGTGCGTTCGACGTCCGGAATCTTCAGGGCGAGCAGCTTGTCGTAGACGATCGCCATCGTTTTACACCCCCGTCATTCCGGGGCCGAGCGAAGCGAGGAGCCCGGAATCCATAGCCACGATCCCTTCAATTGAAACTCCCTTCGCGCGAATCTCGTGCCCCTGAGTTTATGGATTCCGGGCTCGCGACTTCGTCGCGCCCCGGAATGACCAAAGTCAGACCGGATCCCAGGAGAACACGTCGCCCGAGCGCTCGAGCGGCGTCAGCGATTGCTTGAACGCCTTCTTGAGCTGGGTGTCGATCTTCTCGGGTGTCCAACCGTCGGAGCGGTGCAGCACGCGGATCGGCCGCGTTTGCGAGAACAGGAAGATCTCGTTGTTGCGCACGCCGAAGATCTGCCCGGAAATTCCGTCCGCCTTGTCGGAGCAGAGATAGACCACGAGCGGCGCGACCTTTTCGGGCGTCATTTGCTTCAGGCGTTCGACTCGCGCCTTGTCGGAATCGGTCTCGGTCGGGATCGATCCGATCATGCGGCTCCAGGCCGACGGCGCGACCGCGTTCGAACGTACATTGTAGCGCGCCATGTCGAGCGCGATGCCCCGGGAAAGCCCATGAATGCCAAGCTTCGCCGCCATGTAGTTGGCCTGGCCGAAATTGCCGATCAGGCCGGAGGTCGAGGTCATGTGCACCATCGCGCCGCTTTCCTGCTCGCGGAAATGCGTCGCGGCGGCGCGCGCGATGTTGAACGAGCCGTTGAGATGCACATTGATGACGTCGTGCCAGTCCGACCAGCTCATGCGATGAAAGATGCGATCACGCAGGATGCCGGCATTGTTGACCACGATGTCGAGCTTGCCGAAGCTATCGAGCGCGGTCTTGACGATCGTCTCGGCATTTTGCGGCTCGGTGATCGAAAGCGTGTTGGCGACCGCCTTGCCGCCGGCCTCTCTGATTTCGTCGACCACGGCCTGCGCCGGCCCGACATCCGATCCCGAGCCGTCGATCGCGGCACCGACATCGTTCACCACGACGCTCGCGCCTTCCCGCGCCATCAGCATCGCAATGGCGCGTCCGATGCCACGGCCGCCGCCGGTCACGATCGCAACCTTGCCGGAGACAATACCCGTCATGCGTCCCGCCCCTTCATGTTGTCGCGCCCGCGCGGCGGGCCATGCGCGATTAAAGCAAGCCGCGCGCGGCCCGGTCCATAGCCATCAGGCCGGCGCGCGAGATCGGCTGATCTGACTATTGCGCAGAGCGGAATAGAGCATGATCCCGAAAGGCCTGCCCCGCACTTGATGCGGGGTGGATACCGGTTTTCGGGAAAGGCCTGTCCCGGACTTGATCCGGGATCATGCTCCACGAAAAACTACCCCCAAATCTCGTCGGCGAGTTCGACGATCATTGCGAGCTTCGCCCATTGCTGCTTCTCGGTGAGGATGTTGCCCTCCTCGGTCGAGGCGAAGCCGCATTGCGGCGAGAGGCAGAGCTGCTCGATGGCCACGTATTTCGTCGCCTCGTCGATGCGCCGCTTGAGGTCGTCCTTCTTTTCCAGCTCGCCGAGCTTGGAGGAGACGAGGCCGAGCACGATCTGCTTGTTCCCCTTCGGCACGAAGCGCAGCGGCTCGAACCCGCCGGCGCGATCGGTGTCGTATTCGAGGAAGAAGCCGTCATAGTCGAGCTGGCCGAACAACACCTCGGCGACCGGCTCGTAGCCGCCCTCGGAAATCCAGGTGGAACGGAAGTTGCCGCGGCAGATATGCGTCGTGATCGTCATGTCGGCGGGTTTCGCGGCGAGCGCCGCGTTGATCATCCTGGCGTATTTCTCCGGCAGCTCGTCCGGATTGTCGCCGCGCTGGCGCGACTGCGCGCGCTCCTTCTCGGAGCAGAGAAACGCCCAGATCGTGTCGTCGAACTGCAAATAGCGGCAGCCCGCCGCGTAGAATGCCTTCACGACCTTGGCATAGGCCGCCCCGAGATCGTCGAAGAACTGGTCGAGATCGGGATAGAGCGTTTTGCTGATTGAGGCGCGCCCGAAGCGGAAATGCATCAGCGTCGGCGACGGGATCGTCATCTTCGGCGTCACGCGCGTGTTTGTTTGCAGGAACTTGAAATGCTCGATCATCGGGTGATCGGAAAACCCGATCTTGCCGACGACGTCCGGCCGCTCCGCCTTGGTCTGCACGCCGGCGAACTGGATGCCCTGCGCGATCTGTTTCATCTCGACGCCGTCGAGCCCGCAGAGAAAGTCGAAATGCCACCAGGCGCGGCGGAACTCGCCGTCGGTCGCGAGCTTGAGGCCGCATTCTTCCTGTTTGGCGATGATCTTCTTGATCTCGGCGTCCTCGATCGCCTTCAGCTCGGCAGCGGGAAGCGCGCCTTTCTCGCGCTTGGCGCGCGCCTCCTTGATCGGCGCGGTACGCAGAAAGCTGCCAACATGATCGGCGCGGAACGGCGGTTTGGTGCGTTGCATGTGAGTCCTCTCTTTGTCGTGCGAAGTTCGTAGTTCGTAGGGTGGGCTAAGGCGCGAAGCGCCGAGCCCACGCGGTTCGCGCCGGCCCGGTGAATGGTCCGCGTGGGCTTCGCTTGCGCTCAGCCCACCCTACTATTCGCCCTTTACCCCCACACGTCCTGCGCCACCTCGACGATGCGGCGCAGCTTCGCCCATTGCTCGTCCTCGGTCAGCGTGTTGCCTTCCTCGGTCGAGGCGAACCCGCACTGACCGGAGAGGCAGAGCTGATCGAGCGGCGCGAATTTCGCCGCCGCCTCGATGCGGCGCTTCAGCTCGTCCTTGCTCTCGAGCGTGCCGGTTTTGGTGGTGACGAGGCCGAGCACGACCTGCTTGCCTTTCGGCAGCATGCGCAACGGCTCGAAGCCGCCCGAGCGCTCGTCGTCATATTCCATGAAATAGCCGTGCACGTTGATCTTGTTGAACAGGATCTCCTGCACGGCGTCGTAGCCGCCCGCGCCCATGAAGGTTGATTTGTAGTTGCCGCGGCACATGTGCATCGTGATGGTCATGTCGGACGGGATGTCCGACATCGCCACATTGATCAGATCGCCATAGATTTCGCCGAGTCTCGCCGGATCGTCGCCGCGGTCGCGCATCTGCTGGCGATAATTCTCGTCGCACAGCATCGCGATGAACACTTCGTCGAGCTGCAGGTAGCGGCAGCCGGCATCGGCGAACGCCCGCACGGCCTTGCGATAGGCTTGTCCGACGTCATGGAGGAAGCCATCAAGATCGGGGTATGTCGCCTTGTCGATTGGCGTCGCCTTCGGTCGGCCGTAGATCGCGGACGGCGCCGGAATCGTGATCTTCGGCGTCACCTTCGTGTGCGCGGCGACGAACTTGTAGTGCTCGATCATTGGATGACCGGAGAAGCCGACCTTGCCGGTCACCTTGATCCCTTCATTACGCGTCTTCACGGCCGCGAAGGCGATGCCGTTGTCCATGACGTGGCGCTCGACACCGTCGAGCGCCCAAAGAAAATCGAGATGCCACCAGGAGCGGCGGAATTCGCCGTCGGTGACGGACTGCAGGCCGACCTCTTCCTGCTTCTTGATGACGCGCTCGATCTCGCGGTCCTCGAGCGCCTTCAGCTCCGCGGCCGAGACCTCGCCGCTGGCATGCTTGGCGCGTGCGTCCTTCAACGCGGCCGGGCGCAGCAGGCTGCCGACATGATCGGCGCGAAAGGGTGGCTTGGTGCGTTTCATGAGCTTCCCCAGATTTCGTCAGCAATCTCGACGATCATGCGCAGCTTCGCCCACTGTTCGTCCTCGGCGAGCGTGTTGCCCTCCTCGGTCGAGGCGAAGCCGCATTGCGGTGACAGCGCCAGCTGATCAAGCGGCGCGAACTTTGCGGCCTCCTCGATGCGGCGCAGAATGGTATCGCGGCTCTCGAGCGCGCCGGTCTTCGAGGTGACGAGGCCGAGCACGACAATCTTGCCCTTGGGCAGAAAGCGCAGCGGCTCGAAACCACCGGCCCGCGCGCTGTCGTACTCCATGAAGTAGCCGTGCACGTTGATCGTGTTGAACAGGATCTCGGCCACCGGCTCATAGCCGCCGCTCGCCACGAAGGTCGAGCGAAAATTGCCGCGGCACAGATGCATGGTGATGGCCATGTCGGGCGGAATGTCCGAGATCGCGGCGTTGATCATGGCCGCATAGGTGAGCGGCAGCGAGTCGGGATCATCGCCGCGCGCCTTGACGTGCTCGCGCAGTGACGGATCGCACAGGTAGGCGAGGTTCACCTCGTCGAGCTGCAGATAGCGGCAGCCGGCGTCAGCAAAGCCGCGCACGACCTTGGCGTAGAGGTCGCCGAGGTCGCGATAGAAGTCCGCCATGTCGGGATAGATCGCCTCCGGCACGGCGGCGCGGCCCTGGCGGAAGTGCAGCGCAGACGGGGAGGGGATCGTGACCTTCGCGGTCTGCCGCGTGTGATCGGCGACGAATTTCCAATGCGCGATCTGCGGATGGCCGGAGAAGCGGCCGAGCTTCTCCTTCACGCGCGACACCCATTGCTTCGGCTGCGCGCCGCCCTGGAATTTGAGCTTGCGGTCGCCGAGGAAGGTCTCGATGCCGTCGAGCGCCTGCAGGAAATCGGTCTGCCATGAGGCGCGGCGAAATTCGCCATCGGTGATCGATTTCAGGCCGACCGCCTCCTGTTTGGCGATCAAGGCCTCGATGGCGCGGTCCTCGATCTCCGTGAGATCGCCGGGCGAAATCTCGCCGCGCTCGCGTTGCGCGCGTGCTTCTCTGAGCGCCGCCGGGCGAAGCAGGCTGCCGACATGGTCAGCCCGAAAGGGCGGTCGCGTACGCTGCACGTTTCTTATTCCTTGGACTTGACCCACCCCGGCTCGGTTCGCTCGCCGACCCTCCCCCTGCGGGGAGGGATGGGAGAGTCAGCGGCTCATTCCGCCGCCGCGAGCGCGACCTGCGTCTGCTCGAGCACGAAGTCGTACTTCACTTCGTAGAACGGCACGTCGACCATCTCGCCGTTCGGCGCCTTGCCGGGCGGCTTCTTCACGAACTCGACGACGAGCGGCTCCTTCACGCCGTAGACGACGTCGTTGTCGATGTACTCGTCGCCTTGCTGGAACAGATGCGTGATCAGGCCGTGATAGCCCGGCGCCGAGAGCGCGAAGTGAATGTGCGCCGGGCGCATGTGGCTCATATTGGTCTTTTCCATCAGCGCGCCGATCGGGCCGTCCATCGGGATGGTGTAGCTGATCGGCGCGACCGTGCGCACGCAATAGGATCCGTCCGCCTGCGTATGATAGATGCCGCGCATCCACGGCTCGGCGGTGCGGCGCTGCTCTTCGTAAAGTCCCTCGCCGTCGGTCTGCCATAGATCGAGCATGGCGCCGGCGATCGGCCGGCCATCGAGACCACGTACCGTGCCGGTGACGAAGCACGGAATGCCCGGCGCCTTCCCGGCCATGTCGGCGCCATTCTCGAACTCCGGCGCATCCGGAATGTGGAAGGGGCCCTCGACCGTGCTCGGCGTCGCGCCGGCGACGCGGCGGTTATTGATGTCGTCGACCAGCATGCTCACGCCCATCACGTCGGACGCGAGAATGAACTCCTGGCGCTTGTCGTCGCATTTCTGGCCGATCGCGGTGAGGAACTTGATCGCCTCGAACCATTCCGCGCCGGTCGGCCGTACCTCGCTGACGAAAGCATGCAGATGCTTGACGGCGGATTGCATCACTTCGCGCAGGCGAGGATCCGGAATGTCCTCCCAGCGCTTCAGCACGGTCTTGGTGTATTCCTCGCCTGTCACTAAAGCCATGGATCTCTCCCAACCTTATGGCGCGGGAACGCCGCTTTCGTTGGCCAGATAGTGGGTTTGGCCGTGCCTTTGGTCAACTCCCGTTTGGCGAATAGTGAGTGGTGATTGGTGAGTGGTGATTGGTGAGTGGTGGGCGAGAGGGCCGGCTCCCACTCACCACTCACTATTCCCTATTCACCAATCGTGTCTCTTCAACCCCACACCTCTTTCGAGGTTTCGAGGATCATCTTCATCTTGTTCCACTGCGCCTCCTCGGTGAGGATGTTGCCCTCCTCGGTCGAGGCGAAGCCGCATTGCGGCGAGAGGCAGAGCTGGTCGAGCGCGACGTACTTCTCTGCTTCCTTGATGCGGTTCTCAATATCGGCCTTCTTCTCGAGCGTCCCGGATTTCGAGGTCACCAGCCCGAGCACGACCTGCTTGTTGCCCTTCGGCACGAAACGCAGCGGCTCGAAACCGCCGGCGCGCTCGGTGTCGTATTCGAGGAAGTAGCCGTCATAGCCGACCGTGCCGAACAGGATCTCGGCGACCGGCTCGTAGCCGCCTTCGGAAATCCAGGTGGAGCGGAAATTGCCGCGGCACACATGGGTGGTGATCGTCATGTCGGCCGGGCGGTCCTTGATCGCCTGGTTGATCACGTTGGCGTAGATCTCGGGGAGCCGGGTCGGGTCATCGCCACGCTGCTTGGCAAGGTCGCGCTCCTTTTGCGAGCAGAGATAGGCCCACACCGTGTCGTCGAACTGCAGATAGCGGCAGCCCGCCTGATAGAATGCCGCGACCGCGCCCTTGTAGGTGTTGGCGAGGTCGTCGAAGAACACATCGAGGTCCGGATAGACGTCCTTCGAGATGCCCTTGCGGCCGCCGCGGAAGTGCAGCACCGACGGCGCCGGGATCGTCATCTTCGGCGTGGCTTTCGCGTGCTCCTTTACGAAGCGGAAGTGATCGACGAAGGGGTGATCCTTCCAGTGCAGCTTGCCGCTGATCTTGACGCCGCGCGCCTTGGTCTCGACGCCGGCGAACTGGATGCCATGCTCGGCCTCATAGCCCTCGACGCCGCCGAGGCCCTCGAGGAAGTCGAAATGCCACCAGGCGCGGCGATATTCGCCGTCGGTGACAAGCTGCATGCCGATCTCTTCCTGCTTCTTGATCAGCTTCTCGATTTCGGCGTCCTCGACCTTCTTCAGATCGGCTGCGCTGATCTGGTTTTTCTCGCGCTTGGCGCGGGCCTCTTTCAGCGGCTCGGAGCGCAGGAAGCTGCCGACCTGGTCGGCGCGGAAGGGGGGCTTGGTCCGTTGCACGTTGTTCTCCTCCTTGTGCGTGATCAAGTAACTTAGAATGCGACGGCAGCGGCGGCGCGGCTACGGATCAGCACCGAGCCGGGAACCATCTGGCGCGTGCGCTGATCGCGCAGCGCAAATTCGAGATTGCGCATCGCGAGGCGCGCATGCTCGCGCATGATCGCCTCGGCGCGGCTTCCCTCGCGGTTCTCGATCGCGCGCACTACGCAACGATGGTGGTCCTGCGCAATGGTCATCACCATGCGCGCCTCCGGCAATTCGGCCTGAACGCGCACGAAGGCGTTCGGCGAGGCGAACGGCAGATTGAGCGCGCGCTTCATCTGCCGCGCCAGCACCGGCGAATCCGCGAACTCGATCAGCAGCGCATGGAAGCGCTCGTTGAGACCGACATAATCCGAGAACAGCTCCTCGGTCACCTCGTCGCGCGCGAGCAGCGCATCGATGCCGGCAACCTGCTCCTTCAGGCTCACCAGCGCCGATTGGGTCAGGCCGCGCTCGGCGGCAAGGCGCGCGCACAAACCTTCGAGGGTGCCGCGGATCTCGATCGCGTCGGTGATGTCACGCTCGGAAAAAGCCTTGATGGCGAAGCCGCCGGACGGAATGAGCTCGAGCAGGCCTTCCTCCTCGAGCCGCACCAGCGCCATGCGGATCGGCGTGCGCGAGACGCCGAGGCGCTCGACGACGGCGAGCTCGGAGATGCGATCGCCCGCTTTCAGCTCGCCGGTCAGGATCAGGTCGCGCAGGCTCAACAGCGCCTTGACGGTCTGCGAGGACTGCCCGTCGGGCTCTCTCACGCGCTCACTCCCTGGGCCAGAGGCCTTATTGTTGGATACAGGGTGTATACAGCCCAGGAGGTGGCGTCAACGCGGCGGGGGTTTGGAGGCAAAGCGATTGCCACAGACTCGGCGCGCTCCCCTCCCCCTTGCGGGGAGGGGTTGGGGGTGGGAGTCAGAGTTCTTGGCACCGATAGTTCGACTAACGCCGACCCCCACCCCGATCGCTGCGCTAAGCGCAGCGATCGACCCTCCCCGCAAGGGGGAGGGTAAAGGCCGAGTATGTCGCGACCGCCCAAATCTCGAATGGAAGCCCTAACTCTTCCCGCGCCGGCCTGGTGTCACGCGCTCGCTCTGCGTCACGCCGAGATATTTCTCCAGCACCGCCGCGTCGGTCGCGAGCGCGGAGCTCGCGGCCTGATGCACGATGATGCCGCGCTCGATGATCGCGGCGCGATCGGTGACGCCCAGGATCTTCTTGGCGTTCTGCTCGACCAGGATCGCCGACAGGCCTTCCTCGCGAATGATGCGCCGGAGCGCCGCGAGCAGCTCGTCGACGATGATCGGTGCGAGGCCTTCGAGCGGCTCGTCGAGCAGGATGATGCGCGGGTTCAAGATCAGGGCACGACCAACTGCGAGCATCTGCTGCTCGCCGCCCGAGAGCTGATTGCCGAGATTGCGCCGCCGCTCGGCAAGGCGCGGAAACATGGCGTAGATCTTCGCCGTGGTCCAAGGCCCCGGCCGCGCCACGGCGGTCAGGTTCTCGTCCACGGTGAGCGACTTGAAGATGTTGCGCTCCTGCGGCACCCAGCCGACGCCCTGATGTGCGCGCTGGTCGGCGCGCAGCGCCGTGATGTCGCGCCCGCCGAGGCGGATCCGGCCGCCGCGATAGCGCGTCACGCCGACGATCGAATTGACCAGCGTGGTCTTGCCCATGCCGTTACGGCCGAGCAGGGCGAGCGACTGGCCCTCGTCGAGCGAGAGCGACAGGTTCGACAGCACCACGGCCTCGCCGTAGCCGGCGGTCAATTGCTCGATCGCGAGAAGCTCAGCCATGCGCTTCCTCGCCGAGATAAACCGCTTTGACACGCGGGTCCGCGGCGACCTCTTCGGGTGGGCCTTCGACGAACAGCGCCCCATTCACCAGCACCGAGATGCGGTCCGCGAACGAGAACACGATATCCATGTCGTGCTCGATCAGCAGCACAGTGACGTCATCGGGCAGCGACGCGACCGCTTCGAGAATGTCGCGCCGCTCAGCCTCGGGCACGCCGGCGGCCGGCTCGTCGAGCAGCAGCACGCGCGGGCGGCACGCGATCGCGAGCGCAATCTCGAGCAGGCGCTGCTTGCCGTAGGGCAGATTGCCGGTGCGCTCGTCGAGCACGTCGGCGAGCTGGAAGCGCTGCAGGATATCGACCGCTTCTTCGATCACGACCGATTTCGAGCCGACGATGCGCCACCACTGGCGGCCGAGCTCCATGCGCTCCGAGACTGCGAGCCCGATGGTCTCGAGCGGCGTCAGATCGGCGAAGAGCTGGTTGATCTGGAAGGTGCGCGCGATGCCGAGTTGCACCCGCTTGTGCGGCTCGAGATGGGTGATGTCCTTGCCCTCGAGCGCGATCGAGCCGGCGGTCGGACGCAGCACGCCGGTCAGCAGATTGATGATCGTGGTCTTGCCGGCGCCGTTCGGGCCGATCAGTGCGTGGCGCGCGCCTTTCTCGACGCTGAGCGTCACGTCGTTGGTCGCGACGATGCCGCCGAACTGCTTGACCAGGCCCTTGGTCTCAAGCACCGGAGACATGGCCACCCTCGCTGGGCTTGCGCGTGAACCGCGCCTTCAGGTCGCGCTGGATTGCGACCGCGCGCTCGGTGATCCTGCCGGTAAACACCATGATATGCGGCCGCAGGATGCCAAGCACCGCCACAGTCAGGACCGTGACCGCGATGCTCGGCATGAACGGCAGCTTCAGCACAGTGCAGACCGCGTAGATCGCGGTCGCGATCACGGCGCCGTAGACGCGCCCGAACATGATCATCATCACCAGCACGAGGCCGAGCCAGAACTGCCAATACTGCGGCGTCACGTTGGCGAGATAGTCCTGCACCAGCTTGAACAACACCGCGCCGATCAGCCCGCCATAAAGATAGCCGGTGCCGCCGATCACCAGGATCAGCAGGACGTCGGCGGAGCGCTCGAAATCGAGCACCGAGAGCGAGGCGAACTGCGTCGCCTGCGTCAGCAGCGCGCCCGCGATGCCGGCGTACCCGGCTGCAATCGTATAGATCGCGATCAGGCGGCCATTGACGTGAATGCCGATCGCCGACGCGCGCAGGGGATTGCCCTTGACCGAGCGCAGCGAGAGGCCGAATGGCGAGTGCACGACGCGGCGCGCGATCATGAACAATACGAACAGCACGACCATGCTGTAGACGTAGGCTGTGGTGCCGAAGATATCGAACTGGAAATGGCCGAGCAGCGGCTCCATCACGATCCCCTGCAGCCCGTCGGCGCCGCCGGTAATCTCGAGCCGGTTCGCGATCTCGCGCAAGACAAGCGCGACGCCGAGCGTCACCATCAGCCGTGTGAGGTCCGAGCCGCGCAGCACCAGGAAGCTGGTGACGAAACCGAGCACGCTCGCCGCGAGGCCGGATGCCAGCAGCGCGAGCAGCGGCTCCTTGATGATCCCGTATTTGGCGAGCAGGCCCGCCACATAGGCGCCGAATCCGAAGAACGCCGCGTGGCCGAGCGACACGATACCGGCGTAGCCGAGGATCAGGTCGAGCGAGAGCGCGAACAGCGCCAGGATCGCGATCTCGGTCAGGATCAGGTGCTTGCTCTTGAGAAAATAGATGCTGGCGAACGCCACGATCCAGAAAATGATCTCGAGCGCGTTCAGGCGCGCCTTGGCGATGAGAATCCCGGACGCTTGGCGCGCCAGCGATGTGCGTTCCATGCTCATTTCGCCGCTGCGCGCGAGAACAGGCCCTGCGGCCGCCAGATCAGGACCACGATCATGATGATGTAGATGATGAAGGAGCCGAACTGCGGCGCGTAATACTTGCCGGCGACATCGCCGAAGCCGAGCAGCAGCGAGGCGATGAACGGACCGGTGATGCTCGAGGTGCCGCCGACCGTCACGACGATCAGGAAGTAGATCATGAACTTCAGCGGGAATTGCGGATCAAGGCCGAGGATCTCGGCGCCGAGCGCGCCGCCGAGCCCGGCAAGCCCGGTGCCGACCGCGAAGGTGATGGCGAATACGGCGTTGACATTGATGCCGAGGCCGCGCGCGACGCGCGCATCATCCACGGCGGCGCGCAGGCGCGAGCCGAAGCGGGTCTTGGCGAGCGAGAACTGCAGCGCGATCGTCAAGAGGCCGCAGATCGCGATGATGAGCAGGCGATAGCGGCCGATGCCGACGCCGAAGAAGTTGATCTGGCCCTGCAGGTAGGACGGGATCGAGACGAACTGCTGCTGCGAGCCCATCACGTAGTCGACCGCGGCGACCGCCATGAACACGATGCCGATCGAGAACAGCACCTGCTCGAGATGCGGTTTGGCGTAGAGGTGAACGTACAGCGTCCGTTCGAGCGCGATCCCGATGATCGCGGTGCAGACGAAAGCGAGCGGCAGGGCGGCGAGGAACGGCAGGCCGATGCGGTTGACGAGGACCACGGTGATGTAGCCGCCCGCCATCGCGAAGGCGCCATGCGCCAGGTTGACGAAGTTCATCAGGCCGAGCGTGACGGACAGCCCGCATGCTACGACAAACAGCAGCATGCCGTAGGCGATACCGTCGAACAGGATGGTCAGCATGCAGGTGCGACTTGCTCGGACTGTTCTCTCCCCCGTTTGCAGGGGAGGGCTAGGGAGGGGAAGAGTAGCGCGGCGCGGTGAATATGGCTGCCCCCTCCCCAACCCTCCCCCGTAAACGGGGAGGGGGCGCGCCGAGTCCGGGGCTACTGTGCGGCTACTTCTTTTCCGCCTTGACCGGATCCTTCACGGCCTCGAACGTCGCGAACTCGACGTTGTAGAGCTTGCCGTCGACCTTCTCGACCTTGCGGATGTAGATGTTCTGCACGATGTCGCGCGTATCCGGATCGATCGAGATCGGGCCGCGCGGGCTTTCCCACTTCAGGCCCTTCATCGCGGCGATCAGCTTGTCGCCGTCGGTGTCGCCGTTGGTCTTCTTCAGCGCTTCATAGATCAGGTGCATGCCGTCATAGCCGCCGACCGAAATGAAGTTCGGACGGAAGTTGTTGGCCTTCTCGAACGCCGCGACGTAGTCCTTGTTCGCCTTGGACGGATGCGCGGCCGAGTACATGTGCGCCGTCACGGAGCCGAGCACGGCGTCGCCCATGTTCGGCAACAGGTCGTCGTCGGTGACGTCGCCCGGGCCGATCAGCTTGATGCCGGCCTTGTCGAGGCCGCGCTCGACGAACTGCTTCATGAACACGCCGCCCTGACCGGCCGGCACGAAGATGAACAGCGCGTCAGGCTTAGCGTCGGCGGCGCGCTGCAGAAACGGCGCGAAATCCGGATTCATCAGCGGCACGCGGATCGCGGAGAGGATCTCGCCGCCATTGGCCTTGATGCGTTCCGCGAACGACTTCTCGGCGTCCACGCCGGGCGCGTAGTCCGACACCATGGTGACGACTTTTTTGATGTTATTCTTCAGCGCCCAGTCCGCGATGATCACCGAGGACTGCGCCAGCGTGAAGCTGGTGCGCACGATATAGGGCGAGCGCTCGGTGATGATCGAGGTCCCGGCGACCATCACGACTTCCGGGACCTTTGCCTGTGTGGCAAGCGGTGCGGCGGCGAGCGCCGCCGGCGTCACGCCGAAGCCGGCGATAAAACTGACCTTGTCATTGACGATCAGCTCCTGCGCGATGCGTTTGGTATTGTCCGGCACCGCGCCGTCGTCCTTGACGATCACTTCCACCTTCTTGCCGGCGACCGTCGTGCCGTGCTGCGCCTGGTAGAGCTTGACGGCGGCATCGAGCTGCTTGCCGGTCGAGGCCTGCTGGCCGGTCATCGGCACGATCAGGCCGACTTTGACGGTGTCCTGGGCGGCGGCGGGAACGGTTGCCAGCGCGCCTGCGGTCACTGCCGCGGCGCCGAGAAGCAGGTGTCTGCGCAAAATCATCGGGTTCCTCCGGTTGGGGTCTTTTCTTGAGGTTGGGGCGCGGGACTTTAACGAGTCTTAAAATTCGGTCCCAATCGCCGTCGCCCACTTTTGACAAATTCTCGTAGCGCGGATTGTCACGGCAGAGAAGCGACTTTAACCCGGAAATGCTTGCACATTACCGGGACTGGCATGTCAGAGCATGATCCCGAAAAGTGGGTACCGGTTTTCGGAAAAGATCATGCTCCCCTAGACTCTCTGCCGCAACGCAGCGTCAGGCGTGTGCCTGGCGCTGCGGGTCGACGATCTGCTCGAGTCGGCCGAGTACGCGCATGCAGGGGAGCAGCTGCGCGAGGCTGCCGTTCGGCTCGCGCTTCTCCTTGATCGCCGCGATGAACTCGCGGTCCTCCAGCTCGATGCCGTCCATCGAGACATCGACCTTGGAGACATCGATCGGCTCGTTCTTGCCGTTGAACAGGTCGTCGTAGCGGGCGAGGAACGTGCCGTTGTCGCAGATGTAGCGGAAGAAGCTGCCGAGCGGCCCGTCATTGTTGAACGACAAGGACAGCGTCAGGATCGCGCCCGACGGGACCTTGGCGACGATCCCCATGTCCATCGCGATCTTCAGCTCGGGATGCGCCGGGCCCTGCACGGCGTAGCAGTCGGAGATGGTCTCGCCGGTCTGGTACTGGAACAAGTCGATCGTGTGCGCCGCATGGTGCCAGAGCAGATGATCGGTCCAGGAGCGCGGCTGACCGGCGGCATTCATGTTCTTGCGGCGGAAGAAGTAGGTTTGAACATCCATCTGCTGGATCTTCAGCTCGCCCTTGCTGATCTTCCGGTTCACGTATTGGTGGCTCGGATTGAAGCGCCGCACGTGGCCGCCCATCGCGACGACGCCGGTCTCCTGCGCGATCTTTACGAGGTTCTCGGCGTCCTCGACGCTGTCGGTGACCGGGATTTCGACCAGCACATGCTTGCCGGCGCGCATCACCTGCTCGCCCTGGCGAAAATGCATCTTGGTCGGCGTCGTGAGGATCACGGCGTCGGCGCGCTTGATGCCTTCGGACAGGTCACCGGTGTAATGCTTGATGCCGTATTTCTCCGCGACCTTGGCGGTGGCGTCCTGATTGCCGCCGACCAGCGAGGTCACTTCGACGTCGGGAATGCGCTTCAGCGCGTCGAGATGCTTTTGGCCGAACGCGCCCTGGCCCGCAACGCAGATCCTCATGCGGCTTTCCTCGCCTTGGCTTTGCTCTTCTTCGCCGTCGTCTTGTTCGCCGCCGTCTTGGCGGCCTTCTTGGCCGGCTGGCGTGCGGAAGACTTTCCGCCGGTGTTGTCGAGAATGATGTGGCCGACTGCCGTGTTCGAGGCAGGCACGGTGTAGAAGCGGTAGATCTCCTTCACCTTGTCCTCGAGTGCGCCGCGCATCACGTGCCACATCACGAGCTCGATGCCTTCGGCGCCGGCTTCGCGCATGTATTCGATATGCGGCATCGCGGCGAGCCCCTTCGGGTTCTTGGTGAGCCCGTCAAGGAACGCCTTGTCGAATTTCGAATTGATCAAGCCGGCGCGCGGACCGGAGATCTGGTGCGACATGCCGCCGGTGCCGAACACCACGACGCGCAGGTCTTCCGGATAGGACTTCACCGCCTTGCGGATGGCGCGGCCGAGATCGAAGCAGCGCTTTCCGGTCGGCGGCGGATACTGCACCACGTTCACGGCGAGCGGGATGACCGGGCAGGGCCATTCCTGCGGCGAGCCGAACGCGAGGTTGAGCGGGACGGTGAGGCCGTGGTCGACTTCCATCTTGTTGACGAGCGTCAGATCGAAGCCGTCGAGAATGCATGAGGTCGCGATGTGCGAGGCGAGATTCGGATGGCCCTTCACGACCGGCACCGGGCGCGGGCCCCAGCCTTCGTCGGCGGGCGGAAACTCCGCCGCGGTGCCGAGCGCGAAGGTCGGGATCAGCTCGACCGAGAAGGCCGAAGCGTGATCATTGTAGATCGCGATCACGACATCCGGCTTGATCTGCGCCATCCATTCCTTGGTCTTCTCGAAGCCGGCGAACACCCGCTTCCAATACGGCTCCTCGGTCTGCCCGTTGTCGATGGCGGCGCCGATGGCCGGAACGTGCGACGAGGCTAGTCCTGCGATGATTTTCGCCACGATGCTACTTCCGCTTTTTTGCTGAGGATTTGGATTTCGCCGCCTTCTTGATCGCCTTCTTGGCGGGCTTGTCATGCTTGCCGGACTTCGAGCGATTGCCTTCGACCGAGCGGCCGCCCGCGAGCATCATGTTGGCGTAGTCTTCCTGCGTCGAACCGGTCATGACGGCGGCAA